>Ga0310690_10000573_pt1 | contig 76247 bp, 67 predicted proteins | sample AusTroGonzalo_MG_2_FD_207661 | JGI IMG/M metagenome (GOLD analysis project Ga0310690, IMG submission 207661) | Bovine rumen microbial communities from tropical cattle in Woodstock, Queensland, Australia - Gonzalo_04 (v2) (version 2) | ecosystem: Host-associated > Mammals > Digestive system >...
GTGAGAGCACCTCGAAGCAGCGGATGATGTGGCATTTTTGCAGGTATTCGTCCTTCAGCTTGCTGTCGGTTTGTTGCTGTAGGGTGTCGTAATGCGCCTGTAGCTTGCTCTGTTCCTGTTGCTGTTGGGCGTTACGCTTCTTCAGCTCCAACAGGTTGGCGTTGATTTCTGCCTCGATACGTTTTTTCTTCAAGGCGTTGAGAACCAATAGCGTGACCGCCGCCAAAGCAGCTATGAGAATGACGGTGAGCAGAATAATGACCCTTTGGCGCGAAAGCATCTGTCGGTTGTGCTGGTTGGCCTGTGCCTCAAAATCGTACTTTTTTTGTATCTCTAAGACAGAACTCTGCGTTTGGTCGGAAAGGAGGTCGAGGGCCACCTGTTCGTGCTGTTTCTCATATTGATAGGCACTTTCGTAATCGCCAATGCTGAGAGCCTCCTTGATGAGGAAGCCGTAGACGGCGGCCTGCGTCTCAGGCTTGCATTCCACCTTCTCTATCGCTTCGAGCATCAGCGCTTTATAATGGGACAATGAATCGCTTTCGCCCAAAGCCAGATTCACCTTCGCCAAGTTGAGCAAGGCGATGGGGCGACGTTTCTCGTCCACCAAGGGCAAGGTCTTTCGCAAGCAATCCAATGCGGCATCGTTCTCGTCAAGCAACTGGTAGGTTACGGAATAGTTGTTCCAGACCGAGGCTTCGGTTACGTTGTCGTTGGAGGTCTGTGCCAGATGTAAGGCTTGCTCAAGATAGACAAACGCGCTGTCATAGTCATCATTAATAATGTGCATCATAGCCACCGCGTTGAGGCATTTGGCCTTGCGTGAGAGGCTGTCGCCCCAAAGTTCAGCGGCTGCTTTGTAGTTGGTGATGGCTTCCGCTTCGTTGCCATTGGCGTTGAGCAGGTCGCCTATATAATATTGTGCGAAGGCGGCGCTGACCGAGTCGCCTGTCAGCCTACCATAATAGTCGGCTTCCTTGTAGCAGTTCATCGCAGCCTCATATTCCTTCTTGGCTTGACGTACACAGCCGCTGTAAAGTGCAGCAGGGGCAGCGTTGTTATAGTCTTTCTGTTTCACGAAATAATCGTAAGCTTCAAAAACCTGTTCGTCTGTGCTGATGTCTTCGTCGGCTTTGTATTTAGCACGTACCTCATCCACAACGGTGACCATACGTTCCGTCTTGCTTGGATTATTGCATGAAGGCAGCAACAAAAGCAAGCATAACGTGAAAACAATCCTATGCGTCTTGATGATTGACATACCTTTTGTTTTTCTGTTGCAAAAGTATTACAAAAAATGCTTGAAAAATACAAAGGAAAAGGGCATTACAAACTTTTTTGGAACATAGGCGTTGGTAATCAACGAATTGAATGTTTTGATTACAAACTTTTGTAAAGGAAAAGGTCGCCCTAAAACAGGACGACCTTGATTGTTTTCACTTATAATTTAGTCTTCAATAGAGGAAACTCACTTCCCAAAGATCTTGCCTAAACCACCAAGGATGTTGCCAAGACCATTATTGTTACTGTTACCCGAGGTGGAAGCAAGAAGGATGCCGAGCATTTTTTTAAGTCTTTGAAAGTTTTTCACGATGGTATGACAAAAATAGCTACATTTGCACATCAACAACAATCAATAATTCAACAGTCATGGACTTAAAGAGTATCAACCATAAAAAGGACTATTCACGATGCAAAAACGCAGCATTTGCCGTCTTAACCTTTTTGGTTCTGGGAGTTATGGAATCGCGCCTGTATGCACAAAGCTATTTCCCCATAGGAGATTTCTATTATCAAATCAATGATGACGGCGTTTCCGCAACGCTGTTAAGTCACGTTGACGGCCCAGCAGTGTCTGGTGAAATAAGCATCCCTACAACCATCAGTTATAATGGAAAAGACTATGCCGTAACCAGAATCGGGAAAAACGCTTTTATTTCGTGTGGTGGATTAACAGGCCACCTGACCATACCCAATACTGTAACCTATATCGGTGATAACGCTTTCTTAGCTTGTAGTGGATTAACCACATTAGACCTTGGCGAATCCGTGGATACCATAGGCCCCGCAGCTTTTTATGGTTGCAAAGGTCTTACCGGTTCTCTAACCATTCCCAATTCCGTGAAGGCAATTAGACTTGCTGCATTCTATGGCTGTACGGGTTTTACCGACACATTGACTATCGGCAACACTGTGACTTATATTGAAAATGGAGCGTTTTATAAGTGCTCTGGGTTTTCCAGCTTAACTATAGGCAATTCCGTGAAAACCATTGGTACTTCTGCGTTTTGGGGTTGCACCAGTTTTTCTGGTTCTTTGACCATTCCCAATTCCGTGACAAATATTAAACCCAATGCATTCCGCAATTGTGGATTTACTGGCACATTGACTCTTGGTAACGCTTTGGATAGTATTGGCGGGGAGGCTTTCTATCATTGTAGCGGCTTTTCTGAAGTCGTTTCTTTGGCTACAGCACCACCAACGTTTTCATTTGAGGATGTGTTTGAGGGATTCAGTTGTACGACACTCACCGTTCCTTGCGGTTGCATTGCTGCTTACGAAAGTTCGGAGTGGCATGATTATTTCTCCACCATCATCGACGATTGTAGTCCTGTACCAGAGCTTGATGAGATGACGGCTACCGTTTATCCCAATCCGACCCACGGAACGCTTCACATCGAGGCTGAAAACATCGAAGTCATCAGCATCTATAATATGTTGGGAGAAAAGTTGTTTGAAGCTTCAACAAGAGGAAACCGTTTTGAATATGATTTCAGTCCTCATGAAGTCGGGATTTATCTCGTCAGAATCCAAACGGACAAAGGCATTGTGGTGAAACAGGTTACGGTACAATAACAATGAAAATCTTCTCGGTGGCCTAGGAAAAATCTTCGGGAAATAGCAACCCCTTAAATGGGAAAAAGAAAGGCGGTGTTGAAACCGCCTTTCTTTATTATTCCACAATCGTCATCTCATCAATCAGGTGTCCGGCACCGGCGAACTTGTCGATGATGAAGAGCACATAACGAATGTCGACGCTGATGTTGCGGCAGATGTCGGGATCATAGATAAGGTCGCTCATCGTTCCTTCCCAGCAGCGGTCGAAGTTGAGGCCCAGGAGTTGTCCGTCGGCATTCAGGATGGGGCTGCCTGAATTGCCACCAGTGGTATGAACGCTGGCAGTAAAAGCCACATGCATCGTGCCGTCTTTGTCGGCATAGCGGCCATAATCCTTCGTGTTATAAAGCTGCTTCAGGCGAGGTTCCACTACGTAGTCGTAAATATCGGGATTTTCCTTCTGCATGATACCTTCGAGGGTGGTGAAGTGCTTGTACCTCATGCCATCCTTGGGACGAAAGCCTTCCACTTTGCCGTAGGTGACGCGCAACGTGAAGTTAGCATCCGGCGAGAAACGCTTTTCGGGTTGCATCTCCATCTGGCCTTTCATATAGATGCGTTGCAGACGGGCATTGTCTTCGGTGAGAGCCTTGATGTGGTCGTAGACCTTCTCACGATAGAAGCCAATGAGACTCTGATACACAAGCAGAGCGGGGTCGTTGGCCAACTTCTTGGCGTTGTTCACCTTGAAGTTTTCCAAAAGAGCGTTCACTTTGGCTTGGTCGGTAAACATAGACTTATCGAACATCTTGCCCACATAGTCGTTCACATCCTTGATGTCGTTGAGGAAAGCAGGGCGGAAGTCAGCAGGCTGGGCTTTCATGTATTCGCTGAGCAGCATTGCGGCCACCTCTCTGTCGATAGGCTCGTAGTAGTCTTTGTAGAATTTTTCAGCAGCGGCTTTCAGGTTGGTAATCATCATGTCGATATCATCCTGAGGTGTGTCCTTAGTCACTTCGGAAAGTTTGACGAAACGACCTGCAAAATTGACGAGTTCGATACGCATTCCTGCTTCGGCCATATAAGTGTAAGCCAACTCGTAAGGTTCAAGTTCCTCATAGTTTTTCTTGAAGTCTTTCATTAAGTTGACGTACATATAGCGACTGCGCGACTGCATGGCCCAGTCAAAGAACTCGTGTTCGTAGGCTTCTTTCTTCTCCACCCCGTGGAAGTGGTTGATGCCTTCGGTGACACCCATCCATTTCTTCCAGCCGTTGCCGATGCTGGCGTGCTTCGAGGCATATTGGATGCGCACCCCGGGGTCTTGCTCCTGATATTTATTGTAGATATCGAGCACCTTGCCACGCAGGTCAACGGTGATGGGGTCGATAAGGTTGGCTTCCTGGTCTACTGCAACTGAAGGCAGGTACTCGTTGGTACGAGCGGGATAGCCGAAGACGAAAGCGAAGTCACCCTCTTCGGCACCTTTCAGGGAGATATCCAAATGCTTGGCGGGTTTGTAGGGTATGTTGTCCTCGCTGTAGACGGCAGGATGTCCGTCCTTGTCGGCATAGACGCGGAAGATGCTGAAGTCGCCCGTGTGACGGGGCCAGACCCAGTTGTCAGTGTCGCCGCCAAACTTGCCGATATTGCTCGGAGGGCAGCCCACAAGGCGCACATCGGTGTAGACCTCGTTGAGCAGCAGATAGTATTCGTTGCCCAAGAAATAAGGCTTGATGCTGACTTTGTAGTTGGTCTCCTTTTCGACGGCAGCGATAATGGCCTTAATGTGTTCGTCAACCTTAGCCTGACGCTCAGCCTCTGGCATATCGATGGTAATATCGGCCAGCACCTGATCGGTGACGTCGCGCATCTCGCGCAGGAAGATGACACTTAGCCCTGGGCAGGGAAGTTCCTCTCCCCTATTCATAGCCCAGAAACCATTGGTGAGGTAGTCATGCTCGACAGAGCTGTGACGTTGGATGTAGTCGTAACCGCAGTGATGGTTGGTGAGCAGCAGACCGTAGTCGCTGACAATCTCGCCTGTGCAGCCGCCACCAAAAAGTACAATAGCGTCTTTCAGGCTGCTGTGGTTGATGCTGTAGATGTCTTCAGCCGTAATTCTCATGCCCATTTCCTGCATCTCTTTCTCGTTGTATTGCAGCAACATGGGAATCCACATACCCTCGCCGGCTTTGGCGATGCCGATGGAGAATGTGAGAATGATGGTCAATAATAAAGGTAAACGTTTCATAATAGAATATGTAATAATAATTAGTTTTATTGTTACTTTGCGTCATTGCGAGCGAAGCGTGGCAATCCAGAGTTTAAGCTGGCTTTCTGGATTGCTTCGTCGTTCCTCCTCGCAATGACGCGAAGCGCGTCTATTCATTCCAACTCACGCCAGTCTTCCGTGGCGTCAAAATCCACTTCCTTGCATTGGGTGAGGATGGCGGGGCAATTGGAGACGCGATAATATTCATCGCCTTTCTGCTGCACCACATCAATGCCGCGCCAAGGGGTGTCGTAGCCGTCGCTATATACCTGCATGTGCTTCACATAGCCTTTCAGCAACTGCGAGCGTTCGTCCTCAGTACGAGTGGGGTCTCTGCGCACTTGAATGGTGTAGGGCTTCTCGGGGTTGTAACCGTTGGAGGGTTTGGCACCCTTGAAGCACGACGAGACCAGATAAGGTCTGGCATAAGTGTCGTTTTCACGATAGAGTTCATTGAGTCTCTGCTTCATGGAGCTGAGGTTGGTGTCGGTGTTGTTGAGACGCAGGCATTCAAGACCGACGTTACGGTCACGGCGATACATTTCCATAGCTACGAGTTGCAGCATGATGCAACCTTCGGGCGTGGTGCCGAGCTGGGCTTGCAGGGCTTGGAATTCCTCCAAGGTGGCAGGGATTTTCTCGATGCTCACCTGTTCGGACGCGGCTTTCGAAGCGGCGTTGTTGACACCTTGTTTGATGGCTTTGCCGATGCCGCCAAGTTGCGCATTGGCGGTAAGGCTGAACGACATGACCATGAGGAAGGCCATGACGGTGATAAAGTTGTGTTTTTTCATTGTGGTGATAGTTTAAGATTTATTGGCTGCAAAGATAAGGGATTTTCCTCGTTTTCAAAAAAACTTCTTGTTCGAATTGATTTTTTCGTACTTTTGCCCCTGCCATTCCGGGAGAAATCGGAGTGGACAGAGAAAGCGCATTCTTCGCTTTGTTCCTCGACTGTGAATCTGGACAATTCGCTTGATATATGAGGAATGATGAGTTGAGTAAGCTTTCGCTGTTTAATGTTTGTGTATGTATGCACCAACATAAACAGCGGAGCTTTACCGTATCCGTTATTTTTTTATATCATGGGAGTCCAGACCCAACAGTCGAAAATAAGGATAAGTTTGGGAGGCTCCGCTCTGTGGTCATTTGTATAGTGTCCGTTTGAGCCGGCGGACATATAAACAGGCTTCTATAATGCAAAACAACAAGACAAAAAGGAAGTTGAAAGTGGCTGCGCTGTTGCTTGCCGTATGTCTGCCTGTCGGAGCTTCGGCCCAAGGCGTGTTCCAGCGGGGCAGTTCAGACGGACGGGCAGCCCCACAATCGGGGATGCTGCGTAACGGCGAGGCCTCGCTTTCGGTATCGAACCAAAGTTTCGGCAACGCCCTCGGGAGCGACGACATCACCAACCAGCTCTTCGGCGGCATCTTCGTCCAGCCCGACGACATCACCAACCAGACTTTCGGCACGCCCGTAGGCAGCGGCTTATTCATCCTGCTTGCCGCAGGCGCAGGCTACGCAACACTAAAGAAAAAGAACAAAACAAACAAAACCCTCAAAAACAGCAAATAAAATGAAAAGAATTGGCACAATCATACTCTCATTGGTATTGGTCCTCGGTCTGACCCAATGCAAAAAGACCGAACAACCCACCGCCGACAACACGGAAAACACCTTCGCCATCACCCTCAGCGTGGGCGGCAGCAACGGCAATGCGAAAGTTGACGTTGACCCGTCGACGGGCACCGTCGACTTCGAAGGCGGCGACATCATCTACGTGGGCAGCGGCGGCAAGTACGTCGGAATGTTGACCCACAACGGCAACCACCACTTCCAGGGCAACATCACCGACCCTGTTGAAGGCGAGCCTTTGCAGTTCTACTTTCTCGGCAACGTGACCCCCGAGGAGACCCTCGGCGCTGGCTCGACAGAAGAATGTTCCGTCATCATCAGCGACCAGACAGAACACCTCCCCGTGATTTCGTGCGCCCCCTCAAATGAGGACTTCAGCCTCACCAACACCACCTACACCGCCCACCTGCTTAACAAGTGCTCGCTGGTGAAGTTCAGCGTGAGTACGCCTTCAGCCGCCCCTATCTGTGTGACGGGAATGTACAACAAGGTGACGGTTGACTTCGTGAACAACACGGTAGCCTACTCGCAGGACGGCGACGGCATCATCATGCTTCCCGGAGGGGCAGGCCAGGATGTGGAGAAATGGGCCATCGTGCTTCCCCAGCCCGCCCTTGAGGAAGGCGAGGAAGGCTCGGTTTATTCAGGTGTTTACACAGGCATTCGTCCTGCCATTCCTGAAGTACTTGTGAATGCTTACTGGCAAGCTGGTATCGGCCTTGAAGTTTCCACCACACCCGTTGGAACGCTCAAAGGCTTGTTCACCATTAATAATATAGGCACCCAGGTGTTCTTCTCACAAGGCAACCTGCAATACATCGGCAGCGCAGCTGAGCCTTACTGGCAGTTTGCCGAGCACCAGTGGGACTACATCGGCAGCAACTTGGGCCAGAACAGCACCAGCGAGACCGCCGACCGCGACCTCTTCGGCTGGGGCACCAGCGGATACAACCACGGTGCCACAGCCTACCGACCTTGGAGCACAAGCACCTCAGCTGGCCAGTACCACGCCTACGGCAATTCCTCCTACAATCTCTACGACCAGAGTGGCCAGGCCGACTGGGGCTACAATGCCATCGCCAACGGCAGCAATCAGGAGAACAGCGGCTGGCGCACGTTGACCAAAGATGAATGGGGCTACGTTTTCAACACCCGCACAAATGCCGCCTTGAAGAAGGGCCACGGCAAGGTGAACGGCGTGAACGGCATGATACTGTTGCCTGACGACTGGACGCTGCCCGAGGGTTTGAGCTTCACCTCCGGCAACAGCAGCTGGGCCAATGTCTACAATGCAGAGCAATGGGCCCAGATGGAGGCCAACGGCGCTGTGTTCCTTCCCGCTGCCGGCGAACGCAATGGTACGTCACTCAACAATGTGGGTTCCTACGGCTACTACTGGTCGAGTTCGGCCTATTCAGGCACCTACTACAAAAGTGCATACCATCTTCGCTTCTACTCCTCCAATTTGAATACAGCGTCCCCCATATTCGAAAACAATTCCGATTACCGCTATCGTGGTACCTCTGTGCGCCTTGTTCGCAATGCGGAATAAACCGATAATAAAAACAAGAAAAGCCGGCTGTGATGTCGGCTTTTCGATTTTATTTAGGTCAGTTGTGGCTGCATGGCCTTCCATTTAGGCGGGATGTGCAGGACAAACCCTGACTTGCACAGAGTCACATCGTCAGGAAGTACGCTTTGGCGAAAACGCGCCTCGTAATGTTGCATCTGGGTAATGTGCAGTCCAGACATGTGGGCTATCGCATTGGAGAAATGGTTGGGCGGGAAATAGACAAACACCCTAACCCCCGACATTTGGGCAAGTTCGATGGCGGGCTTCATGTCACTGTCAGCCGACACCACAACCGCCACGTCGCACAACCCGCCCTTGGCATCGCTGACGATTTGCGTGGCAATCCTCACATCCGACTCCTTTTCCTCGAAGGTCGTCATTCGGTAATGGCATCTGCGGCACTCTATGGTCTTGGCAAGGTACTTGCCAAGTATAAGGTTGAATTTGGGATTTTCCGAATTAGCAAGAAACCATGCGTTCTGCCTGTCGCGCTTGTCGCGGTTATTAAGAGGACGCGCGGAGAAGTACTTGACCGCCACGAGTTCCTGCTCATCCTTCATGAACCGCTCGAACAAGCCAACGATGTCGAGCCAATAATAACGTTTCCATTTCGGGTCGTTCTTCAGTCCGTAATAGAAGTTGAAGCCGTCCACATATACGATTACTCTTTGTTTTGCCATATCCTTCAAAAAAATAAGCCCACACGGGTGCGGGCTGGGCCTTTTCGGTAGTATGCCTACTCAGGGTGATTCGTTTGCAAAGATAAGGCTTTTTTCCATACCTGCAAGGTCAAACTATTATTTTTTTATCACTTTTTACACAATATACTGTTTTACAATAATTTGTGTTTTATTTGGTGGCCATGCAGTCGGTCTTGTCTCATAGTCCTTTCGTCGACAGCAGTCCGCAAGCGGCATCAATATCCTGTCCGCGTGAGGCTCGTATGGTGGCGATGATACCTTTTTCGTTCAGCGCGTCACGGAACCAAGTCATCGTGGCGGCATCGGGACTCTTCAGCGGGATGTTCGGCACAGCGTGATACCTTATCAAATTCACGCGACAACGCATGCTGCCCAAAAGCTTAGTGATTTCCTTGATGTGATCCTTGGTAGCATTGAGATCCTTGAAGACGATGTACTCAAACGAGAGACGACGTTGCCCGTGCCAGTCGTGCTGCTTGAGAGCATGTATGACCTCCTTGATGGGATAGGTCTTCTCGACAGGCATCAGTTTGAGACGTTCATCGTGGAAGGGACTGTGCATCGAGATGGCAAGGTTGCATTTCGACTCTTCGAGGAAACGCTTCATGTTGGGGATGAGACCGCAAGTAGAGACGGTGATGCGCGTCGGACTCCAAGCAAGCCCCCATGCTTCGGTGAATACCGCTAACGCTCCCATCAAGTTGTCGTAATTGGCCATAGGCTCGCCCATACCCATCACGACGATGTTGGTCAGTGTGTCATACTCGGGCAGACTCAGCACCTGGTTAACGATTTCGGCCACCGTGAGGTTCTTCTGGAAGCCCTGTTTGCCTGTGGCGCAGAAGAGGCAGTCCATCTGGCAACCCACTTGGGTAGAGATGCACAACGTGGCGCGTTCCCTATCAGGGATATAGGCCGCCTCAACGAAATGCTCACCAGCAGGATAGAGGTATTTCTTCGTGCCGTCTTTAGACACTTGCTCCTTCAATGGGGCATACAGGCCAGTCTCATAGTGCTCTTCCAACAAGGCTCTCGTGCTCTTGCTCAAGTTGGTCATATCCTCGAACGAGGCACAGCGTTTCTGATAAAGCCAGTCGACCAACTGCTTGGCGGTAAACTTAGGCAAACCCAGTTCGGTCACGATGTCCTGTAGTTCCGCAGGTGTCTTTCCCAATAATATCTGCTTTTCCATTGTAGTTCTTAATGCGTTAATATCTCCAATCCTGTCTCCGTCATCAGGAAGGTGTGTTCCCATTGGGCGGAGGGCAGTTCGTCCTCAGTGATAACGGTCCAACCATCGGCTTTGTCGACAAACACCTTCCAAGTACCCATATTTATCATCGGTTCGATGGTGAACACCATCCCTGGCACCAACAGCATCCCAGTGCCTTTCTTGCCGTAATGCAACACCTCGGGGTCGTCGTGGAACTTGAGTCCAACCCCATGTCCACAAAGGTCGCGCACCACACTGAACCCGTTCTTGTGGGCGTGCTGCTGAATGGCGTTGCCGATGTCGCCCACAAAGCCGAAAGGCTTGGCGGCCTCCATTCCAATATAAAGGCACTCCTTAGCCACATCGACAAGCTTCTGCTTGCGGGTCGAGGTCTTGCCTATCACGTACATACGTGAGGCATCAGCATAAAAGCCATCGAGGATAGTCGTGCAGTCCACGTTGATAATGTCGCCTTCTTTCAGAATCTCCTTTGCCGAAGGAATCCCGTGACAGACTACCTCGTTGATAGAGGTGCAAACGCTCTTGGGGAACCCCTCGTAGCCCAAACAGGCCGGTATAGCTCCGTGTTCGATAGTGTAGTTATGAACCAATTCGTTGATTTCCAGCGTACTCATACCCGCATGAATCTTCTCGCCCACAAGGTCGAGGATAGCGGTATTAATTACACCGCTACGTTTGATGCCCTCGATTTCTTCGGGAGTGCGTATGAGGCTGCGCTTCGGCACCATAGCCCCCTTGCTTTCCATCGCCATCACCTTCTTGTCAAGAGGGGTAGGCTCCTGCCCTGCTGGTACCCGCCATTTTCTGCGTCGTGTAAACATATTCCAAAAAATTTGTGCAAAAATACGAAAAAAAACGTTCCTTATATTGATTCTTTGTATCTTTGCATCCCGTATTCATAATTTTAAGCACCATGAAAAGCCAGATGAAATACGGGTTCGACAACGAAAAATACCTGAAAATCCAGTCAGAACACATCAAAGAACGAATTGCCAAGTTCGGCGACAAACTCTATCTTGAATTCGGCGGAAAACTCTTCGACGATTTTCATGCCAGCCGTGTGTTGCCAGGCTTTGAGCCCGACAGCAAACTGAAGATGTTGATGCAGCTGTCCGATGTAGCTGAAATCATCATCGTCATTAGCGCCGTCGATATTGAGAAAAACAAGGTGCGTGGCGACTTGGGAATCACCTACGATGTCGACGTATTGCGTCTGCGCGAGGCTTTCATGAATCGCGGTTTCATGGTTAGCGGCGTCGTCATCACCCATTACAACGGGCAAGCCAGCACCGATGCCTACCGTCACCGCTTGGAGCGTATGGGCATCAAGGTGTACTACCACCGCCTCATTGAAGGCTACCCGAACAACGTCGCTTTGATTGATTCCGACGAGGGTTTCGGTCGCAATGACTATGTGGAAACCACCCGTCCCCTCGTTGTCGTCACCGCCCCCGGACCGGGCAGTGGCAAGATGGCCGTCTGTCTGAGCCAACTCTATCAAGAGAACAAACGCGGCATCAAGGCGGGCTACGCCAAGTTTGAGACCTTCCCCATCTGGAACCTGCCCCTGAAGCATCCCGTCAACGTGGCTTACGAAGCCGCTACCGCTGACCTCAACGACGTCAACATGATTGACCCCTTCCATCTTGAGGCATACGGAAAAACAGCCGTCAACTATAACCGAGATATCGAAATCTTCCCTGTGCTGAATGCCATCTTCGAAAGCATCTACGGCGAGAATCCCTACAAATCGCCTACCGATATGGGTGTCAATATGGCGGGCTACTGCCTGTGCGACGACGAGGTGTGCTGTGAGGCTTCCAAACAGGAAATCATTCGACGCTATTACACGGCACTCTGCAACCTTGCCGCAGGCAAAGGCAGCGAGAACGAGGTGAACAAGATAGCCCTGCTGATGAAACAAGCCAAAATCAGCACCGCCGACCGCAAGACTACGCTGGCTGCCAAAGCCCGCAAAGAAGAGACGGGAGGCGATGCCGCAGCTATCGAGTTGGCCGACGGCACCATCATTACCTCCAAGTCCACTCCACTACTCGGCCCCAGCGCCGCCCTGTTGCTCAACGCCAGCAAGCATCTGGCAGGTATCGCCCACGAGGTGAAGCTCATCCCACAGGCGATGATTGAGCCCATACAAGAGACCAAAGTAAACTTATTGCACGGAGGCAACCCGCGCCTGCATACCGACGAAGTATTGGTAGCGCTTTCTATGCTCAGTCTCTGGGACGAGAACTGCAAGAAGGCTTTGGAATGCTTGCCTCTGCTCAACGGCTGTCAGGTACACTGCACCGTGATGCTCAGCGAGGTAGACCACAAGATTTTCAAGAAGTTGGGTATTGGACTCACTTGCGACCCTGTCGCCAAGAAGAAATAGTTATTGTTTCACGCAGAATCCGCTGAAATCGCAGAACCTACCGGACGTAAAATTTGCGTCGCTATGCGTTTCCTATAATTCTGCGCATTCTGCGTGCCAAAAACATCAGAAATTCCTTATAGCACGGACATGATACGTCTCTGTCTTGAGTTCTTCGCCGATGACGAGCGTATCGCGTTGCATCTTTCCGTAGGCTGCGCTTCGTGTGCCTAATTCAGTACTCGACCAATAGGTCTTGTCCTCCAAAGTGGGGCATCCTTTTGAGGAGAGAGTGGCACTCACAGCCTCGTGGTTCTGTAGCAGATAGCGCAGTTCGTTACTTGACGGCACATACCATTGGTTCGCCTTGATATTGCGATGCGGGTAATGCACCAAGTGCCAAGTGTTGCGCAGATAGCTCCATTCGATGACGGGATAATGGCTGAGGTCGTAGTTCGAGTTCAGGATGTTGGTGTTGCACCAGCCTTCGTGGGGGTTGGTGGCTCCCGTTTCCTCGTTGATGTAGGTATTGATGCACCAAGGAAGTTCCACTTCATCGAGGCTCACCATCAGTCCATGAGCCCCACCCGAATAGGTGAAGAAAATGACGCCTTCAAGGGTGTCGTTGTGGAAATACTGTCCTATCTCGTAGGTGGGGAGGACAACGGGCTCCGTATTGCCGCCTTGCGGCTCAGATTTGTGGCACGAGGCCAAGAGGAGCAATGCCGTTACGAGGAGAAGTATGCCTGTCTTGTGCATGATGAAAATCTTTTCGGCAAAAATAGGAAGATTTTCAATATCTTTGTCCCCTCAAATCTATAGCCATGAAAAAACGCAAAGTCCCGCATACTTTCGTCATCGTTTTCTTCATCATCGTCGTTGCAGCGGTGCTTACTTGGATTATCCCCCCCGGGAAGTATGTTGCTGAACAAGTCAATGGGGAGACTGTGATGACGTTTTATTATGCTGACCAACTGCCGGAGTCAGTTGGCGACAATGCGTTTCATGCTGAGCCGCAGACTTGGCAAGTGTTTTCGGCTTTCTATAAAGGCTTCGTCAAACAGAGCAATATCATCGCCTTCATCTTGATTATAGGTGGTGCTTTCTGGATCATGAACAAGAGTCGCGCTATCGATATGGGCATCCTGTCATTCTTAAAGTTCACCAAGCGGTTGGAGCGCAGTGCGTTGATTCGGAAAATTGGGGTCAACAATATCGTTATTATCTTGGTGATGTTGCTGTTCAGTCTCTTTGGCAGCGTATTCGGCATGAGTGAGGAGACCATTGCTTTCGCTTTGATTATCATTCCTTTGGCGGTATCGATGGGCTATGATAGCATCGTGGGACTCTGTATGGTGTATGTGGCGGCGCATATCGGTTTCTCGGGGGCAATGCTCAATCCTTTTACTATAGGCATCGCGCAAGGCATTGCTGAGATTCCGTTGTTTACGGGCATAGGCTATCGCGCCGTTTGTTGGGCCATTTTGACGGTGGTTGGTATCGTGTTCGTGCTGTGGTATGCGAGCAAAGTAAAGAAGAACCCCAAGTCGTCCATCATGTACGAGGACGATGCTTATTGGCGCAAAATGGCGGAAGTGCCCGAAGAAGAGCTGCAACGCTACACGCCTCGTAAAGCTTGGTGGGTGTTCGCCTTCCTGGCAGCTGTACTCGTCGTATTCTCAGTGCTTTATCCGATGACGACCTTGAAGATTGGCAACGCACAGCGCACGCTTCCCTTGCTGCCTATAGGAACCGCACTGTTCGTTCTGTTCAGCATCGTTACCTTGCGTAAAACGGTGCATTATTTCGTGCTGACACAACTCTTCGCTACGGTGTATTTCCTCGTGGTGGGCGTACTGGGGTATGAGTGGTACATCATGGAAATCGCCTCGCTGTTTTTGGTGCTGGGTATCGCCAGCGGATTGTCTGTCGACAAGAGCGCGAGCGACATTGCAAAACTGTTTCTTGAAGGTATGGGCGACATCCTCTCGGCAGCAGTCATCGTGGGATTAGCGGGCGGTATCGTCATCATCCTGCAGGACGGCGGCATCATCGACACGATTCTATACGGTCTGTCGAAGTCAATGAACGACCTGGGGCAGATTGCTTCCGCTGAAATCATGTACGGCATACAAACACTTATCAACATTGTTATCCCGAGCGGTTCGGCGAAGGCCGCCATCACGATGCCGATTATGGCCCCCTTCAGCGACCTTATCGGTATCTCGCGTCAGGCTACGGTGGTGGCCTTCCAGTTTGGCGACGGCTTCACCAACATGATTACTCCGACCAGCGGCGTACTGATGGCCGCCCTCGGTGTGGCTCGCATCCCTTGGGAAAAATGGGTGCGCTTCATCTGGAAGTTCATCGTGTTGCTCGTCATCCTCGGAGCCATACTGCTCATCCCCACTGTGACAATGGATTTGGCTGGATTCTGACCTCCTCCTCTGTGAACCTAACTGTAACAACTGTAACAACTGTAACAACGGCAAAAAAAAAATTCATTGAAATCCTTGCCAAATCCAGCTATTTTGTTTACCTTTGCAATCGCAAACACAAAGCCCGAATGAGATAGATAAATCTTTGTAACTATCTGTTTCTCTGTGAAATATGCTATGCAGATAGACTTGCTAACAGATTTTCTTCCGTAACATACTCATTCACAATCCATTAAAGTACAAAAAACGATAGCAACGCTATACCAACGCTATAGTAAGGCTATAGCATGCCTATAGCCCCTATCTGGTACCTTTGAGGTACCTTTGTGTTACCTTTCAGATTCCTTTCTGTGGGCAGGGAGAAAACAGAGAGAAAACAGAAGGAGAACAGAGGGGGAACAGGGGGCGTCATGAGTATAGGCTCGGTCATTCTAGTCATTTTAGTCATTAGTCAAAATGATTTGGCGATATCGGCAGAACGGCCTGAAAGGCCATAAACTACTATCTCAGGGCAACGCCCTGGGTAACAGTCGTGGTTTTGTTTTTCGCCCTGAAAGGGCAAAAGAAAGGAAACCAACAATATGTGTTACAAATAATTTTAGAGTATAAATGCAAGTTTTAGCTGAAATTACTATCCGAGCCAGATATAACCTTTCATAATCCGATGGCATAAGGAATCAAGCAAAAAAGTGCCTATACTCAGCGGAATCTATCAATTTTTACCACTTTCCGCTGAGTATAGGCATATTTTTCGATGTCTTTTCCTGTCACCTCGCTTGTTCCTACTGGAAAATCACCTCACAACCAGCCGCTTAACGGCAACCCCTTTATCAGTGGTAATGTTCACTATATAAATCCCTGTAGCATAATCGCTTGTATTCAGAACGAAGTGATGGGCTCCGCTCAAATCTATAGCCTCTATCTGCTGTCCCAAGAAATTGCAGACCGCGATGCGTTGCAGGCCGCCTTCGGCGAGGATATTGACAGCATCTTTGGCCGGATTAGGATAGAGAGCCACCTTTGTGACTTCATTTTCAGTTACCGAGTAGTTGTTGATACCTGCTAAAGTCGCCACCAAACCCAAGTTGAGTTCCGTGAAGCGCTTGCATTGATCCAAATTGTTGACGCTCAATCCTAAGACATCATCCCGACTGTGGATAAAAGGCGAGCTGGCGTGCACGTCCTCGAAAGGATGTACGGCGGGGTAGCCGTTGCGATTGAACGACGAGTAATCGCTGTCTCCCCAAGTCAACCAGGCTTGACGAATGGGCATCTCGGGGAAATAGATATGGCTGAAATTATAGACATAGTTGGCGATGGTCGAGTCCTGTGTGGTATACATCAGATGTACGTGGATGTCGGAACCTTCTTCGAGGTAACCCGTCATATCGAGGTTGAAATAACCCACGATGTCCATACCTTGCTCGGCACAATCGGCAGCATAGGCTGCAGAACCCAAAAGCCCGCATTCCTCGGCGCACCAGTTAGCATAGATGATGCTACGGTCGAAGGTGTAAGGGCTTAATATTCTTGCTGTTTCGATAATGCCTGCTACACCAGATGCATTATCGTCGGCACCAGGCGAACGGATGGTGTCAGGGTCGTAGCCGTCCCAAGCATACGAGTCGTAATGGGCGCCACAGATCACAAACTCATCGGGGTATTGGGTGCCCCATTGTATGGCCAAAATGTTGTCACCGGTTTCGGTGATACTCAGGTCGTGCAACTTAAAGTCGTGCTTGATGACTGTGTCCATATTCATAGTGCCATAATGCTCGTACAGCCAATCCTGTACGTCATAGATAAAGCGGCTGTCGTAGCGACGCGTGTGATAGGAACTCAGATGCTCAATAGTGCCTTTGATGCTGTCGATGGAGACCGAGTCCATCAGAGCGCGGATTTGCGGGTTCACTTCCGTTATCACCGGATAGTCGTGTTCGTAGAGATGCGGCGCCTGAGCCCGAGCCGAAAAGCATACAATTAGCATTACAGCAAGTGTCAATGCTATTCTCAAGCATCTGCCGCTTCCTTTACGCAAAGATGCATTCTGAAGCGTAGGAGACTGCGGGTCAAGCCCGCAACGAGGTTCTTGGGTGAAGTAGTTGATTTTCATGGTTTATAGTCCTTTCACATGCGGTTTGCCCGCGATGAAATCTTTCAGATAAAACGGCTCAAAATAAGCCACATCGACGAAGTCTTTGTCCCGCAAAGCACGTTCCGCTAAGGGGCGCATAAAGGCCGCAGAGGGCTTGAAGCCTTCCACGATGCAGACGTTGGGTTGGTCGGCAAAAACGGTCTTCAGTTTCGGGGCTCCGTCGCCGAAGAGCCAAAGACGATGTTCTTTCTTCAAGTCGTCAAACGCATTCCCGTCGATAACGAGTGCGGCGGTGTCTTGTATCCTGTTCAGGTTAGCGTCGAACACAGCGGCATAGACCTCCATCCTGCGGGCATCAATCATCGGGATAAGCAAATCGTTTTCAGCAATTTGGCTTCCCAGTTTCTCTTTCATTCCGTAGGCCATAGCCTCTAAGGTGTCGACAGCCATCAGAGGCAGATCGGCAGCGTAGCAGACACCTTTGGCGGTACTCACGCCGATACGCAGTCCAGTATACGACCCGGGGCCTTTGCTCACCGCCACCGCGTCGAGTTGGGGATAGTCGATGCCAGCGGTCTCCATCACCTCCTTGATGAAGGTCGTAATCTTCTCAGAATGCGCGTTTTGCTTCTCGCTCTCGCGCAACGCCAAAGTGCAGCAACTTTCATTGAGAGCTACGGAACAGACCGAGGTAGAGGTTTCCAAACAGAGAATCATTGTCTTCAGGTTTTTATGGGGGCAAAAATAGAAAATATTTCTAATAAAAATCTTTTCAAAACCTATCCTTTTTTTCCCTATCTTTGCAGGATAATTTGCCTAACCATAGGCATACAATATAATATATTGTTTTTCAGTCCCTTAATAGTTTTTATGGGACTTAGGAGGCGGAGCTGTGTAATGACGGAACCTAGTATTTTCATCTCAAAAGCCACAAAAAGGAATTGGGATAAGCTGAAAGCGAACCGAAAAGGGCGTTTGACGCGACGGGCCAACAAAAGCCGTTCGCAGAAAATCATCACACCCGAAGGCTATGTGACGGCTGCCAGCCTACCCCGTTTCGTGGAGGAATTGAGAGATACCACCTACCCCATCGACGCACTGATTTTCAGCCTCTGTGCCCAATATGTGGAACACAATAAGGTCAACGAGGCCAACCGCAAACGTTTCTTTGAGGAGTATGCGGGCTGTGAGAAGGTCGATGTCTATGTTCCGCGACAAATCCTGAAAAACCGACAAGATGACTGGATTGGCTTCGTCTACCAGTCGCTGACCGCTGAAGGCAGTCGCATCCTGAAAGGACTCTATTACACCAAACCCGTCATCGTGGACGAGATGCTGGCTGACATCCGCCTCTTGCAAGATGAGCGTTTCCTCGACCCTTGCTGCGGTAGCGGCATCTTCCTGATGAGGGTGCAAAACGCCCAGATGGAGCAACTCTTTGGCATCGACAATGACCCCCTCGCGGTGATGATTGCCAAAGCTAACCTGATGGTCAAGTTCGGTGAATCGGCAGTCTATCCACAGATTTACCAACTGGACTTCCTGCTTCACGCGGCTTCGGCTTTGGGCGACATGAAGTTCGACTACATCGTCACCAATCCACCCTGGGGCACTGAGAAAGGTGTGTTACACGCTTCGGAGGTCATCAAATCGAAAGAAAAGGCTTCGTTGTTCTTCACAGAGTCATTCAAGTTCCTGAAGCAGAATGGCGTACAATGTTTCTTGCTCCCTTCTTCGCTGCTGAAAATCAAGGTGCACGCCGACTTCCGTCACTTCGTCACCCACGAGACACGCATCGAGAGCCTGAAATGCTACCGCGAGCGTTTTAAAGGGGTGTTTACCGACTTCATGAGTCTGAAAGTGAGCAGGAAACCGGTTTTTGAAAGCCAAAGCTATACCGTCACAAGCGAAACCAACGCAGTATCTCGAAAGACCCTGATACCACAAGACGATGACTTCTGCGCTATCCCGATGCTCGACGACCGCACCGAGGTCATCATCAGCAAGGTGGAACGCCTGCGTCACGACGACCTGTCGCACAGCCAGTGGGCCTTGGGCATCATCACGGGCAACAACGCCAAACGGCTGAAGGACAGACCCGCCCCCGACTTGGAACCCATCTACACGGGAAAAGACATCAGCAAGTACAACCTGAAGCCGGCAAGCCGCTACGTCAAATATGACCGCGCTGATTTCCAGCAATGCGCTAAGGATGAGTTCTACCGCGCGAAGGAGAAGTTGGTCTACAAGTTCGTCTCCAACCACCTGTGTTTCACTTACGACGACCAGCAACGCCTCTTCCTCAACAGCGCAAACATCCTTATCCCCGAGGTGGACGGCATGAGTATCAAGACGGTGCTGGCGTTTCTCAACTCTTCGCTGTTCGGCTTCCTCTACGCCAAGAAGTTCAACGACCTGAAAATATTGAAAGGCAACCTCTCGGCCTTGCCGTTCCCTAAGATTACGGCTGAGCAGAATCAACAGATAGCGAATTTGGTCGACCAGGCTTTAACAGGTGACGAAAAAGCTATTGAAAAGATTGAAGAAATCATTTTTAAATTGTATCAGCTTGATTCCATGGAAATCGGGATAATTGAAAACGACAAATAATCTCACGCAGAAAGCGCAGAATACGCAGAACCTGCCGGACGCATAATTAGCGTCGCTTTGCGCTTCACAAAATTCAGCGGATTCTGCGTGCAGAAAAAAAATACACATCATGAAAATCTTAGTGACTGGAGGGGCCGGCTTCATCGGCTCGCATACATTAGTAGAATTAAGCGCTGCGGGACATGAGACCGTAGTGATAGATAACCTCAGCAACAGCAATCCCAAGTCGTTGGAGCGCGTGGCCGAGCTGACGGGCAAGCAGATTCCCTTCTATCAAGTCGACATCCGCGACCGCGAAGGCCTCAACCGCGTGATGAGTGAACATCATTTCGATGCCTGCATCCACTTCGCCGGACTGAAAGCCGTGGGCGAAAGCGTAGAGAAGCCCTGGGAATACTACGAAAACAACATCGGCGGCACGCTGACCCTGCTTGACGCAATGCGCCAACACGGTTGCAAGAACATCATCTTCTCGTCATCGGCAACGGTATACGGCGACCCGGCTATCATCCCCATCACCGAGGAATGTCCTAAAGGCCACTGCACTAACCCCTACGGCCAGACCAAGAGCATGCTGGAGGAAATCATGATGGATATACAGAAGGCCGACAAGGAATGGAACATCGTGCTGTTGCGCTACTTCAACCCCATCGGTGCTCATCCGAGTGGCCGCATAGGCGAGAACCCCAACGGCATCCCGAACAACCTGATGCCCTACGTCACCCAGGTGGCTGTGGGCAAGCGTCCTGAATTGGGTGTCTTCGGCAATGACTACCCCACTCCCGATGGCACTGGCGTCCGTGACTATATCCACGTTGTTGACCTGGCCCGTGGCCATGTGGCTGCATTGCAGGCCATCGAGAGGAAGTGTGGCATCGCCATCTATAACCTCGGAACAGGACAAGGCTACTCGGTGCTGCAATTAGTGAAGGCTTTCGAGAAGGTCAATAACATCAAAATTCCATACAGCATCAAGCCTCGCCGTGCGGGCGACATCGCCACTTGCTACTCCAATCCTGCTAAAGCAGAAAAGGAACTGGGGTGGAAAGCCCAATATGGCATCGAGGAAATGTGCCGCGACTCATGGAACTGGCAACGTAACAACCCCGAAGGATTTTAAGATATGAAAGGCATAGTATTAGCCGGAGGATCCGGCACCAGATTATACCCCATTACGAAGGGCGTCAGCAAACAGATGCTCCCCATCTACGACAAACCGATGGTGTATTACCCCATCAGCGTTTTGATGTTGGCTGGCATCAGAGAAATATTGATTATCAGCACCCCACAGGATTTACCCGGCTTCCAGCGTTTGCTGGGCGACGGATCGGATTACGGCGTTCACTTCGAATACGCCGAACAACCCAGTCCCGACGGGCTAGCACAGGCCTTTATCATTGGTGAGAAGTTCATCGGCAATGACTGTGCTTGTCTCGTACTGGGCGACAATATCTTCTACGGCAACGGCTTCACCAACATGCTGCATGAAGCCGTCCGTACCGCCGAAAAGGATAACAAAGCCACCGTGTTCGGCTATTGGGTCAGCGACCCTGAGCGTTATGGTGTGGCCGAGTTCGATAAAGAAGGCAACTGCATCAGCATCGAAGAGAAACCCAAAGAACCCAAGAGCAACTATGCTGTGGTGGGTCTCTACTTCTATCCCAACAAGGTGGTGGATGTGGCCAAACACATCAAGCCCTCGGCACGTGGCGAGCTGGAGATAACCACAGTGAACCAACGCTTCCTTGAAGATGGCGAGCTTAAGGTGCAGACCCTTGGACGCGGTTTCGCCTGGTTGGATACGGGCACCCATGACAGTCTCTCGGAAGCCTCCACTTTCGTGGAAGTCATCGAGAAGCGCACCGGACTGAAGATAGCCTGCCTTGAAGGCATTGCCTATCGTCATCACTGGATTACAGAAGAGAAAATGAGATCCTTGGCGCAGCCCATGCTGAAAAACCAATATGGGCAGTATCTTCTTAAAGTGATTGATGAACTGAAAGGGAATCAATAAGTCAAACGGAACGAAACGACACCATAAAAACATAATAGTTTTGAATTACAAACGCACCATCATCATTACCGGCGGCGCTGGTTTCATCGGGAACCACGTTGTTCGCTTGTTTGTGAACAAGTATCCTGAATACAAAATCATCAACCTCGACAAGCTGACCTACGCCGGCAACCTCGCCAACCTGAAGGACGTCGAGGATAAGCCCAACTACCGTTTCGTCAAGATGGACATCTGCGACTTTGACGGTATTTATAAGCTGATGCAGGAAGAGCATGTGGACGGCATCATACACCTCGCTGCAGAGAGTCACGTGGACCGCTCCATCAAAGACCCCTTCACCTTCGCGCAGACTAATGTGATGGGTACCCTCTCACTGCTTCAGGCTGCAAAGGCCTACTGGAACGGCGAATGGGAAGGCAAACGCTTCTATCATATCTCAACCGATGAAGTGTATGGTGCTCTTGAAATGACTCATCCCGAAGGGATTGAGCCGCCCTTCACCACCAAAGCTTCTTCGGGCAAACACCATTTGGCTTACGGCGAGAAGTTCTTCACTGAGGACCTGAAATACCAGCCCCACAGCCCCTATAGTGCTGCAAAAGCAAGTTCGGACCACTTTGTGAGAGCCTTCCACGACACCTATGGCATGCCTACCATTGTGACGAATTGCTCAAACAATTACGGCCCGTATCAGTTCCCCGAGAAACTCATCCCGCTGTTCATCAACAACATCCGTCACCGCAAGCCGCTGCCCGTCTATGGCAAGGGCGAAAATGTGCGCGACTGGCTCTATGTGGAAGACCACGCCCGCGCCATCGACCTCATCTTCCATGAAGGTAAAATCGCCGAAACCTATAACATCGGCGGATTCAATGAATGGAAAAACATCGATATCATCAAGGTGGTCATCAATACTGTCGACCGCATCCTTGGTCGTCCCGAGGGTGCCGATATGGACCTGATTACCTTTGTCACTGACCGTGCGGGTCACGACATGCGTTATGCTATCGATTCCACCAAACTCCAGAAGGAGTTAGGCTGGGAGCCGTCGTTGCAGTTCGAAGAAGGTATTGAGAAGACCGTCCGCTGGTACTTGGACAACCAGGAGTGGATGGACAATGTCACTTCGGGCGACTACCAGAAGTACTACGACGATATGTACAAGGGAAGATAACCCTTAAAAACAAAAGAAAAATGCGCGTACAAAGTTTCGTTTTCATCAAGAAAAGCGGCGTTCGCTACGGCAGGGTCGTGAAACCGTTTCCGTAACTCCAGACTGAGGCGACGGGCATAACCCGAACTCAGTCGCAATACTTCAGAATGGTTAACCTATTGTAAACAAAACGAACACTTATTAGAATTAATGGATAAAGTAACTATCATAGAATACGACCGGATATACAAGAACTTCATCGACGAGAAGTACTTGCACGGTTACGACGAGTACTACTTCCGCGACCAGCAGGTGAAGAAGCCCGCTGGTGGCTGGCGTCACCTGCATTCGAGCGAGGTGGAGCAACTCGTGATGAACAACAACTCCGCCACCGATTGGGATGACATCTGGGTGACTGACGAGTTCGACACCCAGATGGTGCGCAACAACCGCTTCTTTGGCAGAGTGCGCATCGGGCGCGTCACCCGTAAGGTGCTGCAATACCATGACTTACGCGTCCCCGTAGGCATCACTGACAGTAGCATCATCTCATGCGACATCGGTGACGATGCTGCCATCCACGATGTACACTACATGGCCAATTACATCATCGGCGACCGCTGCATCCTATTCAACATCCAAGAGATGTCGACCACCGACCACTCAAAGTTCGGCAACGGCACCATCAAAGAGGGTGAGGATGAAGATGTTCGCGTTTGGCTCGAAGTGATGAACGAAATCGGAACCCGTAAGATATTACCCTTCGATGGTATGATTACTGCCGATGCCTATCTGTGGGCTAAATACACCGACGACACCAAACTACAGAATCGCTTGATGGAAATCACCCAAGCCAGTGTTGACTATCGCCGTGGCTACTACGGCACCATCGGTGAGTCGTGCGTCATCAAGAACTGCTGGATCCTGAAAGATGCCAAAGTGGGACCCTACTGTTATATAAAAGGTGCAAGCAAGCTGAAGAACGTCACCATCAACTCATCGGAGGAAGAGCCTTCGCAAATCGGCGAAGGTGTCATCTTGGTGAACGGCATCACGGGCTACGGCTGCCGCATTTTCTACTCAGTAGTGGCTACCCGCTTCGTCTTGGGCAACAACTGCAACCTAAAGTACGGAGCCCGTTTGATCTACTCTGTTATGGGCGACAACTCGACCATCTCGTGCTGCGAGGTGCTGAACAACATCATCTTCCCCTCACACGAGCAGCACCACAACAACTCCTTCCTTATCTCGGCCTGCGTAATGGGTCAGAGCAACATGGCGGCTGGTGCCACCATCGGCTCGAACCACAACAGTCGTGCCACCGATGGTGAGATTGTGGCCTCACGCGGCTTCTGGCCCGGACTCTGCTCCAGTGTGAAGCACTCATCGAAATTTGCCTCGTTCACTTTGCTTTCGAAGGCCGACTATCCCAACGAGATGAACATCAAGTTGCCGTTCTGCCTCGTCAGCAACAACTTGGCAAAAGACGAACTGCACATCATGCCCGCCTACTGGTGGATGTACAATATGTACGCCCTTGCCCGCAACACCTCGAAATACCAAAGTCGCGACAAGCGCAAGCGCAAGGTTCAGAATATCGAGTTTGAGACCCTGGCACCCGACACCGTCGAGGAAATCATCGAAGGACGCAAACTGTTGGAGGTCTGGGTGGCACAGGCTTACCTCCGCTCGAAAGGCGAAGATCCTGCAAAGTACGAATACTACGACCTACGCGAGTGTGGCAAGAACCTCTTGGACAACGAGCCTGAAACCGTCGACAAGATGGAAGTCTTAGGCGAAAAGATTGAGAAGAGCCGTCGTAAGGTGGTCATCGACAAAGTCGTGAAAGCCTATCAAGCCTATGGTGACATGATTACATACTACGCAGTGAAGACTTGTCTGGATTATATTGAAGATCCTGAACATAAAGGCATTGATATGGAACATATCGTTGAACGTATGAAAGGCAAGCGCATCCGCAAGTGGATTAACCTGGGAGGTCAGACGATGCCCGAAGACGATGTCGACCAACTGCGTGCCGACATCCGCGACGGCAAGCTCAACACTTGGGACGAAATCCACAAGCGTTACAATGAACTGTGGGAAGAGTACAAGCATGAGAAGCTACGCCACGCCTACTTTGCACTGATGTTCCTCTACAAAGACGACGCCGATGTGCTGACCAAGGAGATGTGGATAGAAAACCTCGACAAGGCTGTCCGCATCCAACAGTTCGTCTGCGACCAAGTGTACGAAAGCCGCAAGAAAGACTACGAAAACGAAATCCGTAGCACTACCTTCCGCAACGATGATGAGAAGATTGCCGTAGTGGGACGCATTGACGACGTCAGCTTCGTCAAAAAGACCCGCGAGGATACAGAAAAGTTCAAACAGCGTGTGGAAAACTACAAAAAACGCAACAATTTATTATAAAACTCAACGATTAAACAAATAACAACTAAACAATAATAAAATGAGAGTAATCATTGAACAGAATTACGACGCTATGTCGCGTTGGGCAGCTAACCATATTGTGGAGCGCATCAATGCCTTCAAACCCACTGCCGAAAAACCCTTCATCCTGGGTTTGCCTACGGGTTCTACACCCATCGGCACCTATCGTGAACTGGTCCGTCTTCATAAAGAAGGCAAAATCTCGTTCCAGAACGTGGTCACCTTCAACATGGACGAATACGTGAAGATTCCAGAGAGCCATCCCGAAAGCTACCACAGCTTCATGTGGAACAACTTCTTCAGCCATATCGACATCAAGAAGGAGAACGTCAACATCTTGAACGGCAATGCTGAAGACCTGGAAGCCGAGTGCGCCCGCTATGAGGCCAAAATCAAGAGCTATGGTGGCATCGACCTCTTCATGGGCGGCATTGGTCCCGACGGACACATCGCTTTCAACGAGCCTGGCAGCAGCCTGACCTCACGCACCCGCGTGAAGACCCTCACCACCGACACCATCATCGCCAACTCGCGCTTCTTCGAGAACGATATTAATAAGGTGCCGAAGACCGCCCTTACCGTCGGTGTGGGAACCGTGATGGACAGCCGCGAGGTGATGATTCTGGCCAACGGTCACAACAAAGCCCGCGCTTTGGCCCACGCCATCGAGGGTGCCGTCAGTCAGATGTGGACCGTCAGCGTGCTGCAGATGCACCCGAAAGGCATCATCGTCTGCGACGACGCTGCCTGCGACGAAATGACTTATGGTACTGTCAAGTACTTCAAAGACATCGAAAAAGATAACCTTTAAGAATGAAAACATTTGCAATCATCGGTGTGGGGGGCTACATTGCCCCCCGTCACCTTAAAGCCATCAAAGACACGGACAACCTCCTTGTCTCTGCCTACGACAAAAACGATAGCGTAGGTATCATGGACCGTTATTTTCCTAACGCTTCTTTTTTCACCGAACAAGAACTCTTCGACCGGCATAATACCAAACTGAAGGACAGAGGCGAACAGATTGATTATGTGAGCATTTGTACGCCAAATTATTTGCATGATGCCCATATTCACTATGGTCTGCGTTTGGGTGCTGATGTCATTTGCGAGAAGCCCGTTGCGCTTAATCCATGGAACATCGACGGTCTGGAACACGTGGAACAACGCGAGGGACGCAAGGCCTACACCATTTTACAGCTGCGTCTGCATGACAAGATTAAAGCTTTGAAGAAAAAGGTGGACGAAGGCCCAAAGGACAAGATATATGATGTTGAACTTACCTATATCACAGCACGCGGCAACTGGTACTATTCTTCATGGAAAGGCGATATCAATAAAAGTGGTGGCATCGCTACTAATATCGGTGTGCACTTCTATGATATGCTGGGCTGGATTTTTGGTGATGTAAGGAGAAATATTGTCCATGTAGCCTCGCACGATCGCGTGGCGGGTTATTTGGATTTTGACCGTGCCCGTGTACGTTATTTCCTCAGCATCAATGCCGAAACCCTACCGCCCAATGCAGTGGAAGGCGAGAAACGGACCTATCGTACCATTACGATTGATGGAGAAGAGTTTGAGTTCAGCTTGGGGTTCACCGAATTGCATACCGATAGTTATAAGGAAATACTTGAAGGCCGCGGCTTCCATATCGAAGAGGCCCGACGTTGCATCGAGATTGTCTATGACATCCGCCACGCCCACCCCGTTGGCCTGGTTGGTGACTACCATCCCATGGCAAGACTGCCATTGAGTGGACATCCTTTTGGATGGAAATGATTTTTATCCGTCATTACAGGCTTTCCTAGGGAGTCATTGCGGGCGCAGACCCGCAATCTCCAGAACGACCGAACAGTCATGTCAAAACTAGGTTTTGTATACATCCTCTCCAATAAGCACAACACGACTTTGTATACAGGCGTGACGAACAATTTAATACGAAGAGTTGCCGAACACAAACTTCACATTAACAAAGGTTTCACTGATAAATACAATACGGAGAAACTGGTTTATTATGAAGCATTTGACGGATTTGAAAATGCTATTCATCGAGAAAAACAACTGAAAAAATGGCATAGAGAATGGAAAGAAGCGTTAATCAATGACTTTAATCCTAATTGGGAAGACCTTTCTGATTCAATCGGATTAAATGAAAAGTACATACAATCCTTAAAAGAACACTATATGGCTTTTGTAGAGGAGATAGACTAGGGCATAGGAGATTGCGGGTCAAGCCCGCAATGACTTTCCCGGTTGATAGTCATCATGATTATGCTACAGACTATAATAGACTATATCCAAGGACACCAACTTGAGGTTGTTTCGATGATAATTGGCTTGATATACCTTTGGTGTGAATATCGAGCCAGCATTCTTGTTTGGATTGTAGGTATCATTATGCCCATAATAGACATTGTGCTGTATTGGCAGAATGGACTTTACGCTGACTCGGTAATGGATGGGTATTATGCATTGGCTGCAATTTGGGGGTTTGTTGCTTGGAAATGGAGTAACAAAAAAGACAAAAAGAATCGCAAAATAACACATTTTCCAACAAATAGGATAATACCAGTTGTATTGGTCTTTTTAGCAATTTGGGGCATAGTATATCTATGGCTTGTCAATAGCACTCCTTCCAACGTACCTATTAGCGATAGTTTTGTTAACGCACTATGCATCATTGGTTTATGGGCATTGTCACGCAAATATTTGGAACAATGGTTCATTTGGATTGTCGTCGATGTTCTAAAGACGATTCTCTATGCCTATAAAGGAATTCCCGTAAAAGGTAGTTATTATGCAATAAGCGTCATCATTGCGGTGTTTGGCTATTTGAAATGGAAGCGAATGATGACTGAAAAACAATAAAAACATCCAACATGAATTATACACAACTCCAGTTTCCCAAAGACACCCTCTTTCTCGTCACAGGCGGCGCCGGCTTTATCGGCTCCAACCTCTGCGAGGCTATCCTGAAGATGGGATATAAGGTACGTTGTCTTGACGACCTCTCGACGGGCAAGCAGGCCAATGTGGATATCTTCCTTGGTCATCCGAACTATAAGTTCATTAAAGGTGATATCAAAGACCTTGACACTTGCATGAAAGCCAGCGAAGGCGTTGACTACGTACTCAATGAGGCTGCATGGGGAAGCGTCCCACGCTCTATTGAAATGCCTCTGTTCTACTGCGCCAATAACATCCAAGGCACGTTGAACATGATGGAAGCGGCACGACAGAATAAGGTGAAGACTTTCGTCTATGCCTCCAGTTCGTCCGTCTATGGCGATGAGGCGCACCTTCCCAAGCAAGAAGGTATCGAGGGTAACCTGCTGAGCCCTTACGCTGTAAGCAAACGCGCCTGCGAGGAGTGGGCAAAACAATATACACGGCACTATGGCCTGAAGACCATAGGTTTGCGCTACTTCAATGTGTTCGGTCGTCGTCAAGACCCTCATGGGGCTTACGCGGCGGTGATTCCAAAATTCATCAAACAATTGCTCAACAACGAGCGTCCCACCATCAACGGTGACGGCAAACAAAGCCGCGACTTCACCTATATAGAAAATGTGATTGAGGCTAACCTGAAGGCTTGTCTGGCTCCAGAAGAAGCCAGCGGGCAGGCGTTCAACGTGGCGTATGGTGGTCGCGAATACCTCATTGACATCTATTATTCACTCACCAAGGCCTTGGGCAAGGACATCGAGCCTAACTTCGGTCCTGACCGCCCCGGTGATATCAAACACTCAAACGCGGATATTTCAAAGGCGAAACGTCTGCTGGGCTATGACCCGCAGTACGACTTCGCCCGCGGTTTGAACGAGGCTATTGAATGGTATAAAGAAAATCTATAATAATTAAGCATATATGAAAGACACTAAGATTTGTGTTATCGGTTTGGGCTATGTGGGTCTCCCCCTCGCTCGTCTTTTCTCAACCAAATATGAAACCGTCGGTTTCGATATGAACCAGAAGCGCTGCGATGCACTGATGGCGGGTCACGATGCCACTTTGGAAGTGGCCGATGAACTGCTGCAAGACGCCATCAAGAATCACGGCTTCATTTGCACCAGTGACATTGAGAAGATTCGCGACTGCAACTTCTATATCGTGGCTGTCCCCACTCCTGTGGATAACGATAACAATCCCGATCTGACTCCTCTAGTAGGTGCCAGCACCACTGTGGGTAAAGTCATTGGCAAAGGTGACGTAGTGGTTTACGAATCCACTGTTTATCCAGGGGTGACCGAAGACGAGTGCATCCCGGTGGTAGAAAAGGTCAGTGGCTTGAAGATGAACGTTGACTTCTACGGCGGCTATAGCCCCGAGCGCATCAACCCGGGCGACAAACTCCACACCGTGGAACACATCAAGAAAGTGACTTCTGGATCCACGCCTGAGATTGGCAAATATATTAATGAGGTGTACAGTTCAGTGATTACCGCTGGAACCCACCTTGCCCCGACTATGAAAGTGGCAGAGGCCGCCAAAGTAATTGAGAACTCGCAACGCGACATCAACATCGCTTTTGTGAACGAGTTGAGCAAAATCTTCAACAAAATGGGCATCGATACCCTTGACGTACTGGAAGCCGCTGGCACCAAGTGGAACTTCCTGCCTTTCCGTCCAGGACTGGTGGGCGGCCATTGCATCGGTGTCGACCCCTATTATCTGGCCCAATGCGCCAAGCGTTACGGATACAACCCCGAGATTATTCTGGCCGGTCGCCGCATGAACGACGGCATGGGTGAATACGTAGCCACCCAAACCATCAAGCTGATGCTGAAGAAGGGCATCCAGGTTTTGGATAGCAACATCCTCATCCTTGGCTTCACCTTCAAGGAGAATTGTCCCGATGTGCGCAACACCAAGGTCATCGATATCTACAAGGCTTTGAAGGAATACAACCTCGACATCACCGTCTACGACCCCTGGGCCAACCCCGCCATCGTGGAACACGAATACGGTATCAAGGTGGTGAATGAATTACCCAACACGAAGTTCGATGCCTGCATCGCAGCCGTTGCACACAAGAAGTTCGAAGGCTTGGATGTTCTCAGTCTGCTGAAAGAGAAGCACGTAGTGTTTGACGTGAAGTGCACGCTGGACCGCAACATCGTCGACGGGAGACTGTAATAATTGTATATCTCATGTGCAATACCACTAGTCAACATGAGCAAACGATTGTTCAATCAGGCAATGAAACTAACAATAGTATTAAAAGACATAATAAATAACGCAGGGCTGTTGCCCGAGGCCGGAGACCTGTTTTATGCAAAAATTGTGGAGGGAATTGAGAACTCAGAACGGGTTATCGTAGACATGTCGGAAGTCACGGCTTTGCCTTCTGTTTTCTTGAATGTGTCCATAGGTCGACTGATTGACGAGTGGGGTATGGATAAATTGAAGAATAACTTGTCCTTCACTATGATTACAAAGCAACAAGCGATACGCCTTAAGGACTATATTGCCAAATATGAAGTTATAGTGTAGGCTCAAAGTTTCCATCCCTTTCCTTCCTATTGCCAGCGGAATGTATGGATGACTCCCCTGCCCCGCCAGCGACTCATGCCGCGCGTAAAGACCGGGCGCGATACATTAACTTCAAGTTTCAGTTTTACTTCGACAGGCTCAGCAACCGACTTGAGCCGTAGTAGCCAAGGGGTACCCAAGTCCTACCCAAGTCCTACCCAAGTAGTAGCCAAGTAGTAGCCAAGCTCAGAGAGGACTGAAACACTTGGGAGATAGTTGAGTAGGTGTGTGCTACGACGGCTCTGCGTGGGCTCAATGGCTTGGGTTGTACTTATCGTTCAAACAATTCTTTTTTATCTATTTTTATACAGCCTCTTAAAATATCAAATCTGGCGAAACGATTATAACAGGCTCTCCGTTAATGCCAGAATTCAACAAAAACAGTTTTGAGTCTGTCCTAACAAATCAAGTCATCAATGATGATATAGAAACTAAAACAAAGATTTTATGACCAGAGACTTCCGTTTTGACATAGCCCGTGCTGTTTGCATGTGTTATATTATAGCTGCGTTGCATTTATCTCAATATCTTGGGCAGGAGTATTACATTTACAGAACCCATATTGGTCGTTTGGTGACGTTTTCTTGTTTGGGGTTGTTTACATTTATGTCGGGTTATTTAATTGGGAAAAAGAACGATTTTACCCCTTTCACGCAATCAGGCAACTCGGTAACTCATAAAGTGTTAGCTTTTTATAGAAAACGTTTTATCAGAGTCTATCCTTTGTTCTTCTTAGCCACCATCCTACTTTATGTAATTGGTTTCAATGACTTGCAATCTTCTGCTTTGGGATTGATAGGACTGGCACCATTTATTACACATCAACCTAAGACCCTATGGTATATCTCCATGCTGATTGTGTTTTATCTGATAACTCCATTAGTCAACAGAAATTCAATAAAATGGAAAATAACAACAAGTTTGTGTTTCATTATAATCTTTAGTATAGCAAAGCTGTTTATCTTCGTTGATTCGCGGTTCATATTTAATCTTTTCTTCTATTGTTTGGGGTTAATAATGTCTGGTATTGAATGTAATTATATCAATAAGACCGACAACCAAAATGTCAAGATGCATTTGGGCATCATTCTTATGTATATTGCTTTGATGTTATTGACCAATTACTATCTCCCCAATTCTGTTGCGATACTGTCTATAGGTGCAATAGGGGTATTGGGCATATTTAGCCTTACTTGTATATTGGCAAAAATCAAGAATCAGGGGTTCGTAAGAACGATTGGCCATATAAGTTATGCGAGTATGGTCTGTTACATGTTTCACCGATTCTATTATTGGACGGGTTTATCCCTTTACAATCCCGAGAATTTAGTAAAAAAAACTGTTTTTTTAGTCTTTGTTTTTGTAATAGGGTTGGTGATTTCATATTTTGTTCAAAAGGGATATGACAAAATGTCGTTATCATCTCACCATAAAACAACCTTATAAAAAATCGGTTAATTTCTTTCTGGAATAAACTTATGGCAAGTAACAATATCAATGCGAACAGAATAGCGAAGAACACCTTGATGCTATATGTTCGAACCTTCGTAATTCTATTGATAACACTTTATACCTCAAGGGTTGTCCTTAAGGTATTGGGGGTCGAAGATTATGGCACTTACAACGTGGTTGCGGGTGCCGTAGCCTTCTTCAACTTCCTCAACCATGCTATGTCGATGGCCACACAGCGTTTCCTCAACGTTGAAATGGTCAAAAACGACACGGCCTCCCTTAGGCGTGTCTTCTGCATGGCCATGAATCTTCATATTATCATTGGATTAATTGTCGTTATCTTATCTGAAAGTATCGGTCTTTGGCTTGTTAATGGTGTGCTGAACATACCCGAAGGGCGCATGGTGGCAGCCAATTGGGTCTTCCAATTCGTGGTACTTGGGATGTTCTTCAAAATCATCATGGTGCCATACAATTCGGTGATTATAGCCCAAGAGCGTATGAGCATCTATGCCTATATCAGCATCTTAGAGGTTGTGTTGCAGTTGGGGTTAGTATTTGCACTCAATTGGTTTAAGGCAGACAAACTCATCTTGTATGGAGGGTTGATGTTTGGTGTAACGCTTTGCGTGTTCTTGATTTATAAGTTTTATGTCAACGCAAAATTCAAAGAGTCCAAATATTACCTTTTGTGGGACCGGGGGTTATTTCAGAAAATGGCTGGTTTCTTGGGTTGGAATGTTCTTGGGCAATTGGCGCAGATTTTCACGACCCAAGGTGTCAATATGGTGGTCAACGTGTTTTATGGTGTCGTCCTCAATGCTGCAATGTCTATTCAGCACCAGGTTTCCGCTGGCATTACCATGTTTGTCCACAATTTTCAAACTTCTTTCCGTCCACAAATCACCAAAAGCTATGCAGCCAATGAGATTCCAGAAATGAAAAGTCTGGTAATGAAGGCATCAAAAATGTCTTTTTATTTGCTCTATCTTATTTCCGTCCCCATTATTTTCAATATTGACTTGATTCTGGATATATGGTTAGATACCGTTCCCGACCACACGGCTGCTTTCTGTAAATTAGCAATTTGGTTTTCCTATTTGGAAGCCATTGGAATGCCATTGGTTATGTCTATCATGGCCTCAGGAAAAAACCGTGATTATCAAATCTTTTTCAGTATTTCTGTTTCCCTTAATCTATTGTTGGTATGGCTGTTTTTCAAAATGGGCTTCCCGCCAGAGACGGTATTCTATATCAAGATTGTTCTTGGCGCGCTTACCCTATTCGTAAGAATGTTTTTTGCCAAACGCCAGGCCTACATTCCGTTGCTTTCTTTTTTAAAAGGAGCCATTCTTCCTTGCCTTATAGTGCTTGGTATCACACAATCCATTATCTTCCTACTATTAAGAGTCTATGACGGAAGTATTTGGCATAAGGCAGGCCTGACGGCTTTTTTGGAAATTATAATCGCAGTTGTGATATTATTCATCGGAATGAACAAGTCCGAACGTGTCTTCATAAAGAATTCCATCACTAAATTCATAACAAAAACAAAGCACAAGAGGTGAAACAAACCGTAGTGGTGTTTTAAAATGTACCATTATGCATACATACGAAAAAATAAAAGAAGACCTTATACAACTTGGTATCCAGAAAGGAGATACGCTGTTTCTGCGAGTTTCCTATAGAGCTATTGGTAAGATTGATGGCGGCCCAAAAGTGTTTTTAGACGCTCTTCTTGATGTCATTGGCCCCGAAGGAACTATTATCCTATCAGCCTTCCCAAAAAAACATATCACACAATTACGCTGGTTCTATAGAAAATACGTCATTTCAAAAGAGCATTTCCCCAAACCCTTCACTGGTGTAATGCCATTGATGGCACTTTCTTTTCCTGAAGCCCGGCTTTCCAATAAATTGGAGTTCCCTTTTGTAGTCATTGGGAAACATGCCGACTATCTCACCGAAAACCATACTCACGACAAACGAGGATATTGGTTGACCCGTGAAGCCATTAAGAAATTTGACTGCAAGTGCCTGCGCATTGGCGGTCACCCTCTTTTTGGCACTACACATTTGTCCATCGAGGATGTCTTCGAAGCACAGAACGCTTACATGTCAAAACTCAGGAAGGGTATTTATATAAGAGAAAACGGAATCGTTAAATGGTATGACGAGCCTAATATCACTTTTTGTGGAAAGGCGTTTGACCAATATAGAGACAGAATCACTCAAGCTGCGAAACTTCAAGAAGGAACAGTCGGTGATGGCTACGCCATCCTGACCAGCATGCGCAAATCTTACGATGAAGAGATAAGAATCTATTCTGCTGACATTCACAACTTGCTCTGCGACAATCCCGACTGTATGTTGTGCCGAACCTCTTATTCATTTTCCGACAGTACCAACGGAAAGTACTTGAAACGACAATTCCGTCGGCTCTTATCAAAAAACCACAAGAAAGCTCGAATGAATATCCGAGACATTATGTTGAAAATCATGTTTGAGAAAAAATCATAAGTATACATGAAAAATACCATCATTTATATTCCCATTCTAGTACTCCTGCTCGCTCTGCTTGCTCTTCCAATCTTTGACTTTTTTATCGACCAAGAGAATTTGACAGTGGGAAGTGGGCCTAATGTTGTAACAAGAGCCATTATCACAATCATCATGGCTTACATACTCATTATGCCCAATCGTAGCCAGACCCGACGATTTCATAATTTGATAACAAGCTGTATTGTATTTTTTGTGATATATATTTCCGCAATTACAATTTGGTTTTTTCCTCTGACATCAAAGCAGGCTTACGAATTGGTCCAAATTGTATATTCGTGGTTGGGATTCCTATGTTTCTATAAGCTAACCAAATATTACGACATTGACGAGAGAGTGTATGCCTATTTCTTTTTCATACTAATAGCAATAATTGCAGTAACGGCATATCTAAACATAGATAAAAGATTGGATACAGACAGAGGATTGGATGTGGCTGATAACACAGGCAATGCTCTTGTCTGTGCATACGCGGGAATTATGCTCCTTGCCAATAAAAAAGCGTTACCTTTTGCTGCAATGTTCCTTGTTATTGTAGGTACATTAATCTGTGGCAAGCGCAGTGCCATCCTTGCAACATCTGCAGCTTCACTACCTCTCTTAATCTACATGTTAACCAACAAAAATGTGAAATTTACTAGGCGATTCCTTTTCATTGTTCTCATTGTCATCGGAGCCTTTGTAGCCCTCCGCTATTTCAGTTCATATTTTGACGCAGCTATAGAACGCTTTGAAAATATTGAAGAAGATGAGGGGTCTGGGCGCGGTTGGATTTATGAAGAGTATTGGAATAATTTTTTGATTTCAAAACCAATTCATCAATTGTTTGGACATGGTTTGTTCGCAGGAGCAAGACCATTAATCAGCCAATATGCTTTCACTCATGTAGCCGCCCACAACGATTGGCTCGAAATCCTGTTTGACTTTGGTTTAGTAGGGGTTTTTACTTACGCCCTAATTCTCATCTTAGTACTGATTGTCATCATCAAAAACATAAATAACAGGAACATTTACTTTTATATGCTCTGCATGTCATTTATCATTTGGATAACAGAATCCATTTTTAGCTCCACTTTTTTGATGAATATGAGTTCCATATACCTATATATGAGTGTGGCCTACGCCATTGCGAAACTAGAGTCTAATCCCAAAAGCATCAAAACCAACGAACTAGCATCTACCCCCGATGAGTAAGATAGCGAAAGACTTCAAGCAATACGGGTTCTTTGGCTTCCAAAAAAGAATAGTCAAATGGTTTCTTCGGATGATTGGCATCCGAATCAACTCCTATTATTATATGGTTAACGACATTGACTACGACAAGCAGAGACGTCTTTTTGAGTCAAAAGGTTTGACAGGGGTAAAAGAGCTGGATTATAATGATTTTTTGAAGGGGGACAAAACCGAATTTACAGAGAAAAAATTGAAACGGGTCAAACAAAGGTTGGCCGACAAGGGCTATCATGCCTACGGAATCATGGAGAATGACAAACTTGTGTACTCCTGTTGGATTTCGTTGAATTGGCTTGAGTCTCATAATAAATGTATAGAGACCTCGTTGTCCGAAAATGAGTGTCTATTAGTTGATGCGTATTGTGCTCCAGAAGGAAGAGGACATGGTTTTCACAACACCATGAATTCATATCGTTTGATGAAAGCATACGAATATGGCAAACGAAGAAGCATTGGCATTGTCCTTTCTGAAAACGCTCCTGCATACAAGTCTCAAATCAAAACAGGGAATAGGGTCCTGTTTAAATTCTTTGTTGCCGACTTGTGGGGAAAATCCTACACCAACTATTTCAAAAACAAGGCCAAGAATGAGGCGGCATGAATGAAGTAATTGTTTTCGGAAAAGACAGGTATAACACGCTGGGGCTTATGAGAAGCTTAGGGCGAAAAGGTATCCCCGTGTTTTTGGTTCTAAAACATTCTTCTCCGATTAGTTATTGTAAGCTTTCCAAATATGCCACCCATGTAAAACAAGTCCATTCTGTCGAAGAAGGTATTCATTATTTGATTGACGTTTATAAGAACCCTTCCGACCAAAAAACCATAATCATTCCAACAAGTGACTCTGTGGCCAGTCTGTTGGACTCAAACTATGATGCGTTGTCACCTAAGTTTGTCTTCCCCAATGCGGGTTGCAAAGGCGCATTAACCGCCATCATGGACAAAGCTCTGATGACGAGCATTGCTGCAAGTGCTGGTTTGTCCACGCCTTTTTCAGTTGAACACATCTGCGGAGATCCTATTCCTGATGGTATTTCATTTCCGTGCCTCATTAAACCTGCCAAAAGCATAGAAGGAACAAAGTCTGAAATCAAAATTTGCCATAACCTCAAGGAAACCGAGGAAGCGACATCACATCTCAATAAAGGGCACCGCGTCCTAATCCAACAATATATCAACAAGAAGTACGAGGTATTGCTTCTGGGTTGTCGCTGCCCAAATGGGAAAGTGTTTTTGTCAGGTGTATTCAAGAAAGAACGATGGGTGTCTGTGGGAGAGGACGGCTCGTTTGGTTTAATCACAACGGATTATTCACAGTGGTTTGAGAAAAAAGTCATTGAGCGTTTTCTTGCTCAATTGAATTATGTCGGGCCTTTCAGCATTGAGTGTGGAATTGAAAAAGACATACCGTACTTTTATGAAATCAACCTTAGAAATGATGGCACCTCACATTATTTTGACCTAACTGGATTCTGTTCTCCTTATGCATGGGTAATGGAATGTTTAGGTTACAATATAGAGTATTCAGGCAAAGGGCAATATTATTTCATTGATGAGTTTGAAGATTTTGTGAATGTTGCATCAGGCTTTTGTACCTTCAAAGAGTGGCGACGCGACAAAAAAAGAGCCTCTGTATTCAAATATAAGTGCTCCGACGACAGAAAACCGATGCTTGTCGTTTTTCCCTATATGATTGCAAGAACCATCAAGACTATTGTGAAAATAAGGAGGAAATAATGAGTTTTAGAATAGGCTTCGGCAACATAGCAGGTGCCATCCTAGTATTGGGCTGGAACTTGTTCAACAGATTTAACTCCAAGCGGCATATACTATCCATCTATTTACACAATCCCCAAAAGGATGTGTTCGAGAACACTGTTCTTTACTTGAAAAAGAAAGGATTCCGCTTTATCTCTGCCGACGATTTGCAAAAGTTATTGGAGCAAAAGGAAACCTTGCAAGGGAGAACGGTCGTTGTTACCTTAGATGATGCCTGGCGTGACAATCTTCAAAACGTTATTCCTACGGCTGAAAAGTATCAAATACCCTTAACTGTTTTCGTCCCAATACAGCCCTTAGAAGATGGCGCATTATGGTTAAAATGGTTTCGTGACAAGGAATTACAACAGAAGTTCCCAGAAATTGGGCAACAAAACCCTAAAAAACTATCCACCACCAAACGCAATGCCTTGTGGAGCCAATTAAAAACCGCAAAGCGGTTTGAACGTGAAATCATGACCATCGACGACGTTAAGACTTTGGCAAAACACCCACTGATCACCCTTGGCGGACACACTTTCACCCATCCCATACTTCCCAACTGTACTACAGAAGAATTGGAGTTTGAACTGGTCACAGCCTATGAGAAGTTGCATGAGATCACAGGGATCTTCACAAACGTATTGGCCTACCCCAACGGAGACTACAATGATGAAGTAATTGCCATGAGTGAGAAGGCGGGATTCAACACAGCCTTCACTACCGAGGAGGGAAATTATATAGACATTGAACAATCAAATCCCATGCTGCTGCCCCGTAATTGTGTACCCAATACATACGGTAAATGGGAATCCACGGCAAGAGCTTTGGGCTTTTGGCAAAAAGTGTTCAAAAGATGATTAGCATCAATTTCGTTGGAGACATCGGCCTGAACAACAACTATCAGGAGCTTCAAAAAAAGGGGAAACGTCCCTTTGCTGAAGTGGAAGACATTTTTGCCATAGCTGACTTCAACATCGGGAATTTGGAATGTCTTTGTGCTACAGACGGAGAGGAAAACAAATTGAAGAATCCTCGTTTGAGAACCAACGAGGATGCCTTGAACTTGTTACGTCCCCTCCATTTCAACATGTTGAGTCTGGCACATAATCATATCTACGATGCTTGCGAAGGTGGTATCACCAATACCCTTGCCAAGTTGGCTTCGTTGGGAATACAGCCTATTGGTTATCAATCCGATACTAATGACGATCCGTATCTTTGGAAAACAGAGGTGAAAGGGATGCCGTTGGCTGTTATTACGGCCGTTCACAAGGACACCAATCCTCATTTACCTGAGAATGTGCATTTAAACTTGCCTTTTTATAATGCCAACTGCATCGAGGAGGCCATTAGAACTGCGAAACTAGAAAATTGTTTTGTCGCTGTTTATCTGCATTGGGGCGGAAAGACTGAGGAGGGTTTTATGCCGGATTGGTATGAGATACAAGATGCACATCGCTTCATTGACAAAGGGGCTGATGTAGTCATCGGCAGCCATTCACACACCGTCCAACCTATTGAACTATACAAAGGCAAGTACATTTTTTATAGTTTGGGCAATTTCTGTTTCGATGATGTGGAAACGGATGGAAAGATATATCCTATTGGACGCTACCGAAAGCGAAAAGGCGTTGTGGTTACTCTGAAAATTGACGAGAATGATTTTCATTATGATATCAATGTTCAAAGAATCCATAACAAGAACTGTTATATCCACCCACAAAAGGGCAGACTGAAGTTGAAGTGGCGTAATATCAGGTTTCAAGTATTGAAACGATGCAAGCCCCTTTGGAAATTAGATTTCCTCTGGTTTCGGAAAGTGTCGCCCATCTTTATCTATTTGGCAGAAAGTCCAGACTCAATGGGTACTAAATTGTCAAAATTCAAGCTGAACAAATTGTTGAGTCGTTTTAAATCATAATCGAAATGAAAAGAGATATCTATCTGTTGTTGAACTATAAAGGTTCTTTTGGCAACAAGTACAAATCAGTCCCGTTGGCATCCGGTTTCGACAAGAACCTTATTTCAGAAGCTTTCGACAAAGAAGGATTCTCCGTACACTATCTATATCCGTCCGAAGTTGATTTGCGAGAGGATTGGAAGGGAAAACTAATCCTATACACCTCAATGGAGGACGAGGGGTGCCTTTATAAGGATTATACAGATGACGTACTTTATGCCTTATCACTCAAAGAAGCCATTCTCATCCCAGAATTACCCTTTACCAAAGCCCACCACAACAAAGTGTTTATGGAAATGCTACGCGACATTGCCGATATTCCAGAAATAAAAAGCATCTCGTCGCGGCATTATGGGGCATACGAAGAGTTTGAAAAGACTTTTGACCACAGACTTGACAGCAGCAACTGGGTATTGAAATCGGCAGCAGGGGCATCAAGCCTAGGGGTTCGCCTGTCGCATAATGGAAATGAACTGAGAAAATACGTCAAAGAGTTGTCTTTAAGCCGCACCTCAATTCGATTACGTTTGAAAGAATTAGGGAGGCAGAAGAAATACAAAGGCTATCAGATGAATTCTGAACATCGCAACAAAATTGTCATACAGAATTTCATCGAAGGATTAGGGAATGATTGGAAAGTGTTGGTATTTAAAGACAAATACTTTGTCGTACAAAGGCCTAACCGCGAAAATGACTTCCGAGCCAGTGGTAGTGGCAAGTCAAAGTATTTCTTCGGAGCCAAGGCACAGATTCCTGATGGAATGTTCGACTATGCCAAACGGATTTATGAGGGCTTCAATGTCCCTATGATTTCCTTGGATATTGCATATAAAGACGGACAATTTCATTTGATCGAAATGCAGTTTGTGGCTTTCGGCAATAGTGGCCATCATTATTCAAAAGAGTTTTTCTATAAAAATGAAAATGGTTGGTGTACGGCACCCAATACCGACCCCATAGAAAAGATTTATGTTGATTGCATTATGGATTATATCAACAGGAATAACTTATGAACAATAGGGTTATCATCACTTGCCCCCATTACAGCGAAGGTGCCGGTGGAGTTGCTACATTCTATAAGGTGTATGCAGAAAAACAGACACAGAATGCCCGTTTGTTCTATATCGGCAAGGACAAGCCATGTGGTATGCTCAAAACCTTGTGGCAACTGATTATCCAATATGTCCACTTGTTCTTGATTCTTCCCAAATACGATTTGCTTGTCGTCAACCCTTCACTGAAACCCAATGCCATCAAGCGCGATACCGTAAGCGTAAAGATAGCACGATGGCTCGGTAAGAAGACGTGTGTGTTTTGGAGAGGCTTCAATGAAGACTATTTCAACAATGTCGTTCGTTACAAATACAAAGAAAAACTGCAAAAGGGATTGTTCAATGTTGACTATAGCATAGTGTTAGGCAAGAATATCTATGATAAATACCACAGCATTGGCTTGAACACCCCTTATTCATTAGGTTCCACAATGCTTGACAGCTGTCTGTTGCGCAAAACGCCCAAGCAGTTTTTGCCACAACGTTTCAGCATATTGTTTTTGGCTCGTGTAATTAAAGAAAAGGGGATATTCGAGACACTAGTAGCTTTCAAAGCCTTTCAACAACAACATCCCGAAGCTAATTTAGTGATTGCCGGAAGCGGTGAAGATTTGGAAGCTGCAAAATCCTTCGCATCAACACAAAAGCTGCAATCTGTAACCTTCTTAGGAGACGTAAGAGGTGAACGTAAAATGAGTTGTCTTGAATCTGCCGATGTGTATCTGTTTCCATCCTACACCGAAGGTATGCCTAATTCGGTATTAGAAGCATTGGGTATGGGCTTGCCTATCATTTCTTCCTGTGTAGGTGCTGTTCCTGATTTCTTCAAGAATGAAAAGATGGGCATCTTAATGAAAGGCCATTCATCTGACGAAATCCTTGAAGCTTTGGAAGTCTTATACCAAAAAAAGACTTCTTTCCCTGAGATTTCAGAATATAACCGCGAATATGCAGCAAAGCACTTTGTAGACGAAGTAGTGATTGGCAATTTGGAGAACATTTTTGCAACACTGTAAGTATTATGGAGAAAAAACAACGTCTTGCTATTTTAGATATCCTCACCCTGATGGCCACCATTTTGGTCGTAATGGGTCATCATAAGTTTTTGCGCGAATCAATAGGTTGGTATCCTGTCTACGACAAGATAATCTACTCATTCCACATGGGTTTCTTTATGACCATCAGCGGATTCTTGATAAAATACACATTCCCCAGCAACTGTCGCTGGAGAGAATATGTAGGCAAAAAAGCCAAGAAGTTTATTCCCGCCTATTTTACCGTAGGCTTATTGGCGGCACTTCTCTCTTTCAAATCGTTTGGAGGATTGGCCAAAGATATGCTTATGCTTGTCGCAAATCCTGGCCAAGGGCCCATACAAATCATCTGGTATATCTATGTGCTTTTGATGTATTATTGCCTTGCTCCATTCGTATTCCGTCTTTCAACAAAACAACGTTGGTGGGTCTTTGCGGTTTCTTTGATACCTGCATCACTCTATAACTATATGCCTGAATGGCTTTGCATCTCAAGTTTCTTCCGCTTACTACCTTTCTTTTTGCTGGGCGGACAGTTAGCGGATTATCATAAAAACATCCAAAAAACTGCCGACTGGAAAGTTTTCCTTTTGAGCCTGCCGTTCTTGGCGTTTTTAATCAGTTGTATATTATTGCAAGGCAATCCAATTAAAGGTGGATTGGGAAAACTGCTAACTTCTGTCCTTTCACTTCCCTTGATGTATTGGATAGCCCGAAAGTTAGTACGAATCACCAAGATAGCCAATCTTTCAACCCGCTTTTCTCCATATGTCTATTCAGTCTATCTGTGGCAGATGTTTTTTATTAACGGTATCTGGTTGGTTTGGCAGAAAGTTGGGCCGTCGCTCACTGACACAACATCAATAGTTTATCTAATATGTTCTGTAGCCATTACCATCATCGGCATTGTTGTATTGGTAAAGATATACAAGTGGTTGCTGGGTAAACTGGTAAAAAGAAAAAATTGACACATGGATAACGATTTGGCACTTACTTCTTTCAAACGACTGAAAGATTATTGTGAAGAAGAACATTATAAAGGTTGGGACCCTTACGACGGCCTCAACTCCAAAGTGTTTCAGGCTTTGCCACTTCTCAAAAAGTCTGCGTTTTTCAGAGAGGTAATGATTCAAGGTTTCAAACGCAGTCCTTTCAACCTACGCCCACTGATGCAGGTACCTAAGGAGCATAACGCCAAAGGCATAGGGCTCTTTTTGCAAGGTTATTGTAACTTGATTAAAACAGTGCGACAATGTCCCGAACTGACTTCCTCGTTGGGTAGCGAAGAAACATTGCTTGCCAAGGTTAGCGAAGTGGCCGATTTGTTAGTTTCCATGCAATCTCAAGGCAACTATCACGGCGCCTGCTGGGGATATAATTTCGACTGGCAGGCACGAGGCGGCCTCTTCTTCCCCAAATATACACCTACGGTTGTAGCGACAAACTTTTGCGCCACAGCCTTAATAGAAGCATACGAAATAACTGGGCAATCTCAGTATTTGGACGTGGCGTTGACTTCGGCAGATTTTGTGATGAAGGACTTGCACCGCCACAACATGGATGACGGCTCTTTCCTCTTCTCTTACTCTCCACTAAATGGTAATGACACCGTGTTTAATGCATCGCTGCTTGGCAGCCGTCTGTTGTCTTACTGCTACAAATACACAGGAAGAGAGGAACTGCGTGAGGCAGCTCGACAGAGCGTGAAAGCATGTGTGAAAGGACAGTCGGAAGACGGCTCATGGGTGTATGGCCTGCTACCGATTCAAAAATGGGTGGATTCGTTCCATACCGGTTATAACCTTGACGGACTGATAGCTTTTGAAGAACTGACAGGCGATAACCTAGCGCATGAAGCCATAGAGAAAGGCTTACGGTTCTACGTGGAACACTTTTTCGAGCCTGACGGCACACCAAAGTATTACTACAACCAAACGTACCCCATAGACATCCACTGTCCCGGTCAACTGATGGTAACCCTGTCGCGACTACATAAATTTGAAGAGCACAGTGAATTGGCAGAAAAAGTCATGGACTGGACCATACATTACATGCAAGACGAATATGGTTATTTCTACTACCAGGTCAAGAAAGGAATAAGCTCAAAAATAAGCTATATGCGCTGGAGTAATGCTTTTATGTTCTATGCCATGAGTTATTATTTATTGGAAACTGAAGACCATCAAAATCATGCCTGAAGTAAAAAGAGTCACACTGAAAAACGGGGTGAAGGTGTATGCTTTCCGCTCGTTCGATGAAATTATAGATTATGCCCAAACACAGAAAGGTTTGTTGGTAGCCATCAATGCGGAAAAAATAGTGCATGCTACTGATGAGACACGAGAGATTATCAATCGCAACATTGGTTATAGTGATGGCACTGGGGCAGTGATGGCGCTAAAAAAACATGGTGCTGAAGCGGTAAAAATTCCAGGTTGCGAACTATGGTTGAAAATAGTGGAACGAATGGCACCCGAAGGCAAATCGTTTTATCTGGTAGGCAGCAAACAGGAGGTGATTGAGGAAACCGTGGCGAAACTGAAGAGGGGGTTTGAGGGAATCCACCTTGCGGGATACAGAAACGGCTACCTAAATAGCGAGACGGAGAAACAGGCACTGCTTGATGATATTGCCGCAAAAAAACCAGATGTCGTGTTTGTGGCTATGGGCAGTCCCAAACAAGAGTTGCTCATGATGGAGATGATGCAGCGTCACATGGCAATTTATCAAGGTCTTGGCGGCAGTTTTGATGTCTACACAGGCCATGTGGAACGTGCTCCCAAATGGTGGGTCGATCATAATTTGGAGTTTGCCTACCGCTTAATAAAACAGCCATCCCGAATTAATCGACAAATCTTCTTATTAAAATTCCTTTTTCTGTTGAAATTGGGAAAAGTGTAATAACCATCGCATAAATGTAGTCAATACAATGTCAGATATTTTCTTTGTTTTTTTAGCTTTTTTTATTTCGTTGCTTGTTTCTTCATTAATGCATAGACCAATTCTTAACTTTGCCAAGAAGAACAATATCTACGACAACCCTGAAGCAAGAAAACTACAACGCGAACCCGTCCCCGTCATGGGCGGGTTTGTGGTGTTTTTCGGTGCTATTGTTGGCTCCCTATTCCTTTGGCTTAGATTCAATTGCATCGCGTTGATACCCATTCAGATAGCCATGCTTATGATGCTTATTATTGGGGCATGGGACGATATCAAAAAACTATCACCTGCTATACGATTCGTTTTTGAAATTCTCATCGTGCTTGCCTTAGCTATTGGAAATGATTATCCCATCAATGATTTCCACGGACTTTGGGGAATACACGAAATCTCTCCGTGGATAGCTTGGCCACTGACTGTTTTTGGCTGTGTGGGCATCATTAATGCCATAAATATGATTGACGGCATCGACGGTCTATCATCAGGCATTTGCATCATGGCTTTCGGTTTCTATGCTCTCGAGTTCTATTATGCTGGTGATTTTATCCACATGGCAATGGCCTTGTCCCTCATTGGGGGACTTATTCCGTTCCTCATCACAAACGTTTTCGGGAAACAATCGAAGATGTATATAGGCGATGCAGGCACCATGATGTTGGGCATTGCGCTTTGCGACATAGTGATGTCCATTCTAACCAAAGGATCAGATGCATCACGGCAAGCACCACATGACAATTTCAGTTTAGTTGCCTTTGTGTTGGCTGTACTAGCCATTCCCGTCTTTGATACTATTAGGGTGATGTTTGGCCGCATCAGTCGCAACGAGTCACCTTTCCATCCCGACAAGACCCATTTGCATCATGCATTCATCGACTATGGCTTCCATCATCTGGAAACTTCCTTGATGGAAATCATACTTAACATTTTTGTTATCGGCTTGTGGTGGTTGTTTTATAAATCGCGTCTCACACAAGAATGGCAATTATTTGGTGTCATCGCATCCAGTATCCTTGTGTGTTTCGGTTTGTATTGGATGTTGGGACGTCGCAAACGCATCGCCATAAAAAGAGAAGAAATGTACGGCATCAGTGCCGAAGAATACGAAAGAATGACGCCTGAAGAACGAAAAAAACTAAAGGAAAAAGCTCTTCAATAAAGAATAAAAGAATAAAGACATAAAGAAAGCGGACTTAGCCTTGACCAAGTCCGCTTTTTTTGTCAAATATGGTATGCACCCTCCAGAGGACAAATGTTATGGCAGTCCAAGATGACCTTGCCCTTCAGCTTGTCCCATTTTTGTTTTATGTGGTCATGTTTGACCATAATCACAACCATGTCCACTTCATCTAAGAATTGATCAAAATCCAATACTTGGTTTGGCACAATGGCTTTGTCGGTAAAGAACGGGTCAAAACTCTTCAGCGGATGAGCCAAATGCCGCTGCTGAATGTCAAGCATCTGCAAGGTTGGACTCTCTCTAATGTCGTCCACATTTTCCTTATAGGTAATACCATACAAACCTATACGTTGACTGTCAGTCAGTTTTTGTTCCTTCATGATTTCGTAAATGCGCTCCAAGACAAACACAGGCTGACTATCATTGGTCTTCATGCTCTCATCAATTACCTTGGCCAGCTGTGGATAGTCGCCCACAAGGAACCAAGGATCAACGCTGATGCAATGTCCGCCCACACCGGGACCAGGCTGTAATATATTCACGCGAGGATGCATATTACAGATACGGATGATTTCGTACACATCCATATTGTCATGACGGCAAATACGGGCTAATTCGTTAGCAAAAGCAATATTGACCGCACGAAAAGTGTTCTCCACTACCTTGGTCATTTCTGCCGTACGAATATCCGTCACCACAATTTCACCCTGACAGAAAGAGGCGTAATATTGCTTCACCCTATCTCCTACCTCGCGACTATCAGCACCAATAGTACGATTGTTGTGCAACAATTCGTACACCATGTTGCCAGGTATAATACGTTCAGGAGCATGAACCAAATGAATATCTTCTCCTATCTTGAAACCACCTGCCTCCACAACGGGACGCACAAATCTATCCATCGTACCAGGACTGATGGTACTCTCCACAACCACAGTGGCTCCCTTAAGGCAAACCTTCATCACTTCCTTTACGGCAGCTACTACATAACAAGCGTCTACTTTTTTCGAGAATTTGTCGTAAGGCGTTGGAACGCTCACGATATATACATCCGTTTTTTGATATTCAGTAGTAAACTTAATTCCAGCTTTCAATGCAGCGGCAAACAATTCGTCCAAGCCCTCTTCCTTGAAAGTGGTTTTCCCTGCATTTAATGTAGCTACCAATTCTTGGTTATAGTCAGTACCTATAACTTCTATGCCATGAGAGGCCATCATCAGGGCGGTTGGTAAACCTATATAGCCCAACCCGATAACATTTATCATATCACTTGTTATTTAATTGCTATTATACGATTCTTCTTGTTTAAAAGCATCAACTATGCGTTCACAAGCATGTCCATCTCCATATGGATTCACAGCCCTCGACATCTTCTCATAAGCGATATGATCGTCAAGCAACGTTGATACCTCGCTCACGATAAGATCATGATTAGTGCCTACCAAATGCACAGTGCCTGATTCCAACGCCTCAGGGCGTTCGGTGGTATCGCGCATCACCAGGACGGGCTTACCCAATCCTGGAGCCTCCTCTTGGATGCCACCACTATCAGTAAGTACCAATGTGCTCTTCTCCATCAGGTAGACGAATTCCAAATATTGAAGGGGCTCAATAAAGAAAAAGTTTTCATACCGAGTCAAGTCTTCGCCGAATACCTGATGAATAGGCTTGCGCACATTTGGATTGAGGTGCATAGGATATACGAAATCCACCTCAGGATACTTCTCAGAGAGGTCTTTCATGGCCGTAACCATGCTGACAAAACCTTCACCGAAATTCTCTCGACGATGGCCCGTGATTAAAACCAACTTACGTCGACCAACCATATTACGGGCTTGCCCTGAAGATTCAACATCGGGTGAGGAATGAGAGATTAAACGGGTAACGTCATAGCCTGCTTCACGCAAGACTTCCTTCTGCTCATCAGCCAGTGATTTATCGTTCTTCAGTTTATCCACCACCATGTGTAGCGCATCTATTACTGTGTTACCCGTCACATATATTTTCCCCTGAGCCTTTTCTTCTTGAAGGTTTTTCTCACTCAACCGCGTAGGCGCAAAGTTGTAGGTGGCTATACGGCTTGTAATCTGTCTATTCATCTCTTCCGGCCAGGGACTATATATATTTCTTGTGCGCAACCCGGCCTCTACATGACCGACAGGTATTTGCTGGTAGAAGGCTGCCAGCGCGGCAGCAGTGCTGGTTGTAGTATCACCATGTACCAGAACCACATTTGGTTTCGCTTGTTGTAGCACATCGCGCATTCCAGTAAGTACGCGAGAAGTAATGTCATAAAGATCCTGCCCCTGTTTCATGATGTTGAGGTCGTAGTCGGGCTTCACGTCGAAAATGTGAAGCACCTGGTCAAGCATCTCACGATGCTGACCCGTCACGCAGACTATGGTCTCAAAATCCTTTGGGTGTTCCTGAAACTTCTTCACCAATGGGCACATCTTGATGGCCTCAGGTCGTGTTCCAAAAACAAGCATTACTCTCTTCATGTCAAGGTATTCTGATAGGGTTCGTTTTTAATTAAAGTTGCAAAAGTACGCTTTTTTCAAATAGGAATAGACTATTTTTTATTCAAAATGTATATCCAAACGAGAAATACGCTCCAAAGTGGTTTAAGTTCCCATCCCTCATCCAGTGAGCCGTCAGCGAGATAGGACCTAAGAGGCTTTTGTAGGCGTATCTCAGACCTGCACCTTGTGTTCCGTTTTTGAACATATGCAACACTCCGTATGGAGCCAAATTCAAAGGCACCATATAGTTATACATTGCGGTCAGATAGTGTTTCCCGTAGAAGTTATAGCGTAGATCGCAGCGCAGGATAGTGGCATTGTCATACGTAGAGTTTACTGAGGTGATACCGATAAAAGGCATCTGCTCCTCGAAATGACGTCCCGCTATTTCTCCACCAATCAAGTTCCACATATTAAAATAATCAGAGAAAGTCACATATCTTCCATACAGCTGCGGGATGATGGTCACCCTTCCGTTTTTTGGTGTGATATAGCCCTGAAAAGCATAACTGATGTCAAAAGACTTGCCTTTAGTATGTGTGTCGATATGGTAATGACTCGTCAATCGTGCAACAATGCCATGTTTGGCAAAATAGGCATCTTCAAGATTATCGTAAGAAATGGTGACGTATGGCGACAGCAAAGTATTGGTAACAAAGAAAACGGTATCAAAGAAACTCCCTTCGATGGATGAGCGATCGAAAGAATTGCGGGCGTATGAAATACCAACGGCAGTGCCGAAGTTAAGCAAATGAAACTGCGAGACATAGGCACTCACCTTTTTTTGCTGATAATGCAAGTTAACCCCATTTTTGTTGTCGGTCAACATCTTGAAATGCTCATTGCGATAATCGGCAGCAACACTGAAATTGGCCAACGATGATTTGGAATAGGTGTAAGTGAGGTTGAGACGTGGATTGTAACTTAACTTGGCGCTGAAGTCAAGTTTCGAGCCACCGAAACGCTTGGCATTCAAACCTAAATTGAGCAGCACCCCAGCACCCTCCTCAGTATCATAACGAACGCCCAAACCGAAAACATGCGGCTTTGCGGGTTTCATGTGAACATTCAGGTCATAAACACCCTCAAGCATTTTTTCCCGATGGAGAGAGTCGCTCTCTTTTACATTATAAGTGATTTCATCGAAACAACCCGTGCCGCGATAAATCTGCATCGCATGATCAATGCTCTCTTGCGTATGCAATTGCCCAACCTTCAGACCACCTTTACGAATGAGCCAACGGCTTTGGGCTTCAGTGACGTTGTTGATGGTAACAGAACGTATCATGACGGTATCGATTGCGATATTCTTAGCCTGATCAGCGAGCAGAATCTTGCCGACGCTGTAACCCGCAGCTTGATCCAAGGCTTGCTTGATACTCAAGAGCTGGTCGTGAAACTCGACAGCCTTCTTGTATCCGCGTTCCACTAAAGTATCAATAGCTTCTGAGGTGAAACTAAGCATACCGAAACCACTGATGTCGGGCACGATGTAGATGTTGCAAAGCTTGCGGTTTTCCTCACGCTTGAAACTCGTGCTGTTAGTGACTAAACGTCCAAATACCTGTGGCAGCGACTGCAAATCATCAGCAGTAACGTCTTTCGACGATGTAATCTCAATACCGATGATGATGTCTGCACCCATGGCACGCAGTACATCGGCTGGAAAATTGTTGACCAGACCTCCATCGACCAACACCCTATCGCCAATCTGAACGGGAGAGAACACACCCGGAATGGCCATACTGGCGCGCATCGCCGTGGGAACAATGCCACTGCGCAACACCACCTCGTCACCCGTAATCAAGTCAGTGGCTACACAGGCAAAAGGAATGGGTAAATCGTTGAAGTCCATTTGCTCCTGATAACCCACGCACAAGTCGTTGAACAGGTTGACCAACGAGCTATTGTTGACGTATGCACTCGGTAACTGGCTGATAAAAGTTGAATTGGAGTTATCGTCAGAAAGGCTCCCAAAACTGAACGGTACATTGAGTAAGAAAGTACTATTACGTCGACGCGCTTCTTCTGACATCGTCGCACGGTCAATCTTATTGCCAATGTATTGCGACCAGTCCATGTTTGAGATAAGTTGCTTAAGTTGATCTGGCGTATAGCCCAAAGCATACAATCCGCCCATGATGGAACCCATACTGGTACCTGCCACATAATCGACAGGGATACCCATCTCTTCGATGTATTTCAACACACCGATGTGAGCGGCACCTTTGGCACCACCGCCTCCCATTACTACTCCGACTTTGGGACGCGGTGCACGAATCACGTCGTTTTGAGCTTGCAGACAAACTACAACCGCCAATGCAATGGTAACAAGACAAATCTTCTTCATCGTATTTTGAATTAAGTAATAACAAGTGACAAAAATACGGATTTTTCGAAAACATATTCCAACAACGGTAAAAAAGAAGACCGCCCATAACGAGCGGTCTCCCATAACTCCAAAAATTTCATTTAAACGATAAAGCAATTACTTCTTCAGCTTGCCCAAACGAGCACTCACCTTATAGGTGGTCTTTGACCAAATGTCAGTGCCAAGAACGGGGGCGTAACGATAGGCTTCCACCTGAGGATAGATAACCACATCGTAGCCAGGATTCTTCTCCATCATGTTGTACAGAGCGTAGTTGGAGCCGTCATCGAGTCTAGTACCGATAACAGGAATCACAGTACCGAACGAAGGAGTGTTAGCAGTCTTGGTGGTTCCAAAGAGGTGGATCCAGTCGATACCCAGAACGCGGTAGACAGTGGCTTCACCACTCACTTGCTCGGACAGGATGAAGTCTTCGGCATGATACTCAACAGTGGCGTTGGGCTCTCTCATGCTGTGACGGTAGGTGTGGCAGCTTGACATGAACAATACTGCGGCAGCGCAGACTAAGAAAAGACTAAGTTTCTTCATGATAATTTGATTTAATGATTAATGATTATTGTTGATTAATGGAGTTTCTATTTTTTCAGACCCGGCAGATTGAGCGAGATGTTGCCGTAGACCGCATGGGCGGTGCAAACACCACCAAACTCAAGCCATTTAATAGGTTTCAGTGACAAGCCGACGCCATAGTTAAAGTGAGAATAAATCTCTTCGGCATCATAATCATGATAAATAGCATGGCTTTCATATTCCACATTGACGGTGCTGCAATCCGTAATTCCAGTAGTTTCATTGCTGTAACCAATCAAAGGCGTGAGATGCAACCAACTGGTGATCGGAATTTTGTAACCTACATTAATGGTAAGTGCGGTATGATCGTTATATACTATAGGCATAATCTTGTTACCCCATTTGTGTTCAGGGTTTTGATACATGAAATCCAGGTAAACACCTAATAACGAAACACTAACGCCATAGCCTAAGCCAGCATAAGTTTTGTCAATTTGTCCGTTAAAATGATAACCCACAACACCAATGTTCAAGCCAACGGTGAAATCTTCCTTATTGCTCGAGAAGTCAAATACTTGTGCCTTCGTACTGAAAGTGAATAATGATAGCAGGGCTACCAACATGATTAATCTTTTCATATTTTAGTTATGACATTTAGTTTTCTTTACAGATTTGAAATCATAATTATGTGGTGGCAAAAGTACAAAAAATATCATTCCCCGCTTATAATAACAGCAAAAAAATAGCCGTTTCAAAACTGAAACGGCTACAATTAATATAAGGTGTAAAACTTACATCATCAGGAATGACATCATCACACCAGCAGCGACAGCTGAGCCGATAACGCCAGAGACGTTGGGAGCCATAGCGTGCATGAGCAGGTGGTTTGACGGGTCGTACTTCTGACCTTCCACCTCAACGACGCGAGCGCTGTCCGGCACAGCCGAAACGCCAGCGGCACCAATCATCGGGTTGATTTTCTCTTTCAAGAAAAGGTTCATCAATTTGGCACCCAACAGACCACCAGCAGTAGCCACGCAGAACGAAGCTGCACCGAGGGCGAAGATCTTGATGGAACTTGAGGTAAGGAACACAGAGGCCTGAGTGGAAGCACCCACGGTGAGACCCAGAATGATGGTCACGATGTCAATCAAAGAATTGGAGGCGGTGTTTTGCAAACGCTTTACAACACCCGATTCCTTGATGATATTACCGAAAAACAGCATACCCAGCAGCGGCAGAGCTGTGGGGCTGATGAAGGTCGTCAAGATGAGGCCGACGATGGGGAACATAATCTTCTCGGTCTTATTCACCATGCGAGGGGCTTTCATCTTGATGAGACGCTCTTCCTTAGTGGTCAGCAAACGGATGATAGGCGGTTGAATCACGGGCACCAACGCCATGTAGGAATAAGCTGCAATGGCAATGGGACCAATAAGGTTACGCGTGCCATTCATACCATTGGCGAGACGCGAAGACAGGAAGATAGCGGTAGGACCGTCGGCACCACCGATGATACCGATAGCACCCGCCTCACGCAGGTTGAAGCCGAGATACATGGCACCAATGAAGGTGATGAACACACCCAACTGGGCAGCAGCTCCGAGAATCATCAGCTTGGGGTTAGCGATGAGCGACGAGAAGTCAGTCATAGCACCAATGCCCAAGAAAATCAACGGAGGATAGACACCCGAGGTCACACCGAAGTAGAGGTAATTCAACACACTACCCTTCTGGTAAAGACCCGTTTGGAGGTTCAACTCGCCACTTTGGAACACTTCGTTCATGAAGGCTTTCACGCTTTCAATCTCGTTAGCAGCCAAGCCAAATTCGGTCAGCTTGAGGTGGTCCACTTCCTTGATGGCTTCGCTCAATACCATGTGCTTGTCGCCGGGATTGTCACCGAATACCGCAACCAGCAAAGCTTTAGCAGTATCGATGCTGAAAGGCAAATCGGCTGGATTGGAGTTATTGACAAAGTCCATCGCAGCGGCAAAGTCAATACCTGCACCTTGGAAGAACGGAATGTTACCGCAGATGATACCAGTTCCAATCGGGATAAGCAACATAGGCTCAAACTCGAAACGGACAGCTAAGAAAATAAAGAGGATACCCACCAAAATCATGATGATGTTACCCAACTTGCAGTTGCGGAAACCCGTGAGCAGCCAGAAGTTACCAAGACCTTCTTTTAGACGCTCTTGGGTGGTCATTTCCTGGACATCTTCTTTACCAACGGCATGCACCTTGCTGTTTTGTTTCTCCAAAGCGGTAACACGCTTATCAAGGCTGTTGACTTGTTGGTTAAGTGCTTCTGTTTTTTGCGACTCAGCAACAATCGCATCTGCGATTTCGGCCAGCTGGGCATTGCTTTCCTCAGCGGTCATCTCACTCACCTGCTCGGTTTTCCCAAGGTCGGCGACTCTGGTGGCGAACATCGGGTTGTTGACCACCACGAGGTTCAGTAACATCAGGAGCACCAACGAGCCGATGATGACCGCAGGCTTTCTGTAAATACTTTTCTTGCCTAACATAACCTTATCCGATTACGATTAAAGTATCACCTTGCAGCACATTGTCGCCCTGACGGCAGTTGATGGCGGTGATGGTACCGTCAGCCTCAGCCAACAGGTTGTTTTCCATCTTCATGGCTTCGTACATGAGCAACTTGTCGCCCTTCTTGACGGCATCGCCCTGTTTGACGAAGATCTGCATGATGGTTCCGGGAAGCGGAGCAGCCATCTTGTAGCCAGCACCACCGACAGCAGCCGGTCTTGGAGCGGTGGCTTGTGCAGGAGCACTCGCGGCGGGTTTGGCAGCCGGACGAGCCACAGGGGCAACGACGGGAGCGGCTTGCTCTTCCATTTCCACTTGATATTCAGTGCCGTTCACATTGACGGTGGCAATGTTGCCCTCAATGTTCTGCACTTCAACTTCGTATGGTTTCCCACTAATGGTGAATTTGAATTTTTTCATTTTTCTACAATTTAACGTTTCCAGTGTCTAACTCCGTAATTTTTGTCGTTCCAAGAAGTTGCCCTTCTTTCGATGGTGATGACATTGCTCTCCTCGTCGTGGAGGTTGGTGGAGAGATAAAGAGCCATACCTATAGCGGTAAGCACCTCTGGGGCAATCTCGCCTTCTGCCACTTTGACTGTGGGCTTCACCGTGACGGGATTCACCGCCTTTACCTCGTTTTTCTTGGCGTCCTGCTTTTTGAAATAGGCAGCCACACCACGGAAAATGGTCGAAAGGATGAAGAGAGCGATGACAACGATGAGAAATCCCGCGATGGTGACAATCCAGCCTTTGGTGTAGACCCAGTCTTCGTGAGCCAACAGTAATGATATTTGTAACAGGTTCATCACGATACAGATTTACGGTTACAGCGGGATATTCGAATGTTTCTTCTCGGGATTGGCCAAACGTTTCGTCTCAAGGGTGCGCAAAGCACGGATGACACGGAAACGGGTGTTGCGTGGCTCGATGACATCATCAATGTAACCGAACTTGGCAGCCTCGTATGGGTTGGCGAACTTCTTGGTGTATTCATCCACCTTTTTGGCAACGAACTCGGCACGCTCCTCAGGATTCTCGATCTCTGAAATCTTTTTGCCATCCAACACCTCAACAGCACCGCTAGCACCCATCACAGCGATTTCAGCCGTCGGCCAGGCATAGTTGACATCGTTACGCAACTGCTTGCAGCCCATCACAAGGTGAGAACCACCATACGACTTGCGCAGGGTGACAGTCACCTTCGGCACCGTAGATTCACCATAGGCATAGAGCAACTTGGCACCGTGGACGATGATACCGTTGTACTCTTGACCCGTACCAGGCAGGAAGCCAGGAACGTCGACCAAAGTCACAATCGGGATATTGAAAGCATCGCAGAAACGGACGAAACGGGCACCCTTGCGAGAGGCGTCGCAGTCGAGAACACCAGCGAAGAAAGCGGGGTTGTTGGCCACGATACCCACCGACATACCATCAAAGCGGGCAAAGCCGACGATGATGTTCTTGGCGTAGTTCTTGTGGATTTCAAGGAAGTCGCCGTTGTCGACGATGGCATTGATGATGTCGCCCACGTTGTAAGGCTTGTTCGGGTTGTCGGGGATAATCTGGTTGAGAGCATCCTCCATACGGTCGATGGGGTCGTTGCACTCTACTCTCGGAGCATCCTCCATGTTGTTCTGCGGGATGAAGGAGATAAGTCTGCGGATGATGGCGAGACCTTCCTCTTCAGTTTCGGCAGCGAAGTGGGCCACGCCCGACTTCTGGCTGTGGATGCGGGCACCACCGAGGTCGTCGGTGCTGACATCCTCGCCGATAACGGTCTTCACGACTTTCGGGCCCGTGAGGAACATATAGCTACCCACATTGGTCATGATGATGAAGTCGGTGAGGGCGGGAGAATACACGGCACCACCGGCGCAAGGACCGAAGATAGCCGAAATCTGCGGGATAACGCCAGAAGCATTGATGTTGCGCTGGAAGATTTCAGCGTAACCAGCGAGGGAACGAGAACCCTCTTGAATACGGGCACCGCCCGAGTCGCAGATACCGATGACGGGAGCACCAACCTTCATGGCCTGGTCCATCACCTTGCAGATCTTCAGCGACATCGTCTCACTCAAGGCACCGCCAAACACGGTGAAGTCCTGAGCATAGACATAAACGACGCGACCGTCGATGGTACCATGACCAGTGACGACGCCGTCGCCGAGGTACTGTTGCTTGTCGAGACCGAAATCGACGGTACGATGGGTCACGAACATGTCAGTCTCTTCGAAGCTGCCTTCGTCGAGCAGGATAGCAATGCGCTCGCGGGCAGTCATCTTGCCCTTCGCATGTTGTGAGTCGATGCGCTTCTGGCCGCCACCGAGACGGGCCTCATTGCGCTTCTCCAACAGTTCTTGTATTTTCTGTTCGATTAACATGATTATATGTTTTTTATTTGTTCTTATCCTCGCAGAATTCGGTCAGCACACCGAAGGTCGATTTGGGATGCAGGAAGGCGATGCTCAGTCCTTCGGCACCTTTGCGAGGAGCCTGGTCGATGAGACGGATGCCTGCTTCCTTAGCCTCTTCGAGGTGACCTTCGAGGTTCTCAACGGCGAAAGCAATGTGATGCATACCACCCTTACCGTTGTTCTTTTCGATGAAAGCGGCGATGGTGCTTTCGGGGCTGGTGGGCTCCAGGAGTTCGATTTTGGTCTGGCCGCAGCGCAAGAAAGCGGTCTTCACCTTTTGGTCGACTACTTCTTCAATGGCATAGCACTTGGTGCCAAGCAGTTTTTCGAAGAAAGGAATGGACTCGTCCAAGCTTGTGACGGCGATTCCAATGTGTTCAATGTGAGAAGGTTGCATGATTTATTCGAATAAATTAAACGTTTAGTGAATTCACGGTGCAAAAGTACGATAATTTCGGGGGATTGCAAAGGAAATATGCACCTATTTAATTTTTAGGTCAAACAGTAACATAAAACGGGGTGAAATGAGCCTCATTTCAGCAAACCGAGCGAATCCAAATCATGGGCGAAATCTGTAGAAAACCTATCTGTTGCTTTAGGATTAAGGTGAACCGAAACACAGAAATTCAATGTATCATTACATAAGTCATAGTTTTCTGTGTAATTGAGATACTTATAACCGAATCTTTGCGCAACATTCTCAAAATAGTCATTTACTTTATCCATATTTCTCACCTTCTTTGTAGTAGGAGCATATACGGGCGAATTAACCAATAAAACATATACTCCATCTTCTTTACATTCATCAAGATAATCCTCAAATAACGTAATTGCTTCCTTGTCCAAAGCACATGTTATAGAATCCATTGCCGCTACATTTGTCCCGTCCCATTTGCCTTTTTCGGGACTGAAACCTTTATACGTAGGCCTTTCAATATAATGCCTGACTTTTAAGAATTCCAACAAACCATCTTTAATCACTTTTTGATAACCAAAATAGCGGTAAATTGGGCAATACAATTCCATAAATCCATAGCCCATATTCTTCAATTCCTTTCTCATGATAGGGTCATAAACCGTTGGAAAAAACCTTTCAGAATCATGTTGATGTCGGATATCTTGCATAATACTGAGTGTTACAAAATCCACTTGTTGTACTATCAATCTCGGAGTACCATTATGTGCTTTGTAACAATGATATGTTGCAATTTGGGTGTTAATTGGATAACCTCCCAACCCTAAGCTATATGAGTTCACTCCACATATCGAATCGATGATTCTTGGATTGAAGTGTGAGAAGCCTCTGGAATTACCCATGTACAGGACATCACAATTCATGTTGCCCTTAAAAATGTCGCTAAACGTTTGATACCTATAACAATCTGTCTTTCGCAAGCCAAAACTAATCATCATATCCAGCATTACCGCAACCAGTAATACCAAAACGCCAAATCCTAAGATTTTTATTAAGAACTTACGCATACCTCAGAATTGAAAATAGATAAAGTTTGTTGCATTGCCACCGAAGGCAAAAAGCAAAAACAACACCCCAAAATAAACTGCCCATCTGATAAAACCCCTCTTAATACTCGACAAATCCAATGCGTGAGATTTCTCTCTTTGCAGCCACTCCACCAGCAACATGACCAAGATGTTCATTATTAGAGCAGAAGATCCCGAAATTTCAGGTGAGGTAAACAATCCCCTTTTCCATATTCCACAGAAACACACCCATGCTTGCCCTATGCTCTCTGCCCTAAACAAAATCAACCCAATACACACGATAATAAAGGTAGCTATCATGGACACAAACTCATACAGCTTTTTGCCTTTCAAGTTATGCTTTTTCTCAAAACGCTTCCTTGACTTGATCAGGTTCATCGAAATCACGATGAAGATTCCCTGATACAATCCCCACAGCAAAAAAGTCCATCCTGCTCCATGCCACATACCACTTAACAGAAATGTGACTATCATGCAAAGGTTCCAATACCACAGTTTGTCACTGCTACCCACCAAAGGATAATAAACATAGTCCATAAACCAGGTCGTCAAAGAGATGTGATTGCGTTTCCAATAATCAGCAAACGAAGTTGCAAAATAGGGATTATTAAAATTCCGCATCAACCTAACGCCAAACAACTTCGCCGTTCCAATCGCAATCTCCGAATAACCAGAAAAATCGCAATACAGCTGAAAGGCAAAAAAAACTATACCCAACAGCAACGTGCTTCCGCTTTGCTCCGAATAGTTCGAAAACACCTGATCTACAAATGTCGCACAGTTGTCCGCCACCACTATCTTCTTGAACAAGCCCCACAAAATCTGCCGCATCCCGTCAACGGCTGTGTCATAGTCAAAATCCCTTTTCTTCAAAAACTGGGGCAGAAGGTTCGTCGCCCGTTCAATGGGACCGGCCACCAGCTGAGGAAAAAACGAAATGAAGGCGAAAAAGGCAACGATGTCCTTTGTCGGCTCTATCTTGCCTCGATAAACATCTATGGAGTAACTCAGTGCCTGAAAGGTGTAGAATGAAATGCCAACCGGAAGTATCACTTTCAGCAGAAGACCATCCGTGGAAACGTGGAACAGGTGGGCAAACTCTGTAACAAAAAAGTCGTAGTACTTGAACAGCGCAAGGATGCCGAGGTTGAGGACGATGTTCAGCCACATCCAGATTTTTGCTTTTTCCTTTGATTCAGCTTTTCCGATGAGCAGCCCGCTACCCCACGAACAGAAAGAGGTAAACGCAATCAACACCAGAAACCTCCAGTCCCACCAACCGTAAAACACATAACTCGCCACCACAACAAAAGCGTTCTGCATAAGCAACTGCCACTTCGACCTGCTGATAAAGCGGTCAAAGACAAACCAATAGAGCAAAAACACTATCGGGAGAAATATGGCGAACTGGATAGAATTGAAAAGCATAAGTGGTGAAATAGTGTAGGGACGCATTATGCGTCCCTACAAAATCATTTTTTTGGTATCCGTTTATTTATGCACACGACGGATGAAATCCTCTACCTCTGGCACGCCGCCTTGATAAACAAGATATCCGTTGTAGGGTTCTCTTGGGGTGATTTCGCTGTTGACGGGAGTGAGCATGATGTTCTTCACTTCCTCGCGGTCTTGGGTTTGTCCCAAAGCCCAGCCCAACTTGATGTAAGCGGTCTCTGCAAGCATGTTCTGTGCAGGAATGATACCGCGATTCATCAGGTCGCGACCCGTGTCGTAGACGAACATGTGGGCATAGCCCCAAATGGTCTGAACCGTCATATACTGATGTACACCCTTGTCAGTAGCGCGTTGGATGGCGTCGAACATACCGCGGTTGACATGGCCCAATCCAGTACCGTCCCAAACGATGCCCTTGTAGCCATTATCGACCAGTGCATCAAGCACATCGGGCTTCATTCCAGGATAGTAGTAAAGGATGGCTACGCGATCGTCGAAGGTCGGGATAATCTTTACGTCACGGTCCTTGCGGCGGTGATTGTAGACTTCCTTAATCGGTACCACACCATTCTTTCTGTCGACGGTGGCGACGGGTGTGTCACCGATGGTGCGGAAGGTGGAACGATAGGATGAGTGCATCTTACGCACACGGGTACCACGATGCAGAAAACCATATTCATCCGAGGTGGGGCCGAACATACAGACCATCACTTCAGCCACATCACCATGACCCGCGGCAGTCATAGCGTGCATCAGGTTAAGAGCTGCATCCGAAGAAGGACGGTCGGAAGAACGCTGAGAGCCTACCAGCACAATCGGCACAGGCAGGTTCTGGCACATGAAGGTCAAAGCGGCAGCGGTATGAGCTAGCGTATCGGTTCCGTGGCCAATAACGATGCCGTCGATGCCGTTCTGAATCTCCTCACCAATCTTCTTGGCCAATGCGATGTACTCCTTGGGCGACATGTTCTCTGAGAACACAGCGAACACCTTCTCGGTGTCGAGATTGCAGATGTCGGCCAGTTCTGGCACAGCACCATACAACTCACCAGGCGAGAAAGCGGGAATCACAGCACCCGTACGGTAGTCCAAACGCGAAGCGATGGTGCCACCCGTACCAAGCAGCTTCACATGCGGAAGTCCCTCGGTGTAAGGGAACTCCTTTTCCGGGATGTGGTAATTGGCTTTCTTGTAGTCGAGTTCCACCATGCTGGTAATAGTGCTGATGTCGACACCGATGTTGTAGCCCGTGTTGACCTTCATCACAATGTGCTGGTCGTCCTGGAAAGCGGCGCGAGGCAGAATCGTACCTTTGAAGAGACCGCCTGTCGTCTGGCACTCAGCCTGACTCCACACGCGGCAGTTGTATTGTTTGAGCACCTCAAGCGCGGCGCCCCAATATCCTTGGAAAAAATCTTCAGCCATGTTCTTCGTTATTTGATGTTGTTAGCCAATTCTTTCATTTCGATGTTACCCATCGCTTCCGTCATCTGACCCATAATCCAATTCATGCGGTCGAGGTCGGTGCAAGTTTTCTTCTTCGGGGTGAAACCGGCGCAGAGATTGTCGAGTTTGGTCAGCAAGTCGTCCTTAGCGAAACGCTTGAAGCCCATCTTATCGAGTACCTGCTGCATTTCCAACGAAGCATCTTCCACCAATGCGGGAGCCATGTTCCAAGCCAGACGATAGTCTAAGCCTTGTTCTTTCAGGAAAGCGAACAGGTTATATAAGGTCTCGCCGTTGAACTTCGATTGCGGGTTCTTGCCCAAGAGGTGTTTCAGTCGCATGCCGACAAAACGACCTATTGTGCGTCCATCGATGCCGAGTTTCTCGACGATTTCGGCCATGATGGGGAACCAGTTCTTCGCGAAGATGTAACGGAAGCAGTCCTCCGGCACATTCCACTCTTTGAGTTTATAATAGCGGTCGATGATTTCGGTGGGCAGCTCAGCACGCATAGCCTTGATGAAGGCGGGGTCGAGCGGGATGGGAGCCGAGTCGGTGTCAGGATACATACGGTCGGCACCGGGGAGCACGCGCTCAAAGATGGTGATACCGTTGCAGACCGCCTTACGGGTCTCTTTCGGCACACCGTCGAAGGCCATGAGGCAACGCTCTTCCACCGTCTCGATGGCGGTAGGCATATCGTTTTTCGGACCCCAGACGAGGATAAGGGCATCCTCAGCGGTAGCATGGACCTTCTTGCCCAGTCTGTGCCACTGTGAATGGGTCAGCACGGGCTCCAACATCTCATCGTGGAGCATATTGGGACGCTCGAGGCAAGCGATAACCTTCAGACGGTCGGCAATCTCGTCAGCGAACATCTTGCCGGGCTGGGTGAAGTGCGACAATACCCCACGGAACTTAGGCAACTTGATGAGCTTCAATGCGCCACCTTTCGCCTTGTTGTCGAGGATGGGCAGGTAGTCGGTGACCAACGACACATCGGCCACTTCCACTTTCCAGCCTTCCTTGCCCACTTCGCGGTTCAGTCTTTCTTGCAATTGCACCAGAGACCACTGGCGGAAGCACTCATTGTGCGACAGCTCAGGAATCCACTTGGCGTGTTGCACACCCTTCAGCTCGATGCGGGTGCCACCCGTGCAACTCACGTTGACATCCTGACGGCCTGCGCCCATGCCTGTACGAACTAAGCCTGTCGAGCGTCCGAGGAAACGGATGTATTCGCAAGTCTCCTTCAACTCGTCGGGGTTCTTGCAGTCGGGATAGGTTACGGTCTCAATCAACGGCACACCGAGACGGTCGGTCTGATAGATACGGCGGTGTCCGATGTCGCTAATCTCGCGGCAGGCATCTTCCTCAATGCTCAGCTGGATGAGGCGAATATCTTTCTTCGGCAGTTTCAGCAGGCCTTCCACACCCACGATAGCGGTGCGCTGGAAGCCCGTCGGGATGGAACCGTCCAAGTATTGCTTACGGGTGATATGCACCTCGCCCACGATGTTCAGATTCGAACGCAGGGCTATGACGATAGCGTTGTGCAGTGCCTCGCGGTTGATGGGGAACGGCGGGGTGTCATCGATGTCGTAAGTGCAGGCGGTGCCATTCTTGATGCGATAGACGATTTCCTTCTTCGTCTTGAACTCCATCAGAGCGGTGCCGTCATATTCGCCCAATTCCGACAGCGTCGGACGCATGTGGCGAATCAGCTCGGCATCGTAGTCTTCAAACTTGTTGAATTGTCCAGCGGGACAGTGGCAAAACAGCTTCTCCTTGGTCTTGATTTGCTGGTGCACTTCGAGTCCCGACATGAAGCCTATGCGGTCATAGTCTTCCTGAGTGGCTTTCTTGCGCTCCACGTAGCCGGCCTGTTGTTTGGTCTGCTCGTAGTTGGCGCGGGGGTCAAAGTTCGTGCTCATATTAATATGTTGATTTCAAATTTCTAAAACCTTTGGAAGCGACCCTTCGACAAGCTCAGGGAACGCACTCCTCAAAAATAAGCCGCTAAAATAGGAAATATTTGGATTGGTTGCGCAAACATCGTAAAAAATTATGTGTTCCCCTCTTCAATAGTCTTTGCAATCTTATCGATATTGAGGCTGCGGGCCGAAGCATCGATAATGTCCTTGTATATGCCGCCTTTCTTGTAAATCTCGTCAGGGTCTCCCGATTCTTCCACATGACCTGTCTTCAGGGCGTAAACCATATCGCTATCGATGATTTGCGAGATGCTGTGCGAGATGATGATGACGGTGCGGTCTTTCTTGATGGCATCGAGGCTGTTCTTAATCTGCTCTGTGGCAATGGCATCAAGGCTGGCGGTAGGTTCATCCAAGAAGATGATGGGCGGGTTTTTGAGGAACATACGGGCGATGGCGATGCGCTGCTGCTGTCCGCCCGAAAGGTCAGAAGCCTTGTTGTTGAACTGTTTAGGCAGCTGCATGATCTGGTCGTAGATGTATGATTTCTTTGCGGCTTCCACCACCTCCTCATGCGTCGCGTTGGGGTTGCCGTAAAGGATGTTCTCCTCTATCGTCCCGTCGAAGATGTGGTTCTTCTGCAAAACCAAACCGATGTTCTCACGAAGGTACTTGGTGTCATATTTGCGCAAATCCACACCATCCAGAGTGATAACGCCCGCCTGCGGCTCATAGAATTTGTCCAACAGGTTGACGATGGTGCTCTTACCTGCGCCTGAGAGTCCTACCAAAGCCGTAATCTTGTTTGGCTCGATGGTCATATTCACATCGAATAGAGCTTGGTTGCCATTGGGATAGGTGAAGTTGACGTTCTTCAACTCAAACAGACCGTGGATTTTTTCAGGTTTGTAACTGCCCGAAGGTTCAACTTCCTCTTCTGCATCGAGAATGCCGAAAAAGCCTTCAGCGTAAATCAAGGCATCGTTCACATCGTCGAAGATGCGTTGCAACTGGGTGATAGGGGCAATGACGTTGCTAAACAGCATCACGTGGTACATGATCTTACCAATCGTCATCCCGGGGTAGTCAATTAATACAAGGTAAGCCGTCAGGATGATGACCAGCACCGTACCGACTTGCTTCACAAAGCTTTTGATACCGTTGTAGTAGAACGCCACCTTGCGGGTCTTCACCTGGTTCTCGGTCACCTGATTCTGGATGTCAAGCTGTTTCTGCCCTTCAATTTGCTCTCGGTTGAAGCTCTTGATGACGTTGATGGAATCGATGATATTCTTGATTCCCTGACTCTTGGTCTCCAAATGCGAGCGCATCTCGCGCCGCCAGCCTTTCAGTCGTTTCGCCTGTCGGTAGGTAATCCAGAAATAGATGGGAACGATGCCTAAAGCCACCAAGCCCACATAGACGTTGGCGGCAAACATCAATATCAAGGCTAAGAGGGCACTGGTGAACAGGGGCAGCAAGTCGATGAAGAAGTTCTGCACCGTACGCGAAAGGCTACTCACCCCTTGGTCAATACGAGCCTGGAGCTTGCCCGTAGCATTGTCGCCCGAGTTGAAGTAAGCCATCTTGAAGGTCAACACTTTTTCAATAACGCTTTGCGCCAAATCGCGGCTGACGAAGATGCGCATCCGCTCGCCGTAATAGTTCTGCGCAAAGGTGATGAGGGCCGAAAGGATTTCCTTGCCGAGAAGCACGATAGAGATAATGGTCAGGATGCGAGCCGCCTGATTCCAACTGAAGTCAGTACCGACAAGCGCATTGATGGCATCGACCGTCTTGTCCAAAACAACAGCGTTGACCTGAGCCATCAACGAGCCTACAAGCGTCAACACTAAAGTAATGAAGACCAGCCACTTGTAAGGTTTGACAAAAGGCCGGATGTTCTTGAAGAGTTGAAAGAGATTCATGGGCAGATGTTTCGGCAAAAATACAAAATCGAATTAATTTACTTGATTTGTTTGCCATTTTTCAACAAAAAACCGTATTTTCGCGCCGCGAAAATTTTTGCGCCGATGTAAAACACAGTATTCACTTAAAAGAAAAGGGGGAAAGGCCTATGATTAACAGCCTGAAAATCGGGAACTTGACTTGGCGTCATCTCAACAACCCAACAGAAGAAGACTTTGAATTCCTGAAAGACCGGTTTCATTTCCACCCTTTGGACATCGAAGACTGCAAATCCGTCAACCAGCGTCCCAAAATCGACATCTACGATGACTATTACTTCCTGATTCTTCATTTCCCCAACTTCGACCGTCAGAACAAGTTCGTGAAAATCAAGGAGGTGAAGATTTTCTGGGGCAGGGACTACATCATCTCCATCGAGAAGAACCCTTGGGGCGTTAACGAGCTCTTCGAGGAATATGAGGAACGCATCCAAAACGAGGAGGAGATGAATATTCGCAACTCCGACATCCTGCTCTACCGTATTCTCGAGAAGTTGATGACCGAGTCGGTCTATCTGTTGCGCAAGGTCGGTCTGGATGTCGAATTGATTAACCGTGAGCTGCTACAGGAGAAGCAGGTGAAGATTATCGAGCGCATCAGCGTCACGCGCAAGAATCTCATCCTCATCAACACCATCTTCAAGCCGCAGCTGAGGCTCTTCCACCTCTTCGAGACGGGTAAGGTGACGGGCTTCACCGATGATGTGGAGTATATGGAAGACTACTGGGGCAACATCCTCGACTACCTGCAGAAGGTATGGGACATGACCGAGGACTACGAGGAACTGATTGAGGGTCTCTCGATGACCTTCGACTCGATGCAGACCAACAAGACCAACGAGACGATGAAAATCCTGACTCTCGTGTCGACCATCATCCTGCCTCTGACCTTCATCACGGGCCTTTACGGCATGAACGTCACGCTGCCTTTAGCGAATTACTCATGGGCTTTCTGGGCACTCATGGGATTCATGGCAGTGGTGGCTGCCGGGTTCTACATCTTCTTCCGGCACAAGAAGATGATGTGAGTGTTGATTTAATTGTATTGTTTCCACCCGTTTTCGGTATGAATAGGTAATGCCGGTTTTATAGGTTTGGGCGGGTCAAATGCCCTCCCCAACCGAAGTTGTCAAGGGATAAAAGTGTTGGTACTGTCGGGCTTGGGGGAAAACTGACGGAAATGGTACAAGTCATTATATTGATGCGTACTTCCTGTATGAGGATTCTCACATCTTGTTATGATAAACGTGGTATCATTGAGGATTTGGCCAGAAAAGTGGAGTACGGGATCGTGCCATTCGACAATACCCCATCGCTCGAGCGCAATACTGTCGTCTTGTATCTCAAACAGACCCCATCTGTGCCTGTCTGTTTTGATGTAATCCCTAAAATAGTCTGAAGAAAACCAAGCATCATAATCCTCAAGACTACCTTTATCCACGGTATCTGTACCACAGCCATAAAGAATCGTTCCGTCTTGATAGAAGAAATAGGTGCCCCAAATCTGTCCGTCTTCCATGTCATAATAATACCCGTCAAGTCTTAGTTCAGTACCATTGTAGGGTTGCTTGACAAGAGTCATTTCATCGTATTTGTACCATTTTTTGCAGCCGCTTATTAAAAGAAGGATTGCAGCCGCTATCAACACTGACCTTAAATGTTTGTTCATTTGTTTAGTATTTTGAAAGTTTACCATAATGTGTTGCCTGTGGAAGAACCATAACTTGTTTCTTTTTTGTTTCTTATAATATTGCCGCTCTCGAAGAGGTCTTTTCGACCCTTGAAGTAATTCTCCAAGGTGCTGCAAATCAGGGACTTGCCGAATCTGCGTGGGCGGCAGAGGAAAACATACGGGCTTTCCTTGGTCATCTTCCAAACCAAGTCCGTCTTGTCGATATAAAGATAATTCTCTTCCCTTATTTTCTCAAAGGTCTGAATACCAACAGGATATTTCCTCTCTTGCATGGCAGTGGCGTTTTATTGGCGCAAAAATACAAAAGAAAAGTCAATTAATCATATATCCGAAATCTCTTCAATTCTCAAACCGGTTATTTCGGATATCTCCTCTGCACTAATTCCTTTGCTCAACATCCTACGGGCAGCTTGTACCAAACTCCTATGAGCATCGGATTCAGCAGGGACTATTTCCTGTTTTCCCCACGCCTCCCAATCGGTCTCCGAAATATAATTGGATATTTGATTGCGAAGAGGCTGTAGGTCTTCATTGATTACTTTCCACACCTCTTTGTTTTTGATTTGATAGTAATCATGGACCAGCACATGGCGCATTCTGACGATGGAAGGCCACGGGGTGTCAGGATGTAGTTGGCAGAAAGTCTTTGTAAGCCGGAAAGCGGCCTCTCCAATAACCTCAATGTTTTTCACGACGGCATAAAACATCATTTTGTCCACATTCAAATCCTCTTGTGTTTTACCCTTGGTAAAATCGAAGATATTGTCAATTGAGGCAATGATGTGTTCCAATCTCTCCTTGTCTCTAACTGGCTCTCTCATAGATTAGCTTTTTGTCACGATTAGCGCTTTCCACAGCAAAGGGGAGCAGGGTGCCGTCTTCTACAATATCAACCGGGCGGTTCAATATGGTTTCCAGATCGACAATCATAGCCGCGTGTTTCAGCAGACTAACACCTGTCTCGTCGTCATAGACGACAAGCAAGTCCACGTCGCTTTCAGGAGTTTCCTCGCCTCTTGCGAACGAGCCGAAGAGCCAGGCCTTCATGATGGGTTGCGTCTTGAAGTACTCGGCTATCATTTTTGTTATTATCTGCGTGGTCGTACTCATGATGAACCATATTAACGAGTGCAAAAATAGAAATTAATTTCATACGGCGCAAGTGCTGGTGAAAAAACGTTTTTCCCTGTCCCCTTGCTGAATGCGTTCTGAAAACAGAAAGGAATCAGCAGGGGGACAGCAGGGAATGGTCGTCTTGACGGTGTGTTGCCGATTATTCCTTCACCACCTTCTTCACGCACTTGCGCCCTTCGGCGTCGGTGACGGTGACGAAGTAGATGCCGGCGGGCTTGCCATTCATGTCGATGTGCAGTTCGTCACCTTCGCTTGTGACAGTGAGGATGCATTGGCCGAGGGTGTTGAAGACTTCAGCCTGTCGCAGGGCTTTGCCCGTGACGGTGACTTGGCCTGTGGTCGGGTTGGGATGGACGTTGCAGGGCGACATGTCCGTTCCGTGCTCGTCGATATCGTAACCGGGCATGGGCGTGGTGGCATAATGGAGTTCGATTCGTTTGACATTGATATTGCAAAGCTCCTGGTTGTGCCTGCTGAGATAATCCTCGGCATACACATGGAACTCGGGTCTCCAAGAGCCTTCGACCCACACGCCGCCCTCCCGTTGCTCAAACGTGACCACGGCGGGATATCCCTCCTCATTCAGCTCATAAAGGGCTCGATGGATGCCGTCAAACGCTCCGTCCTGCCATCCTTTCACCTCGGCGACCGTCAGATGCCCAGCACCGTCATAAGTGTTGTCGACAAGCTTGACGTTTTGCCATGTGCCATTGTCCCACTGTTGTGTGAGAACTCCGGTGCAACGGCCATGATTGTCGTATGAAAAGGTCTCATAGGTGTCGTTGGAATAACAGCCGTTGTCGCAGGTTTCGCTTAGAACGCTGAGCAATAGACTGTCGTCGGAATACTGTTTCGTGACACGTAGTGTGACACTCCAAACTCCGTCGCTGAGCTGCTCGGTGATGATGGTTATCATATGATCATCGTATTCGTAACGGACGGTGGCAAAATGGACAAGGCTGCTGTTATAGGACTTCTTGGCCACCAATCTTGACAGGCCGTCATATTGAAACACGGTACTGTCGCTGCAAACCCAAGGCTGTCTGCCGATTCGGTCGCTCTTGTGCGCCAAGTAATAATTGGCTTGGGTGACGAGAAGGCTGCCTTGGTACGTGCAGACCTCTTTTGTCAAATTGCTCCAAGGGGATTCGCATTCGTAGCCAACGTAATTGCAGCACACCATGTTGTTGCTCTGGTCGTATTCGTACTGGTGGTCGCGTACAAGGCACGACTCCCCTTCGTGGGCTTCGAGTCTCATGTGCGACAGGAGCCCTTTTTCGGTGTATGAACAGCTGAAGTCCCATACGCCGCCGTAATAATCCCAACCGCTGGATGTGTCAAAGAAGATTCTGGCCGAGTCGGGCTGGCAGACGGTGTAGTCCTGGGCTAAGGCCGGAACAGCTAAACATAGAACCGCTAATAGTAACAATGTCTTTTTCATATAATTGAGTTTTGGGCTATTGGTGACTGTTATACTTCATTTATTCCAGCTATTCTTTCACCACCTTCTTCACGCACTTGCGCCCTTCGGAGTCGGTGACGGTGACGAAGTAGACACCAGCGGGAAGCTGGCGGAGGTCGATTCGGATTTCATCCTCAGTGCCCGTCGCGGTGGCTGTGCACTGGCCGGCGGCGTTGAAGACTTCGGCTTGCCGCAGGGCCTTGCCCGTGACGGTGACGATTCCGTCGGCGGGGTTGGGATAGACCGTAACGTTTTCTGTCCCGGCACCGTTTTCATGAACCCCTACATGGTAGCCTCCGAACACGGGGACGGTGTCGGTGAGCATCGCCCACGTTCTGTACAACTCCGGACAGTCTTGCTCTTCTATCCACAGGTTGAGCGCGTCAAGCAGGTTGTCCGTGAGGATGCCGTTGACGGTGACGGGAAGCGCCAGGGTGCCTGTCCCGTCAACATTGGTGTACTCGCTGCAATACAGCAGCTCTCCCCCTTGGTTCAAGCCCACCATTTTGGGGTGTTGGCACCAGGTGGGGTCATAATAGCAGTGGTCGATGCGGCTGCCTTCCGACAGGACCGCCGCAAAGGCGCCCTGGGCAGAATATCCCACCAAGTCGTTGGTCGGCGTGCTGTGGCAATTCCTGATGATAGCCTGTTTCCCGTTGTTGTCGGAAGCCGTTTGGTTGAAGCACACCAGGCCTCCGGCATACCATGTGCTAAAGGATGACCCTGGCTGCCCATGGGAATAGCAGTTCTCCACCACTGCGTCGGCATAGCCTCCCTCGGAACGGTTGTAGGCAACCAAAGTCGCCCCGTTTTCGGGAGCTGCAGTGCGGCCTTTCAGGGCGCAGTTCCTCACGGTAGAGTTGCGGTTCATGCCTACTATTCCGCTGCCGTAAACATGTGATATAAAGCCCCGAGGGGAATAGACATAGATATTATCCACGACAGAAAGCGAGTCGGCAAAGCCCACCACTCCGCCCCTGTAGTATCCGGGATAGTTGCAATTGGAGATTATGCTGCATGTGGAATCCAAAGCCAGGTCTTTCACGACGGCGTTGCGGATGTAGCCGAAGATGCCCATGTCGAAATAGTAATTGTTGACACCGTCATAGATGGAATAATACTGGAGCATGTGATGGATAGTATGGCCGCCGCCGTCGAAGGTGCCCGTGAAGGGTGTCTCGCGTGTGCCGACGGGGCTGAAGCACAGGTCCCAGCCGTCCTCTCCGAAATCGATGTCGTCGGTCAGCCTTACCGTGCGGCCACGGAAGTCGTCGGGCTCGCAACCGTTCAGCCCGTTCACGACGGAGGCGAGCCAAACCAGGCCGTCAGAGGTCGAGATTTCCACGTTGCCATAGGCATCCGTCAGATAGCCCTCCGGCTGGGAAACGATGGTGTCGACCCAATAAGGCCGCGGGTCCTCGCGTTGTGTCTCGGGAGACATTCCTGCCCCCTTACACATGGGTAATTGGGAGAGGGCGAACTCGCATCGGGCATCGAAAGCAGTGTCTGAGAGCAGCTGCTCATCGCTATAGGTGTGTTGTTTTTTCTCCAGGCCGAAGCAGTGGCAGCATACGAGAAGGATAATGAGGATGAAAACAGGCTTCTTCATAGTAGCACGATTTTTTGAAGGTTGCTGTATTTTCTTTGTTTGTCGTTTCGTCTGCAAAAATAGACTATTTATCTTACAATGACCTTTTAGTTATTCCTTCACCACCTTCTTCACGCACTTGCGCCCTTCGGCGTCGGTGACGGTGACGAAGTAGACACCAGCGGGAAGCTGGCGGAGGTCGATTCGGATTTCATCCTCAGTGCCCGTCGCGGTGGCTGTGCACTGGCCGGCGGCGTTGAAGACTTCGGCCTGCCGCAGGGTCTTGCCCGTGCCGTTAAAGGTCGACGAGCCTGAAATCATACTGTTGGTGTTAATGAGGCGGCGATAGTACACATAATGGGTGGCAACGCCTAAAGCCATTAGCTGCGTAATCCACGGATCGTTTTTGTGATGTTTGAAAAGTGGTTCATTATTTAATTTTGAAATCATAGTGTCATTATTCCAAACAATTGACGAATGCCGCGATTGGAGAGGAGAAAAATTGTCATCGACAATAGTAGCAACATCACCTCTCTGAGCTTGAGAAGCTTGTATCTCAACGTAACTTATGTTGGTTGAACCGTTATATGAACATAAGTTTTCAGTCCAACCAATTTGAAGTAATTCTCCTCCTTGATATACACTATATGCAAAACCATGACAATTGTACAGTAATGATGCTGGTGATATTATCTCATAATCTGGATGATTTATCATAAACAGTTCTGTTAATGATGCCGCTAATTCAGGAGAAAAATCCGAATCAACTATTGTTGCCAAACGGTTCGGGATGTTATTATAGCAACTGCCATTCATTGCGCAAAAATGATAAGGATCTCCTACCATTATTTCTTGGGCTTTGACTACATAATAATTGAGGATGAGCCCAACTAATAATACTAAATTCGCCTTTCTTTTCATAATAATTCAGATTTAGTATTGGACAGGTGTCCGATAATAAAATGTTACGTTTCTTTCCAAGGAATCTGAAGAGTTAATGTGTGTCATTTTTGTGAGATACCCGTCAGCATCAGATTCATATTTATTGTAGTTAGGCAATAAAGGTAGATGTTTCCAAACCGGATTGAAAAGTGGTTGCCGTATTTCAAACGCGACTTCAGTGGACAAATAGAAAGGCAAGGTGTATTGTGGATGAATAATATTGGTAAACGAGTCGTAACGGATGGCTTCATAATACCCATACATCTTGCATTCAATGGCATCTTCCCCATTCCATTCAAAAGTGTCGAACACACCGCCAAAGTATTCTCTTTCTACCAGTTTCCCTTCCTCATTATAGCGATAATGCTCTATATCACTTAATTCTCCATTGGCATAGCAACAGATGCTGTCGATTCTTTCGTCTTGCAAATGAATCATAATGCTGTCGTACCAAAAACTCCAAAGAGTGAATTCTTCCGCAACTGACCATTTAACCCGTATGCTGTCGTCACCGTAGTACTTGAAATCATAATCAATTATTTCACCATATCCCAGCCCGTATTTCACAGTCAGGATTTTCGTGCAGTCGTCATTCCATTCAATATCCAGCATAACCCTTTCAGGGTCATCGTTGAGGAGTTGTTTCACCAGATACTTTTTCACAATGGTCTCGGTGGTGTCAGTCGTCTGGTTTCCATTAGGGTCAACGCCCGGGTCGGGCTTTTGGCAGGCCGCCAGCAGCAGGGCAAGGATGCAAGCGAAAGTGATGTGTTTCTTCATGGCTGTGTGTTTTAGAGGTTGTTTGCCTTGGAGTAGATGTAATCCAAATCGCCGGCATTGGTCAGCCTGCCTGTCTGCAGGAAGGCTTGTAGCGTTGTTCCTTGATAGTCTGAAAAGGCGTTGGTGCGCTGTAGGCAGCGTCCGATAGCGAGGGCAATGACCGTCCGGTTGGTGCTGCCATATACGCTGTACTGCGTCTTTTGCTCCTTCTTCCCGTAAAGCATGGCGGCAATCTGTGCCGCCTGCGGGTCGGTAGCCAACAGGGCCGTGTCGGTGAACATGAACTCCATGATAATATAGTCAAATGCGTAATGGCCTTTTTCACGGTCTGCTTCCATCTGGTTCACGAAATCGACACCCCGCGAAGCGTACAGGTTCATCAATTCCTGGACGAAATCTGCCCGTTGGTACAACTCGGCATATCCGTTGAACTGCTCCTTGATTCTGTCGAAACTAAAGATTTGGTCGTCGAGGGCAAAGACATCGATGTTGAAAGGATAGTACAGGCAAGTCTCCAACAGCCTTGCAGTGGAAATGCTTTGCAAGGTGTCGCTCGGCAGTTGCAGCGAAGCCACTCTTTGATGATGGCCGATGCTTTTCCATGCTTCAGTTCCTGGAACTATCGGGAAAGAATAGCCATGGTAGGCAATGACACCGCTTTTATAAGGCTGGTAGGATTGCGCTCTTCCCGTGCCTGCCGCCAGCAGTAAGATGGCCATAATGATTAGCTGTTTTTTCATTGCTTTGTTGTATTATTTGTTTATCATTTCGGCTGCAAAAATATTTGATTTGTTTCACAATGACAAGTTTTTTAGCAGTTTGCGAAAGGGTTAAGGGGCGAAAACCGCCCCTTAACCACCAACTCTGATTGGATATCATCCCGCGAACGGGTCGTCACCGCCGTTGCCGCCAGGGGTCTCACCGCCGCCGGGGGTCTCGCCACCGTTAGGTTCCTCGCCACCGGGCTCTTCTCCACCGGGTTCCTCATTGATTACTGCATTGGGGCCCAGGGTGGCTACGTCGATCCACTCGATGTCGACATCCGACAGGGCGCGGATGGCGTGGCGCTTGCCGCCTTGCTTGCGGTAGCTGGTCTCGGGGCGGAACACCACCTTGACGCCGTTGATTTGGTTGGCCGACACCTTTTCTGCCGTTTCCACGCCGTTGCCCGTGGCCGAGGCCTGGAAATAGAACGACCCGATGCCGTCGAGCTTTACGCTGCGGCCTTGGGCCATGTAGTCGCCCATCACGCCTGAGAGCGATTCGAGCACAGCCCGCACGTCGGCGGGGGCTACGGTTGATTCAGCCGCCAAGCGCTTGGCTATGTGGGCTGTCGTGACGGGGCTGCCCACCAGTGTCGACTGGGGGTACCACTTGTTGTTGATTTTCATCTGGACTTTGCGATAGAATGCCATAATACAAATTGTTTTTGTGCTCTCTGCGAGACCTCGCCAAGCATGGTTAACATAGGCTCGGACTACCCTATACCCTAGTCGCGACTACCCTATACCCTAGTCGCGACTACCCTATACCCTAGTCACGACTATCCTATACCCTAGTCAAAGTTACCTTATAGACTGCTTTTGGAGGCTCGTTTTTGAGCGGGTTCATAATTGTTGATAATCGTCTTTTTCTACTCCGTCACCGTGAACTCACCGTAGTATTCATCCCCGTTGGGGAGGGTGAAGGTGATGATGTAGTCGCCCGCATCGGGGATGTAGTACTGGATGCCGTTGGGGGTGAGCAGCGACGTGCAGTCGACCAAAGCCCCCGTGTCCGTGGTGATGGCAATGGCGACCTGGCCGAGGTTCTCGGTGAAGGACACCATAAGGTAGTGGCCGTTGATGGTGGCCTGGATGGAGGAACCTTTGGGGGCACCTTGTACTCCAGCCTCTTTAATGGTAATGTGCCCGATGCCATCAATAACATTAATGACAGTGCCATTGGCACCGCACCATGCTGTTTGCAGAATCAGAGCTAACAGCAGAATGATTGTTTTGAATTTTGTTTGTTGCATAATTGTAATGTGTTTGAGGGTTGTTACGTGGCAAAAATAGGATGACTTTTTTGCATAGATGCAAAAATTCTTGTTGAAAATAGTTGCCGGTTTTTACACAATAACCTGTAAAACAAAAAAATGCAACTCAACTAACAACTACAAGACAAAGCCCCTAATGAAAAACAACAGTTCCTTTTCTGTGCCGAAAACCTTTTTTAGTTTCGCCGCTCGCTTTTTGATTGTCGAATAGTCGCAATTCAGCAAGGCTGCAATTTGAACGTCTTGAAGGTTCAGAAGATAAAGCAGGCATTGGTTCATCTCATCGGGGCTGATTTTGGGGTAAAAATCCGCCAACATCATTCCAAATCCGTGAAAATGCTTTTCCACGGCTATATTCAATTGGGAAAGATGCGAAATACTAAGATGAAGTTCAGGATAATCGTCGCGTTTGGCTTCCCTTTTTATTTCTTTCTCTTGAAACAAATCCAAGACAGTTCTGCAAATGTCTTCATTCAAGAATTCATCCATTCCACTCCAAGCCTTTTGTTTCTGTTGCGTTTTCAATTCTTTTCGAAGGTTTTCCGCCTCTTCCTTCCGTAGTCGCAAGACTTCATTGTTTTTCTTCAGTTTTCCCGACAAAGCTTCCTGCTGTATTTTATGGGCTTGGCGTTCAGATTCAATCAAGGTTTCAAGATGATGCTTGTGCTTCTTATTTTTATGGTACAACAGGCTTATGATCAGTATCACAAACAGCATCCCTGCAACAACCGCCAATACATATATTAAATGTCTGTATGCCACTTTACGATGCGTCCGTTCCAACTGTTCTTGGATAAAGGTTTTATAAAGTTCTGTCAATTGTGACTTTGTTGTGCTGTTATCCTCGTCTATTGTGGCAAAAGGTGCTAAAAACCCTACATATTCACTGATTTCCGTTTCTCTGCCTTGGACTTTATAAACATTGACCAGCAATTTGGCCGCTTGCCTTTTCAAGTTTTGGTTATCTGTGTTTTGAAACACCTGGTTCAGATAAACTTGAGCTGAATCAAATTGTTTTTCATGATAATAAATCTCGCCAACGAGGGAACAACGGGTCAAGAACTCCTTTTCGCTTTCTGCTTGGGTCAGCAACTTGCACAGTTGCTCCAATGGTTCTTCAGGATGACTTTCCATCTTGTAAGCCAAAAGAGCCTTTCTTGCGGCAATATCTCTGCATATTAGCAATTTATTGTCATTGAGTAGTGTCCCTGCTTTTTGATAATAAGAATATGCACTGTCCAATTGTTCCATCATGTCATAATGAGTCCCTATTTCCTCCAGTATCCAAGCCATATGCCATGGAAGAGCTTGGTATTTATTATAATGTTGCAAGGATAGTTTTGCGAAATAGATGGCCTGTTCGTGAAGATACATGTCGGAATACAAATCCGCAAGTCGCGTATAAGTCAACGCCATGAATTGTGCCTGCTTATCTGTCAGTTCCTTCTCCGCAAAATGTCCTTCCATCGTTTCCAGCGCCTTGATGTATTCCTTGCACGCCTCCACCACACTGTCCCGCTCGTAATAGCCTACACCATTAATATAATGTGCACGGGCGGCCAAAAATGCCGTTGTTTTGGCGGACGCATTCGATGCGTCCCTACGCTGGAATGGCCATACGGACACACCGCGTGCGTCCGCTCCCCCAACCGCAACCAAAGAATCGAAATAGGCCACCGCCCGCAGCAGTTCGGGGCGGTTGCTCTGCCCATAGTCGTTCTTGTACAGCAACTCCGCCACCAGCAGCTGGAAATAATGCCCGTTGAAGACGTCGAGGCTGTCGGCCTCGGGGCTTTCAGCGAAGTCCAACA
>Ga0310690_10000575_pt1 | contig 76080 bp, 67 predicted proteins | sample AusTroGonzalo_MG_2_FD_207661 | JGI IMG/M metagenome (GOLD analysis project Ga0310690, IMG submission 207661) | Bovine rumen microbial communities from tropical cattle in Woodstock, Queensland, Australia - Gonzalo_04 (v2) (version 2) | ecosystem: Host-associated > Mammals > Digestive system >...
AAAAAATATTGGGACAATGGGAAATTGAAAAACGAGGCAACTGGAATTCTTTACAAAGGCGAACAAGATGTCATTCTTTTGGACAGCGGTCTACATGTATCCTATTCAGAAAGCGGGAAAAAAATTACACAGACCCATTGGAAAAATAAACAGGCCGTTGCATCTAAAGAATGGAATGAAATCGGAATTTTAACACTCGATTTTTCTTTTCCGAAATACCTGAAATCATATTCCCACAGCGGAGACCTAGAAGTGGAGGTAGTCGGAACTCTATTCTATAACGATCAAGGAGACATAAAGATACAGGACGGTTTCCGAAAAGAGTATTACGAAAACAAAAAAATGGGATTACATCAAATTTACAAAAACAAGAAATTGATTAGCAAAAAGGAATGGAGCGAGGATGGAGCCTTGTTATTGGTTGCAGAAATGCCTAACTCCTACAAGGAATATTACGAAAACGGGAAACTCAAGCAAGAAGTCACGGGAAAACTTGTCGAAGAAGATGGCTCCTTCAAAATAAAGGATGGCATATTTAAAGAGTACGATCAAAATGGAAATATTATAGATTCCGCAACCTTCAAGAACTTCCATAGAATTTCAGATTAAACGAGAGTTAATTTATGAAGAAGTTTATGATTTTCATTCGCAAAGTCGTGGTACCAATACTTGCGACATTTGTACTTGTTGGCTGCGCAAGCCAACCGGGAAGACATTTAATCAAAATGGGGACCCCTGACGCCGATACCCTTGCATCCAAAACACCGGCATACGCAAAAGACAAAATCAAGGAATTAACAGGATCCATCCCAAGCGAATACTACTTTACCGTAACCGACAACGGCATTGACACCCTGTTCAAAAAGGAAAACGGGAAATACGAAGTTGCCATTTCTATAAAGTACGATTCTCTTAAAGGGCTAAAACATTACGCAATAGCGAAAGGAGATTCGCTTTACATAATCATAGATGAAAAACTTCGTAGCCTGCAAACGAATGGAAGCGACTCCTCCTTTAAAAGAAAGGTCTGGAACGAGAACGGGACGTTAATTCAATTCGTGGACCATCCAAATGAGTTTAAAGAATTTTGGGACAATGGGAAACTAAAAATAGATTTGAAAGGAAAAACCCATCAATGCAATACGGGTCTCTGCTTTTCCAAAGGGCATATAAAAATGTATGATGAGGCCGGAAATCTTCTCGTGGAAGAATTCGTCGAAAATGACTCCACATATAAAAGACAGGAATGGAACAAATCTGGTGTTTTAATTAAAAAAGCAAATGCCTCTGAAATGATAGAATATTCAGAGAACGGAAACAAAGTCATGGAATGTAAAGGCAAAGCGATTAGAATGGATGACGACACATTTAATACGGATAGCTCCTTATGCAATTACTTTTACGATGACGGAAAACCCTTGAGACAAACAAATTTTCTCAAGAATGCTATTTACATGAAAGAATGGGACGAGACAGGCAACGTGATAAAGCAGGGTGGTTTCGACAGCACCTCCAAAGGCGAATATCGAGAATTTTGGGAAGATGGAACAATAAAGATGGAGTTGACAGGACTCCTATACTTAAAAAAATCTCCTCAAGACAGTAACGTCATAAAATTCAATGTTAAAGAGGGTGTTGCAAAAACCTTCTTCGAGAATGGAAACCTGCAATCCCAAGAAACTCACGAAGGCAAGGACGTTTTCCATTCAAAAAAATGGAATGAAAATGGAACATTGATTAAGGAAATCAAATTTCCCCATGAGTACAGAGAATTTTGGGAGAACGGCAAAATAAAAAAAGAATTTATAGGTTTACTTTCTTATCTTGACCGCGAAAACTTACAAAGAGAAAGCGGAGAAGCTAGTCAATTCTACGAAAATGGCCAAAAGAGCAATTGGGAATTAGTAAAAGACAGGCAAATACAAAGCCGAAAGACATGGAACGAGAAAGGAGTCTTGATAGAAGAGATTGAAATTCCCCGATACATAAAGCATTATTACGATGACGGAACCTTAAGTGCTGAATGTCAAGGCAAAATATCCCTTTCAAATGGGATGGCCGACATCAAAACTGGATACTGCAAACAATACCTATTCGACGGGATCCACACAATAGAATACCGGGATTACTTGATTGTTCGGGAGCATTTCGAAGCATCCGAAGGGGAGTAAAAACAGCGAACATATTCCAAGTTGGAATAAATTTTTCGGCTTTTTATTCAGTATTTCTTGTTTTTTTCGTAAGAATCAAATAGTTTATTCCTAGAACATTCAAACCTGAGAGGTTCTAGTGTCTAACGCAAAATCGAATTTCGGGCATATCATGTTGATTACCCTGTCCGCGGCTATCGGCGGATTCCTCTTCGGTTTCGATTCCTCCGTCATTAACGGTGCGAACGGAGCCTTAAAAATTCACTTCAATGCGACAGATTACCAGCTGGCCTGGGCAGTTTCTCTTGCACTGATCGGAGCCGCGGTTGGTGCCTACTTTGCCGGGCGCCTGGCCGATTCGTTTGGGCGCGTGCGCTGCATGCTCGCCGCCTCGGCGCTATTCCTTGTGAGCGCCATCGGTTCAGGTGTCCCGTTCGGCATTCCGGACTTTATCGTGTGGCGTGTCATTGGTGGCGTGGGTATCGGTGTCGCAAGCATCATCGCGCCTATCTACATCGCCGAAACGGCTCCTGCCCACTTGCGCGGGCGCCTCGGCTCCATGCAACAGTTCGCCATCGTGATTGGTATCTTCGTGGCACTGCTCTCGAACTACCTCATCGTGCGCATCGCCGGTTCTGCCAACAATACCTGCATCGGCGGATTCAAGGCATGGCAAATCATGTTCTGGGTCGAAATCATCCCAGCCGCGCTTTATGGAATCGCCGCCTGGAGGCTCCCGGAATCTCCGCGCTACCTCGTACAGAAGGGCCGCCTGGAAGAGGCCAAGGAAGTTCTCTCCAAGATCGATTCCGACGGCGTGGACAAGGAAATTGAATCCATCCACGAAACGTTCAAGAACGAAAAGCCCGCAAAGCTTGCCGACCTGCTCGAAATCGTCGGTGGCAAAAAGCGCATCGCCCCGATTGTATGGGCGGGCCTCGGACTTGCCATCTTGCAGCAACTCGTGGGCATCAACGTAATTTTCTACTACGGCACAATGCTCTGGCAGAGCGTGGGATTCGGCGAAAGCGACGCATTCTTTACGAGCGTGATTTCGAGTGGCATCAACCTGGTCATGACCATTGCCGCTATCATGCTTATCGACAAGATTGGCCGCAAGCCACTCCTGCTTATCGGTAGCGTGGGCATGGCCGTTACCCTCAGCACCCTCACCATCTGCTTCATGAGCGCAAGCGCCGACGGAAGCCTCCCGAGTGCAGCGGGTGTCACCGCCCTCATCGCGGCAAACCTCTACATCACCTTCTTCGCGGTGTCCTGGGGCCCGGTCATGTGGGTGATGCTTGGCGAAATGTTCAAGAACCGCATCCGCGCTGTGGCTATCGCCATCTGCGGACTTGCCCAGTGGGGCGCAAACTTCATCGTATCCTGGAGCTTCCCGGTGCTCACGGGCAAGGACGGCATCGGTGTCGGCCCGACATACGCCATCTATTCGTTCTTCGCCATCTTCAGCATCTTCTTTGTTGCGAAGTTCATCAAGGAGACAAAGGGCAAAGAACTCGAAGAAATGTAATCCCCCACCAACACACACACGAGAAAACGCCCTTCGGGGCGTTTTCTTGTATATAAAGGGATTTATTTTTGCACTGCGTCACCAGCATTCAGTACAAAGTGGCAAACGAAGCGGTAAACGCAGCACGTCGTTACGACAAAAAGCGGAGCCTCGCAAAATTACTTTGCCCTGAGATCGGCGATTTCCTGCTCCAGTTTCTTGTTGTAGCCGTCCTGCATGGCGCAAGCGTTTTTCAGGTTCTCGATTTCTCCGGCCTGCTGCCCAACCTTGGACTTCAGCTCTTCACATTCAGCAGCGAGCGTCTGTTCCGTTTCAATGTGCTTCTTGAGCTGGCCCATCAGGTCTTCGCTAGCGGCACGGGACTGTTCCGCGACACCTTCCGCAGCCTTGATAGCGGAATCATCGGCATTTTTCTGGACCTTCTTTTGGACTTCCCTTGCAGCGATAAAGGCGACACAGGCTCCTACGGCAACACCGGCAAAAAAACTTTCAGGTTTCATTGTTTACCTCGCTTTTTCAGGTTCTTTTTGAACAATATAAACAAAAAAAGCGAAAAAATCCACTCTTAGAACAAAAGTGCAGCGCCGTCCACGCCCAAAACGGTCAAGCACGCCACAATGGCCACCACAACCAGTCCCCGGCCAAGCAAGCTGGCAATAACAGCCGTTACCAGGGCAGCCACCCCAGCCAACCGGCTATCCGTCGCATAGAAGATTGCAGGTACGGTCATGGCACTCAAAACCGTATAAGGGACATAGTTCAAGAAGGACTTCCAGAAACGGCTTTCCAGTTCGCCCTTGAGCAAAATAAACGGCACCGTACGAAGCAGATACGTAACCCCCGCCATAACGAGCAAGTATTCGAAATAAGTCTTCAGGTCCATCAGCGAGCCTCCTGGGGCGGCTTATTGGCCGGAACATCGTCTACGGGGAACAGCGCAGCACACACAAGCGATGCGACCACTGCGCAGATGATAATGGCAAAACCCGCACCCACGCCGCTCAACACCGGCACAAACTTGAAGGCGAAACTAAGCGCAATCGCAATCAGCACAGCCACAAGTGTGGGGCGGTGGGACTTCATTGCAGGCACGACAATAGCGACGAACATTCCATACAAAGCGACTCCGAGTGCATTCACCACCATATCGGGCAAAATCTGCCCGCAGACAGCCCCCGTAAGCGTTCCACCGCTCCAACCAAGGTAAGGCAGCACCATCAGCCCCAAGAAATACTTCGCATTCACCTTGCCCGGCTTGGACATGGCTACGGCGTAGATTTCATCGGTAATCCCCGTACTCAAGAGGATGCGCTTGAGCGTCCCGAAATTAGAATCCACCTTCTGTGAAAGGGAAATAGCCATCAAGGAATAGCGCAGGTTGATGAACAGGCTCGCTACAGCCATCTCTAAAAGCGTTCCTGTTGCCGAAGCCATGATGTTGAGCCCGGCAAACTGGCCGGCCGAAGTCAAGTTTGTCATGGAAATCAGCGTAGCGAGAATCCATGAATGTAAGACAGCGCCTGCATTGATGCCAAAAGCAAAGGACACCGCGAAATAACCAATTCCGATAGGCAGCCCGTCTTTTACACCTTTCGTAAATTTCATGGCCCAAATATAGCAAAAAACTATAAGAAAACTATGCAAATATGCAAATAAACGCAAAATGTGATTAATGTACAAAAAAGGGCCCGCCGAGGCGGAACCCTTTAATTTCGTTTTTTAGAAGGATTAGCGAATCGTGACGCGAGCAGCCTTGACTTCGCTACCGCGGACGATGCGGACGATGTAGCTACCCTTGCTCATCTTTTCGAGAGACACGGTGTTGGCACCGGCGTTCATCGATTCAGTAGTGTTCGAAACAGCATGACCCATCAAGTCAAAGATCTGGACGCGGACAGAACCAGCCTTGTCGAGGTTGACAGAGAGGCTGTTGCCCTGGACACCGAGCCTGATGCTGTTGGAAACGATGCGGACACTCTTGATTGCATCCTTAATGATATTCACGCACTTCAGGTCGTCAATGTAGAGGAAGTCCTTGGACGGCTGCTGATCAGAATTAGCCCAGCCCAGAACTTCCCAAGCCATCTTCGTAATAGCGGCATAGTTCAGTTCCTTAGCTTCGCCCCAGCCATCCTGCGTGAAATTATCCAGATTGTAGGTGGAAGTCTTCCATTCATCGGAAGCCTGATTCTTGACATAGTGATAGTCGTAGTCCTTCACGGAACCATCCTGAAGCTTGAAGCTATGTGCAGCACCCTTATAGCGGTAGGAGAGAGCGGAGCACTGGCTCAAATCAATACCCTTAGTCGTGTCGGCGTTCGTGTTCAAACCGATAGCGACAAACGGCTTTTCTTTGTAGGTACCCGGATTCAAAACAATTCCCTTCAAGCCGACAAAGCCAGCAGTACCATTAGTCGGATCTTCCGTACCCGGGAACACCACGACATAACCCGGAAGAGCCGGATCATAAGTGTTCGTGATAGTGGAGAGACCACCCGGAACACTGTCGTTATAAGCATACCAAGTACCGGTCGTCTTCAGGACTTCATCACCATCTTCAACATCGTCGATATCAACAACGGTAATAACCTGAGTCGCCGGGCCAACACCACTGCTGGAGGAACCGGCAGGACCCGGACCAACAGAAGAAGAAGAACCATTCGGAGAAGAAGTCGGACCAGAAGAAGAGCTTTCCGGAGTTTCCAGAGTGGAAATAGCCGTGATAGAAGCGCCATTGCAACGAATGTCATCCACATAGAGGTAATCGTAGAGCGGCTGGATTTCGGAAGCCGGGCGGTCAACAACGCCGTTCACTTCCCAAGCCAAGCGGTTGGCCTTGCCCAAGTTGCTCTTCAAATCAGTAATCTGGGGTTCAGACCAAGTGGTATGCTGCTGGAACAAATCCGGGGTCAATTCAACAGTCTTCCATTCACCCGATGCTTCGGCATCGACAAAGTGGAAGTTGTAATTAGTGATCGTGGAGAGTTCGATGCGGAAGTTATGAGCAGCGCCCTTGTACTTGTAGGAAATAGAGGTGCACTTTGCAAATTCAGCAAAGTTCGCGGTATCCTTCGTCAGGTTCAAGCCCATAGCGACGTACGGAGCCCACTTGTAGGCACCCTGGTCAATATAGATGCCTTCCATACCGGCCATGAACTTGGAATCATCGCCATCCTTAGCGGGAATAAGCACGTCGTAAGTTTCCTTGCCGAAGTCGTTGGTGAATTTCGGGTTCGAAATCCTCGTCGAACCACGACCATCCTTGTCGTCATCGGAGTCGGCCCAGGCAGACCAGAAGCCGCCCGTGTAGGTGTAGCGGTCGCCGTCTTCCATGTCGTCGATGAGGTCCGTCGTGGCGCCATCGGCAACACCGGTAGAGAATCCATTATCGTCCGCATCGGAACCAAGGTGGTTGCCAAGGCCGCAATCGGAATAGGACGCACTCTTGTTCATCCAGCCCTTCACCATGTTACCAGACTCAGTATATTTCAGTCCCTGGTTCAAAGTCAAAGTCGAAAACGCAGCGGACTGTTCGGCAATAGCGGAGGCAGACCAGTTCGCCCAGGAGACGCCGTTCTGGTTCATCCAGTTCACCCAAGCCTCGCTAGCAGAACGGTTCGGAGAGCCGTTACCATCGGAACTAACAGTACCCCATTCCGTAGCGAACACGGGAACGCCCTTGCTCATAGCTTCAGAGGCACGTCCATCATATCCACTACCCACCTGGTGGGCACCTGTTGCAGCATAAAAGTGGAGAGTACAGCCGTAGTTGTTATCGCTGATGCCGGCTTTGGCGCATTCTTCCGGATGGCTGGACCAATCGGGGCTACCCACGAGGATGAGGTTGTCGGAATGAGCACGAATAGCAGGAATCACCTGATCCGCATGTCTCTTCACATCGGACATGGATGCGCCATTCGCCGGCTCGTTCCAGATTTCAAAAATAACGTTGTCAGTCTGACCGAATTCCTGGGCAGCCCAGCTAAAGAATTCCTTCGCATCGTTAGTGTACGATGAAGTACCTTCGGTATGCCAGTCAAGGATAATGTAGATATCGTTTTCAACGGCAGCACGAACAAGTTTGCTAACCATTGCCTTCTGGTCATTGGCACCACCCGTAGTGTAAGAGCGCTTATGGCTATCGAACTTTTCGTCACCGGCACCCAAGGCAAAACGAAGAACTTCGATTCCCATGTCCTGCACCATGAGGCCCATAGCCTGGGCTGTATAGTAAACAAGGGAGCTATCTGCGCCCGAGCTCCAGAAGAGACTCATACCTCTGACCTGGACGGCCTTGTCTTTGTAAGCAGAGCAAGAACCGGACAGTTTTCCGCCGTTTGCCTTAAGTTCGCCGTAGGTGCTCACAGGACCAACCCTGTTGGGCTTTACAGCGAAAGCCGCCAAAGCGGCAAGCATCATCGTTATAAAAATTTTTTTCATAACATCCTTTCCTTCTAAAAAAAGTGGATTCACCTATCCCAACGTAAAAATAGATATTATTTGCGAATCTTCCTTGTAATTTATTTTGATACAATTCAACGAGTTACAGACAAATCTGCGAAATACGTTCAAAAACGGGAAAAACTCGATTTTTTTAACACTTTATCACCCAAAATCAGTGATTTGTGTCACCGGAGGCATGTGAGCACGCACATACGAAAAAAACATTTTACACGCAGCAAGAATAGAAACGACAAAAAACTCCGCCGGAGCGGAGTTCAAAAAACGTTTCAAAAGGCCAACAACGATTAGTTTTCGTTGTTGTGCATTTCGATCTGTTCGCGGTCCATCGTGTGCTGCAAGTATTCCTTGAAGTCACGGTCGATGTTCACGCCATCGAAGTCGATGTCGTCGTTTTCCAACACGAACACGGCGCTCGGGTTATCGAGCCAGCCAACCACGTCCACGCCTTCCAATTTCATGGACTTGTCGCCAGCAGCCTGTGCAACGTATTCAATCTTGGATTTTTCAACCCAACCTTGGCCGCAATTACCTTTCACAAGCACATCCGTATCGGCTTCCTTCACGATGGTCAGTTCGTCATTGAAGCCTGCGGTACAGACCACGGATCCACCACCCTTTTCCTTGGTGAGATCAACATCGCCGAGCTTGGATTTAACCTTCTTGGCAGCGAAAGAATTGGCAACCAAGAGGGCAAGAGCAATAAACAACACCTTTTTCATAACTTTCCTCAGTTTCATGAAAACATTCAACAATGCTATACGAATATACCTTTTATTTTTCGATTCGGTTGTTTTTCTTTTAAATTTTTACTTAATGAAGAAGATTTTTTTTATTTCGACGGTAATTTTAATCATTTTGGCGATTTTTGCCTGTTTTCAGGCAAAAAATAGGCTAAATGCACTCTCCGGCAACGAAAAAATGGTCCTTTTGGAAATCCCGAAGGGCAGTTCTCCCGCCAAAGTATCGCAAATTTTACATGAAACCGGTATCTGGACCGACGATTTGGCGTTCCAACTGTGGTGTCGTTTGTACAAACCGAACCTGAAAGCGGGCTGGTACGAAGTCCCCGCGAACAGCAAACTCGACGAAATCATCGCCCTTTTCGAAAGCGGAAAGAACGCCGTGAAGAAGGTGACCATCCCCGAAGGCCGCGCCTCGTGGGAAATCCCGTCGTACCTCATGAAAGCGTTCCCGAACCTCGATACAAACCGCTGGAACGCATTGATCCACGACCCGAAGTTCACCCAATCGCTCGGAGTCAGCGCCAAATCACTGGAAGGCTACCTGCTGCCCGAAACCTACCCATTCGCCGTTGACGCCGACGAAGAGGCAATCATCAAGCAGATGGTCTCGGCAAACCTGAAACTCCGCGAACAATACAAGGACATGGAAGGGACCATGTGGGAAACTCTCGGCAGTTGGCACAAAGTGCTCACACTGGCAAGCGTGGTCGAAGAAGAAACTGGCAAGCCCGACGAGCGTCCACTCATCGCGGGAGTGTTCCACAACAGGCTCCGCATAGGCATGCCGCTCGGAGCGGACCCGACCGTCCGGTTCATTTTCAGGAACCTAACGGGTCCCATTTACAAGAGCCAGCTCAACAGTAACAGTCCCTACAACACGCGCAAGTTCAAAGGCCTCATGCCCGGCCCCATCTCGAACCCGGGCCGCAAGGCTATCGAGGCGGCTCTCAAGCCCGCAAAGACAGACGCGCTCTACTTTGTCGCAAAAGACGATGGCTCAGGTACGCATTTCTTCAGCAGCAACCTGAAAGACCACAACAAGTACAAAAACATCGCCGCAAAGAATCGCGGAGAATAACAAATCCAGATTAGAATAGATTGTAATTACCAATACGGATAAAGTATTTGTAATCGTCAAACTTGTTCAAATCACCAGCCGTTTCGAAGTCAACCGTTCGCGACATACCGGCAAGCACATTGATAGACCGGTACACAAACCGGAACGTCGGCTCCATGACGACCTTGTTGGCACCCAAAGTCACCGACGGATTGCTCTCGAAATCCCGGATATAGGCGCCATAAAGCCACAGTCCGCTCCCTTTGTAGTGCAGGGCAGCACTCATCCTAAGCAAGCCGTAATGGTGAGATGCGAGTGTCGAGTTGTACCATTCCGTACTCCACGGAGTCGCCTGGGGCTGGAACCTGTAACAGTTACTCAGTACAGCGTAATCAAAGTCCTTCGGGTACTCGTAGCCGAAACCTTCCTCATGGTACTGCTCAATTCCGCCTGCGGCTCCAAAGATGAACGTTGCAAACTTCCTGGGAGACACGGCATAATAGGCATCCACTTCTCCCTTCCAATAGATGGGAATAAAGTCGGCACGGCCCAGTTCGAACCCAATAGCCTCAAGCCCTAAGTCGGCATTGATTGCATAGCCCTCTGTAGCAAACCACTTGTCCCGCTTGCCAGAATACTGTTCGAAATGCAAACTCGGCGAAACAGGATAAGTATTAAAGAACTGCTCTTCGTAGGCGAGCGTGTCCATCTCGAATTCCCTGTTACCGAACATGACACTTAGCGAGATACTCTGCGTTGCGGTAAGCAAATACGTTACTGATGCCGAGAGGTCGCTGCGGTGTTCCGAATAAATACGGTCCTCATGCGGGAGTTCATCGTTGAAAGACTTGAGTGGGCGAACATTTTGCCACTCATAGGCAAACGAAAGGCTCCAGTTCTTGTTCCACAACCGGTCTATGTCGAAATAAGGACGCAGGCCGTAGCTATTGTTGCCCCAGAACCCAGCGACATTCACATTGAACTCCATCTGATTGATAAAGCGGACACCCATCTCTCCATAGACATTCGGGCCGAAAGCGTTGGAACCAAAACCACCCAAGGCAATATCGAATACGGGAGAAGACTTCGCTCCAACAATCAAATCGCCGTTCGACTGCATATCCAGCATAAGCGAATCATAGACGGGATTTTGCGTGAGTGCGTATGCAAAGCGGCGCGGAGCGACAACTCCGGTATCCCCTTCATCCCAGTACGATTTCGCATTGATATGTTTTTCTGCGGACAAACTATCAAACGTGGGGTTGTAACGGAACCACGGATACACTTCGGACTTTATTTCTTCGTAATTCTTTCTGCGATCCTGCTCAAATGGAAGCGAGTTCACCCGTTTTTCCATGGCAGAAAAACCAGCCTGGATAAGAGCATTGTGGCTGGTTTCCGGAATCGAATGTGCACGCACAATTAGCCCCGGGCGATTGTTCAAGCCCTCACCCGCATACTTTTTCAAAGCACGCTGCCACGGATTTCCTGTGAGATTAGCACGCACAGGATCGGCAATGGCTATAATGGGATATTCATCGGGAGAATCTTCGGCAGGCAAAGCCAAATACGGGCAAATTTCCCCCGACTCGCTATTACCCAACCACGGAAGGGATTTCAAGACATCTTCGCTCGTGTTGCCAACCGTCCCGTCGCATGCGAGCACGGAAAATGGAATCTTGGACTTGACAGACTGGCGGTACAGACTTTCTTGCAACCGCAACTTTCCCAAAGCGCGTTCAACACCGGCCGTATCGAGGATGAGCGGTCTGGGAATGCGATGCGGGATACCGGTAGAATCCGACCGCAAGGCAAAACGGTACCTGAGACTCGGAATTCCTTCTAAAGAAATAGGCCAGTCAAAAGTATTCCATTCCGTTTTTTCGACAATGAAGTCATGACCGACAAACGGTTCAAAATCTTCTTCCAGGAAAAGCCTCTGCATATCGTCCAGACGCATTCCCCTAGACCACATAAATCCGACCCAAGCACCCCACGACGTACCTACAATGGAATCGACGGGAACATGGTACTCCTCGATAGCGTAAAGTACGCCCAAATAAAACCAAGGAGAATCTTCGCCGCCGCTCAGATAAAGCACAGACTTCTGTTTTTTCAAGGACGAATCTACTACCGTAGAATCGGCAGAAACAACCGAATCCGTTTTCACGACAGAATCAAATGCAGCCAAGACAGAATCGGCAGAGGGTTGTTGCACCGGAGGTGCTGACAAAGAATCAACAGGAGCAGGTTCGCCTGCTGCAAAAGCAAGCGATGCAAGCAAAACTGTCAGGGCGTACAAAATACGTCCTAGACCATTTGGGGACAAGTTAACCAAGGCGGGCCGGATTGGAAACATATTTCCCCGCATCTTCACGATTGACATAACCCGAACGAACAAGTTCGGCCAGGCAATCATCCATCAACAACATGCCTTCCGAAGCCGACGACGCAATAATTGAAGGCAACTTGAAGTGTTCACCATTACGGATATGCGTCGCCACATTCTGCGTATTGTACAGGACTTCCCAAGCAGGGACAATACCCTTCTCGTCGGCAGTGGGCAACAGGCGCTGCACCACGACGGCCTTGAGCACAGCCGCAAGCATCGTACGCACGAGGGAACGCATTTCGGGAGCCGAAGCCGACAGCAAGGCTTCGAGCACGCCAACAGAGTTACCCGCCGTCACGTTCACCACGACAAGCGCGCCCGCATTGGCCGCTTCGAGCATCGGGAGCAAGTTATCGCGTTCAAAATCCCCCATCCAGAAGAGGTCGGTCCCACTGCGAAGCGCCTGGTCCATTCTCTTTTCTATTTTCGTGGTAGAATCCTGAAGGACAAGGCTTTCGCCAGAATTGATATGCAATTCCTCCTTCCCAATAAAGCTCGCACGCAACATTCTGCTCGAACACAGCGTACCCACGTAAGCCGATGCCGTCGTCGTCTTGCCGCTACATGCCGGGCCTCCGAACACGACAAGGCCCGAACTGAACCCGAGAAGGTTGTTCATATTCTCTGTAATCCCCAAGGCAGAGAAATCGGGGCACTGTTCCAAAATCGGGCGGAACACGGCGGCATTACCACGCGCTTCGCGGAAATAACGAACACGCCAATGAGTGTTCACCCACGGGCCGCCAACTAACGAACCGCTCTCCGCTTCGAGTTCGCCCAAAAATTCAACAATCGAGCCCCGTTCAACAACCGGAGCATCGGGAATCGTACACACACGGCCAGCCAAGCGCACCGAAGGAGATAGGCCTTCCGAGACAATCACTTCGCTTGCACCAATATTCAGCGCATAATCCAAAAGAGCTTCTATTTCTGTAGCCATAGTACACCTCGTCATTTAGCCGGGCGGTAAGACGCAAAGCGCCTGTTGTCGTAAGCGCGCTTCCAAGCCTCAAAGCCATCGATGTAACCGGATTCCACACACTTCTGCAGGGAGTCATCCAACGTAATGCCCTGATCGTGCTGGCTGCTTATTGCTGCCGCGATTTGCGAGAAATCGTTCTTGCGGATCATGTTCGCAACTGTGGACGATACCTTCATTGCCTCGCACGCAAGGATAAGCCCCTGGTTCTGCACAACCGGCACCAACTGCTGTACAATCACGCCCTTGAGCTGTTCGGCAAGCGTGTAAGCGAAACTCGTCCGCGACGCTTCCGGAACAGAAGCCAAAAGGCGAGAAAGCAATGCATGGATGTTGTTACCGGTCGTCACAGCAAACACAAGCGCACCGGCGTTGGAAGCCTGCAACAACAGCGAAAGTTCTTCCATGTTTTCGAGATGGTCAAAGAGGATAACGTCGGCACCATTGTTCATGGCAAGTTCAATACCCTCGACTCCCGAATGTACATGCAACCCGACTTCGCGCTGGGCAACAGCCCCCGCCGTATTGCGGAGAAGGCGTTCTATAGGCTTCTCGACGGTCTGGATGTAGGTTTCCCTGTTCCGCATGATTGTTTCGGCATAGGTAAGCATCGTCGTCGTGCGCCCGCTGAACGACGGGCCCGCAATGAGCACAAGGCCACTGGTCAGTTCAGCAAAGCTCTCACAGAACGGCGGCAAATAAAGGCTTTCGAGCGACGCTGACTCCGCTTGGATAATGCGAATCGATACACTCGGGACCCCATCAAACCATGTCACCGAAAGGCGAATTCGACCAACGCCCGGAACACCGGCCGTCTTGCTGAAGTTTTCGCCTTGAACAATCTTGTATCCGTCGTCAAAACAGTCCGCGACATCGTCCAGGCGGTTCGACAGTTCCGAAACGCTCATCGCTTCTTCGGTGACAGGGACAATGTTGCCCGACTGACGCATAGCCACCTGGCGGTCCGGATAGAGGTAAATGTCTGTCGCGTTGAACTTGCGGGCAAAAGCAATCATCTCGGCAAGCGATGTCGTCGGAGAGAGCGATTCGGGAGCCTGGACCGGAGCACCTTCGCCACTTTCAACTGCAAAATGGGTGGGCAAAGCCTTGGCCGGTTCTTCCGCTGCGGCAGGGGCCGCTGGAGCCTCCGGTTCGCTTTCCTGCATCGTGGGTTTAAACTCGGCAAGCTGGGTAGATTCGAGACCGGCAACCGCCTTGACTTCCTTCGCCGAAATGGAAGACTTTCCGTAAATGTCGTTTCCTTCGATCTGGAGCTCGCCTTGGCTGGAGGACGCGGGCGCCGAAGGCGCCTCATTCGCCGCGGCCTTCTTCGCAGGAGGAGTCGCTTGGGCCTTCGCCTGTTCCTTTGCCTTCGCGGCATCCCTTTCCTTGGCCGCGGCAATGGCCGCCGCATTCGCGGCGGCTGCGGTCTCCGCTTGAGCATTCTTCGCCTCAAGGTCACGGACGTAAGCAAGGACCTTCTGGTAAACAGCAGGCTTCAAAAGCCCCACTTCAACAAGCACCTGCCCAATATCCTTGGAATCGGAGACTTTGTCTTTGTAAGCGTTAATCTGATCCTCGGTCACAAGTTTATTGTAGACAAGGACCTTCGCCATGTACTGGTTTCTCATAAGAAATCCCTCCGGCTAAACCACCAGCTGGCCACTCCGAGGAACACGCATACATAGCCTAGCGCATACAAGGAATTCCACAGCAGATAAAGGTCCGGCAAAGCAAGCCCGTGGACCACGTAAGTAGAGACATTGAATCTGTACAGCCCAGGGAACACGGCATGCAAGACCACCGCGACCTTCTCAAGCACTGCCGTCGAGGCATCCCCCATCTCTCCCATGCGGCTTGCAAAACGCACCTGTTCCAAAAGTTCATCGCTCAAATGCCCAGCAAGGTAAACGCCAAGCGTAAAGAGAGCGCTAAGCACAGTGCTACTAAAGCTACTAAACAGGAGCGCTACAGCAATGACAACTGCCATTTCGCAGAAAATCAGGTATATCGCGACAAGGAGGTACAGCGTCGGTTCCGCACTCGTGAGGAACAAGATGGTATAGTAGACTCCCGTGAGCAAAACCAAGTGTACCGCCACCACGGCAAGCAAGCCAAAATACTTACCGATAACAAACGACGCTCGGCTGATGGGCTTGGACAAAAGCGTCAACACCGTCCGCCGTTGAATCTCTTTCTGCACCAAGCTTATCCCCACAAATATGGAAATCAGGAGGCAAGAAAGGTTCATCACGGTAAGCGTGGTGGACTTGATCACGTAGGCGCGGTCAAACACGGACCATTCGCCCAGCACAATACTGAACAAGGCAAGCCCAATAGCGAGCAAAATAATGTTATAAAGAATCTTGTCGCGAATCGATTCGCGAAACGTATTGAGGGCAATAATGCCAATATGCTTAAGCGTCTGCACGGGCAATCTCCTCCGTCAAAATATCTTCGAGGCTCGGCCGCTTGTGGTCCATCTTCTCGACGGCTATGCCGTTCGAAAGGCAATAGGATAGCAACCGATCGCGGGCGGCATCGTCGGCGCACACCCACTCCTGCGGGTGCCCCGTCGGGGCAACGCCCTCGGGGAGGTCGTTCTGGAGTATCGTCGTGCGCGTGCGCACGTGATACTCCACCCCGCAGGATTCGGTAATCTCGTCGACACTGCCTTCGCGGACGATTTTTCCATCGACAATCATCGCCACGCGGTGGCTAATCGATTCCACGTCGCTGAGAAGGTGGCTGGAATAGAAAATCGTGACCCCGTCACGGTTGAGTTCCTGGATGGCCTCGCGCACGTCGCGGCGGCCCATCGGATCGAGCCCGCTCATCGGTTCGTCTAAAATCAGGAGTTTCGGCTTGGCAAGAACAGCCTGGGCAATGCCCACGCGCTGCATCATTCCCTTGGAATACGAGCGCAAGCGCCTGTCAATCCAGTCCTTGTCGGCATGCAGGAGTTCAAGTGCCCAATGAATACGGGAATCGAGCAGAGAACCTTCGAGCCCCACGAGCCTGCCATAGAACTTGAGCAATTCACGCCCCGTCAAGTAATCGTAAAAGTAGGGCTGTTCCGGGGAATAACCGATAAAGCGGCGGCTTTTCACATCGCGCGGAGAAATCCCGTTCACCAAAACCTTTCCCGAATCAAAGTTCAAAAGTCCGGTCAGCACCTTAATCGTCGTCGACTTGCCCGCCCCGTTGGGGCCGATAAATCCGTATACTTGCCCCGACTCCACATTGAAACTCACATCCTTGAGTGCAAGCTTCGGTTTCATCAAAAAACCGCTACGGTAAGTCTTGTGCAAATGCTCTATCTGAATCATGAAATCGCCCATATTTTCCCTTCACCTATGCATTGTCCTTGGGCTCGGCACTGTCGTTCACGGATTCGGCACTAGAAGCGTTCCCCCCGAACGCACGTTCCTCGGCTTCCTGAATCTGGCGTTTTCTACGTTCGGCAATGCGCTTCTTGTTCAATACGAAATAAATTGCCGCACCCACGAGATAGACTGCAATACCCGAATAGAAAATGGGATTGATCGAAGTCCCTTCCAGTCCCGGAAACAGATTGAGAATCAAATTGTGGCCAAAAAGGCTTAGGAGTACGAGCACAAAACCAAGCGCCCGGAGCACGTAAGTCACAACAACCAATTTCTGCATAGCGATACCTCAAAAACAGCACCTTTCGGGTGCGTCCTCTTTTTCAAGAAAAATACACAATTATTGGGGGGAAAGACGAAGGGCAAAAGAAAAATGCCCAAAAATACGCAAAACAGGCCGCATCGCGGTCTGTTCCTATGATATGACGGATAAGTTAGGCCATTTGCAGAAGCAGAATGGCAAGGACCTGGCCGCTCAGGATACGCAACAGCATGGTGAGCGGGTAGACCGAGGCGTATCCGATGTTCACCGCCTCGCTGTCCGCCTGGCCATTCGCGAACGCAAGCGCGGGCGGATCGGTCGTAGCACCGGCAAGTACGCCGCAGAGCGAAAGGTAATTCACCTTGAAAACTAGGTGACCGATAGCGGCCATAATGGCAAGCGGCAAGAAGGTAATCAGCGCAGCCAACGCCATATAGTGGAAACCGTCCCCATTCAAAAGCACATCGAAGAACTTGATGCCGGCATTCAAGCCCACACAGCTGAGGAAGAGCGTGAGGCCGAATTCGCGGAGCATGAGGTTCGCACTACTCGCCATGAAGAAGTTGAGCGGGCCAATCTTGCGTTTACGGCTAAGCAGGATAGCGACAATCAGCGGACCACCGGCAAGCCCCAACTTGAGCGGAGTCGGCATGCCCGGAATCGCAATCGGGATGCTCCCGACAACAACACCCAGGAAAATACCCAAGAACGCAGGCAAGATTTCGGGATGGTCAAGAGCCGTAAGCGAGTTGCCCAATTTCTTCGCGGCAGCCTCAATCCCCTCGGCAGGTCCAACAACCATTAACTTGTCTGCAAACTTGATGCGCAAATCCAGACGCCCCGTAAACTTGAACCCGCTGCGGACCACGCGACTCACGTTCACTCCATAGCGTTCTGCAAGGGCGAGCGAGCCGATCGTCCGGCCCAGAACCTTCTTGTTCGTCACGAGAATGGTTTTGACCTGAATAGGTTTCGCCGTGTCGGATGCAAATTGGGTTATGGGCTTTTCAAGCCGTTTACCAATGATTTTTTCCATGACGGCAACCGCATCAGGCATGCCCACAATATGTACCTTGTCGCCCTCTTCTATAATCGTCTTCCCGTTCGGGGTAAAAATATCGCTGCCGCGCATGAGGCGCGTGATAACCACCCCGCTCGAAATCAAATCTGGGATTTCCTTGAGCTGGATTCCGTACAGGTTCCGGTTTTCGACCATCAGGCTGCACGACTCAATTTCGCTCGTATTGGCCGCGATGTCGGCGGCGTAATCCTTCGCCGCCTGGCCCGGGTTTTGCCGGAACACAAGACGAGCCAGAATCATCACGAGGATAATCCCTATGACACCGAAAGGATATGCAACAGCGTACCCGATACCCGTCAACGACGCGTCCACCCCGGCCGCGGCAAAGGCAGAATTCGCGGCACCCAGAGAAGGTGTGTTTGTAACAGCGCCGCAAAGCATACCGACGAGCACGGGTACGTTGTTATGCATATCCGTAAAGAAATAAAGGCAAAGCGTCACCACGACACCCAGCAAGACGACACCTGTCGAAAGTACGTTGAGCACCAGGCCGTGACGCCGAATGGAATCCATGAACCCAGGCCCTACCTGCATACCAATCGTGTAGACAAAGAGGATGAGGCCGAATTCCTGGATAAAGTGGAGCACATTCCCCTCAACCCGAAGCCCCAGATGCCCAAACAGGATGCCCACGAAAAGCGCACCCGCCCCGCCAAGGCTAATACCCTTGACCTTGATTTTGCCCAACATCAGGCCGATAGCCGCGGTGAATGCTATCGCGACAACCTGTTGCCCGACCGAGGGCTTGGTAAATAAGTCGATGAGCCAAGTCATAGAGGATTTGAGGTCGGCACTTCGTGCCTTTGAGGTGTGAGGTCGCGGCAAAGCCGCTTTGAGGATTGTTGAAAGTGATTAGTGGTTGGTGATTGGTGGTTAGGAAGAAGGTAGAAAAAATTACTCTTTTACGCAGCGGACGGAGGCGGCGATACTCTTGTTGAAGTGCTCATAAGCAATGGACGAATCGGTCACGCGGACAAGGTAGGCGCGGGCATCGTCGTAGCTGTCCCTTGTCCAGAAACTTGCGCTAGCATCCTTGTCTACGAACTTTCCGTCGAAATAGCGGAATCCGGCAAACAGCATCTTGAACCCGTCGGCCTTCTTGAGTTCGGCCGCAGTGGCGCTACCGAAGGCGGCCTTGAAATTCTCTTGAGTGGGAAGCGTCCAACCATTGGGGCAAAGGCCATTATCTGCGGCATTCCAAGTGTAAAGACGGCCCATTGTTTTGCAGTTAGCATGATCGTTGCCGTAGCAGATGCTGGAATCGGGAACGTAAACTTCCATATTTTCAGCCATCCAAACCTTACCCGCAAGAGCCACTGTCTTGTAAGTTTTTTCAGGGCAAGAAAGCGTATTCGCCGATTCATCGTAATTGCAGGAATAGCCCTGTTCGCAGGCAGCAAAGAACATAGCGGCACACACGATAATGGGCAAAGTGACAGTCTTGAAAAACTGTTTCATAACAACTCCTTTAATGCAGAAGAAAACAATTATTTCGTTTTCGTGGCCAAATTTAAATATGCTAATTCATAATGTCTAATAGATTGTTTATATTGAATTAATCAGTATTTGTTATATGTTGGGAGATGAGGCACGAGGCGCGAGGTTCGAGGCGCGGGGAATAGCCGTGAGCAGTGAGCTATGAGCAGTGAGGTATGAGGAGACTAGTCGCAGGAGACATGTTGCTACACAAGATTCATCAGGTCGTAGTACATGAGACGCGTATGCGGATCGTTATCCTCGGCGTTCATGAAGCGGAAACCATTCTTCTCATAAAATGGTACAGCATTTATGTAAGCATCCACAGTCAGGAAGCGGCAACCTGTCTTGTTGTTGATAACGAACATAGACTTGATGTAGTTCAAAATGGTCGTTCCAATCCGCAGCCCCTTTGCGGTTTCATCAACCCCCAAGCGACACAACTTTACTGCGGGATAACTTTTCAAACGTTTTTCGTTCGGGAAACCACGTTTCCTACGAAATCGGTTGAACTCAGCCCTGTCTTTGAAATCAGTTATGGCAACCTTGTCATTCGCAAGGCTGCAATAAGCTAGAACCTGACTGGTATCGTTATCTACAAAAGCATAACTGACAGACAGCAAATGTTTTTGAAAAGCCGCCGCATGATGAAGAATGAAATCGTCTAAATCTTCGTCACCACAACTAAATTTTTCAATTGAGTACGACGGTTTTAAGCGAATGAAGCTTAACTTTTCCCTATCTATACATGCTTGAACCAAGGGTCTAATCCTCCATTGGCCGCTTCGCGAGCACGCTGTTCTGCCATGCCACGCTCGTAAGCCTTTTTCATAAATTCGTAATCCCGCAAGCGCTGGGCACGAACTTCCGGAGGTTCCGGGTGCCGCTCTTCCATACGGGCTAGAAACCGGCGAGCATCCTCGCCGTACAAAATCGGGGTCTCTCGAATTTCGCGAGCCATTTTTCCTCTTTTGTTATGTCCATAAAAGAATGCTGGCATAACGCCAAGCGGCAACCGTTCGGTTACATGTTGTAAATATACCAAAAGATTATTGGGGATGCAATAGAGGCGCGAGGAATAGCCGTGAGCGGTGAGCTATGAGCGGTGAGGTATATTTTTTGTAGTTTTAAGACGGCGAAGCCGTGATATTTCTCCCTAGATCCTAGCCTCTAGGCCCTAATCCCTCATACCTCATAGCGACCAAAGGTCGCGACCTCAATGTATTACGAAATTTTTAACCCTTGATATGAATTGCAGAGGCGAATTCTTTTAAGAGAGCAGGGTCTTCAACTTTTTCCCACAGCGTTCCGGTCACGATGATGTTCGCGCCGGCAGCCACGCGGATGGCGGCTGTCTGCGGGTCCTTGATGCCACCGCCGGTAATGATTGTCATTTCGGTTGCCTTGCGGGTATAGGCAATATGCTCTACGGGTACCGGTTCTTCGGCACCGCTGCCTGCTTCCAGGTAAACATAGCGCATACCCATAAGCTCAGCGGCAATAGAGTTCACCATGCTAAGTTTGGGTTTGTTCGCCGGTACAGGCATTGTACCGCTAATGTATTCCACTGTCGTACGTTTGCCACTATTGATAAGCTGGTAAGCTGTCGGGATAGCTTCCATGTTGAGGGCACGCACCAAGGCTCCGCCGCGCACCTGTTCGTCGATGAGGTAATTCGGGTTGCGACCACTTACAAGCGTCATGAACAACATCGCGTCAAAACCGGGAACCACCTGCGACGCTCCGCCCGGGAAAAGCACCACGGGCAAGTCAACATGGGCCTTGAGAGCCGCAACCTGCTTAGGAAGCGTAAAATTCCCCAAATAAGAACCACCCACCAGCAAGAGATCGGCTCCGTTTTCGGCGGCCATCGTGCCAGCCTTTACAAAGGCGGCCTCGTCCGAAGTATCCGGATCGAGCAGAACGGCAAACAAGGCCCCGCGTTTCTCGATGGCGGCATTCAGGCGAGTTTCGGTCTTTCCGATTTTCATAACAACCTCTTGCGACAAAACTAGAATCTCCCCAAAAGATAACTTTATAAACGGGAAATAACCAAAAAAAGCGCGCATTTCACGTTAAAAATGAGCGAAATCACAGGAAAATGGAATTTCCAACCTCAAAAACTGCGAAATTTAACGAAAAAAGGCAAAGGCAGGCAAAGAGGCGCTGCAGCGTATCACCTAAAAGTGAGCCAGGGATTTCTTTTTGGGGAGGTGTATACAGAAGATCCCTGGGCTGCAGCGCCAAACTCGACAACAGCCAACAACCATCTCCTCAACAAGTGGCACGCACAATATAAAAAGAAATATTACAACAAGACTCTTTTTAGAAAAATGTAAACAAAAAAAATCTTTTAGCAAACAAATTCGCAACTTTGTTTGTTTTCTTGTTTGTTTGAAAAATATTCGTTACCAAAAAGGGCTCCATTCTAGCGTAAAAAAGCCTCATTGGGGCTTTTTTACAGCCCGTGAACAACTTTATCAACAACAACCATCAACAACAAGTCAACATTCCCGAAAAATCGCCCTCATTTCGAACAAATCAAATGCTATAAAAATGTTACTTTGAATGAAATTTCAGCCATACAATCCGGCAAAAAAAGACATTCGGGGGACCGGAAGTGCGTCCAACCATTCCTCCCCCAAAAAAGGTGCCTCCCCTCCCCTTTTTTCACCCAAAACAAAAAAATTTTCTCAATATTCCCTTTTTGAGCCCAAAAACACCTTTTTGGTGCGATTGTTGTAAATCGTGCAACGAAAACTTTACGTTACAATTGGACACCTATACGCCAAATTATTAATTTTAGATAGATTGATGAGCATGATAGACGTACTGGATTACCTAGAATATCGCGAGTATTTGAAGGACTGGTTTGTCGAAAGCAAAAAAGACAATCCATTCACTTCGTATCGCTATTTGGGCCAGAAAACCGGAGTTGACCCGGCCTGGCTTGTTCGCGTATTCCAAAAAGAGGGGCACCTGAACGAAAGCACCCTCCCCGTATTCATACGACTCTGCGGCATGGACGACCGCCGCGCCGAATATTTCAAGACCCTTTACCGTTTTAACAAGACAAAAGCCAAGCAGACTCTCTCGGAGCTGTATTACAAGCTCATGGAGTTGCGCTCCCTGGAAACAAGGGTCCTTTCGCAGCCCGAATTGGCCTATTTTGGCAGCTGGGCCTGTGCCGCGCTCCGCGCCCTTATCGGAATTTCTAAAGACACAAGCAACCTGGACAAGCTCGCCAAGCAGTTAAGCCCGACCATCAGCCAAGACGAGGCCCGCAATGCGCTGGGCATCCTCAAGCAGCTGGGTCTGGTCGTCCCGGACGACAACAACGGTTGGAACATCACCGACCAGATTTTGAGCACCGGTGGCGAAGTCAAGAGCCAGGCCGTCAGAAGTTTCCACAGGCGTACAATCGAACTCGCACAAGAATCGCTGGACCGCCACAAACCGGAGGAACGAGACATTTCTTCGACGGTGTTCACTGCCGAGGAGGCCGACCTGCCCGAAATCCGGCACCGCATAGAGGAATTCCGCAGGGCGCTCATGAAATTTGCCTGCCGCAGCGAACGGGCGGACCGCGTTTATGCACTCAATGTAGCCCTGTTCCCCCTGTCTGAAAAGGTGGACGACCCATTTGTATGCCCTAGCAAAACACAAAACGGCGAAAACAAGGGAGGCAACCCATGAGACTCTCCCGGAAAATAATGTATCTTGGAACTATGCAGCAAACTTCCTCGGGCTTGAGGGAAATCGCCCTGAAATCGTTGACCGGACTCGCACTGGGTCTGGGCCTTTGGGCGTGTTCTTCGACCGATATGGCCGGAGGCGGCCCCAGCGGGACGGAAGCCGGAAATGCCATCATGGCAAAACTCTATAACGAAGACGGCTCCAAGGCAACGTATGCCACGGTAACACTCATCAAGAAGACCAGCCTCAGCGGAGAGGCGAACGCTTACACAGTCCAAGCTGATTCCAATGGTCTCGTTGTCATCGACAGCGTAGACGTGGGTGACTATATCATGGAAGTCTCCCGGGAAGGAAACAACGTTCAGATCGACGTTACTGTAGCCAACGACAAGGACAGCATTCAGCTCGGCGAACACAAGCTCCAGAAGCCCGTGTACATCAGCGGCTCGCTCGTGGACTATGGTTGCAAGGACTGCGACAGTGCCTTCGGCACGCTCAAGTTCTTCGGCCTCAACCATTCTACAATCGTGACCAACGGTATGTTCTCCATCGGAGGGCTCCCCGCCGGTAACTTGAACTTTGCGTTCATCCCGAACATGGGTGCAAAGCTCGACACCATCGTTCTGCCCACCATCAAGGCAAAAGCTGGCGACTCGATTGTCGTGGAACATGTGGCACCACCGCCGCCAGAACCCGAAGACACAACGAAAAAAGATACCGTCCCTAAGCCCGAAAGCAAACTCGAAACACTTTTGTTAGAAGACTTTACCGATGGTGATGAATTCCACAACATGGGGGCCCCCTATACAAGGGAGAGGGGTACGGCAATCGGTAGCTGGTCTCTCATCACTGGCGATTATGCGATGGGGAACGGTGCTATTATAATAGAACCCAAAGCCAGTAGCAGCAACCCATTCACGGACATCATTGAAACCGATGACGACGATAACAAGCTGGTGCATTTCAAGGTGACATTCCCGGACTCGGATTATCAGGCTTACCCGCCACCGTTTTACAATGAGACTGTCTTACAAACAACAATGGACTCGCTTTCCCGGGCCAAGGATTCCATCAACTGGGTCTCGAAATGGTGGACGACATGCATCATGCAAATCGGCAAGGGCGGTTTAGGCTATAATTTCTCCTTGGTAGATACCATTGCATTCGAAACTTGGGGAACGGGTTCGTTCACATTTGAATTCCTGAGTGGGAGTTCAAGCATGGCTCCAATGTATATGTACACGTACAACAATCCGATCAATTCCATTATCGAGGCAAAAGATTTTGACCTGCCCCAAAAGAAGAGCCGGATTGCCGTAGCAGTCGCCGATCTCATTCCGGACGAGGAACAGCGGAAGAACGTCAGTACGATTGCATGGACATTCCATGACAATGCGGTATTCTACTTGGACAACGTGGAACTTATCGGGCACGACCTGGAAAGCATCTGGACAAAGGAATGAGCGGAGCCCGGTCCGTAACATCGAACCAGGAATCCGTCCACAAGGACCTCGCAAAAATTGTACGCAAATATGCAAGGACGCAATACATGCGTCCTATTGCTTTACATACGCAAGAGGCCTTTGACGAGACCAAGGAAAAAATTTGCACCTGGGCAGGGCGAACCGACATCGCCTCCATCCCCGTTGTCCTCGATTCGGGATGCGGTACTGGCGAAAGCACAATACACCTCGCACGGAGATTCCCAGACTGCGCAGTTATCGGAATCGACAAATCCGAAGCGCGTATTGGCAAAGGTTCTGGGGCGCGGGACGCCGAGGCCGAAGGAATTCCTCACAATGCCTTCTGGATACGCGCCGAACTCCTGGACTTCTGGAGACTAGTTCTCGACAACCGCTGGGACGTTCGCTATCATGCGGTGTTCTACCCGAACCCGTGGCCCAAGCAGGCCGAGTGTACCCGCCGGTTCCACATGCACCCAATTTTCCCGACCATGATGAAGCTCGCCCCGATTACGGAACTCAGGACGAATTGGGAAATCTATGCACAGGAATTCCGCGATGCGGTAGGCATCCTTGGCGAAGAAAGCGAAAACATTCCCGAGCTCGCCAGCTTACGTGGCATCCGGGCAGAACTTACGTCCCTCTCGCCGGATAATCCCGAAACCGCATTTGAAAGAAAATACGCCGCAGCGGGGCAACCGCTGTGGCGAGTCATTGCAAGCCGATAGGCCGAATTACATTTCGGAATTCAGCCAGTTCAAGAAGGCCTTGGTCTGCTTCGTGAAGTTCACGAGCACCTGGGCGTCGCGGACGACGATGAATTCGGAGAGGCCGTAGGTGGGCACACTCTGGGACCAGTCGTAAGTGTAGCCCAGACGAGTCCAGAGGCGCTTGGAAGACTTCTTCTCGTACTTCGCGGCAGTCTCGTCGAACCAGTTCTGATACCATATCATGAAGGCTTCGTCCTTCTTGCCAAACGGAGATTCCGCAGCAGGTTCGGTGGATTCGGTCGACGGCATATCGTCGCCTATCATAGCCGGTTCTGCCGCCGGAGTATCATCGATAAAGCTGGCGCGCATGGTATTACCTGTCGGGTCGATCTCGAAAGCCGGGCGGACAACATCCTTCGGGTCCACCCATATTGTACTGAAGTAGTTGAGCGTTGTATCGAGCGAATAGCCCATCAACTGGTGCAAGCGACGCGTCCAGTTGCGCACGGAGTTCTTGTTCTGGTTGAACCACTTGCGGAATTCCTTATCGGCCACGGTCCACAGGACCTCGTCCCCGAGCTTGATAGTACGGCCCTCTTCGAAACGTTCCGGATCGTTGTGCCATACAACAAGGAGAATTTTATTGCGGTCGCCGTTCCAAGTAACCATGTCGGAAAGCGTGTCCAGCGAGATGAGCGGCTGGATTTGGTCGCTACCTGCAGTGGCGGCCTGCTGGATTGCGGACTTGTACGTCTCGGCAAGGAGCGAATCCTTATTGGCGAACGAAACCTCGCCACCTTTGCTATCGACAATATTGCAATACGGAATCGAAGCGGCGGGGACTGCGACATTCCACCTGTCGAAAACTTCCTCGATCAGGAGGTCGTTATGCGTGAAGAGCTTTTCCCCTTCCACAAAAGAAATCACAATCTTGCAGAAACCCGTATCCGGAATGACCACGGTCGTAGGAACGGCACCTGTCGAAGGATCGCTCTGGTCCAGCTTCAAATTGAATTCATCCTTCCAACACTGGTAGTGGTAAGAATACAGCGTGGCGGGCCCCGGTTTCATCGGGCTGAAGAAGATGTTGTCCTGGTCGTTACTCCAAGTGGGCTTGACCAAAATCGTGGAATCGCCCAGTTGCATTGTCTGCGGGAGCCCCTCGCTACAGAACGTGGCCGCCTGGCGGAACACACCGATGACACCCGTCTTTGTACGGAAAGTTTCAGGATTGTTGACCCTAGGCCCCTGAGTACAAGATACCAGGGAAAGAATAGAAACACCGAGAATGGCAAGGGGGAAAATCTTTTTCATGCCCTAAATATATGTTTTTGATTTTTTTAAAGCAACATTTTTTTATGCAGGGGGCACCTGCATAAAGATATTCTAACCAAACGAACCTATCGGGGCAAGACTAGCCTGCTCGAAATCAGCTTTCCACCGGCCTCGACCTGGACCAGGACAGGGCCTTTCGCCCACGAGGACACATCCACCTGGGTAGACACCCCGTCAAAACGGGATTCCAGAGCGCAAACACCTAGTGCATCGAAAAGTTTCAGGCGTTTGGAACCCCGCACGGACGTATGCACAGTCAACATTCCATCACGGATTTGCATTTGCGCGAGCCCTTGTTGGCGAGCCGGGATGGAGGACGATTTCGGTTTTGGGCACGATTTCACGCCCTTCTCTTCGCTCAGCACAAAGCACGCCAATGTATCCCCGTAGACCTTCAGGTCGAAAATGCCGGGAATTTTGGTTTTGCCCTTGTCCCTTTTGAACTTAAAGTCCGCATAGTAATTCTGCTTGCCACCGAGCACCTCCTTTACTTCTATATGGAGGTGATCGGGGTCCGGGTTCGGATTATTGCTATAAAATGCGGTCTCGTCGAAATCGACATACCATACAAAGACGCCGTTTTCCCCCTGGACTCCACTGTATTCGGATTCCGAAATTTTCGAATCGAAACCGACTGCCGGGCGGTATTCAATGATGTAGTATTCGTCCTCGTCCTTCGGATTCGTGACAGAATAGGCATGCATCTCGGATAGGGGTTCCAGCATGTGGGGCCTCAGTAAGCTGTCGGTGGACAACTCGTCCAGTTCCATCCATCCCATAGATTCACGTTCAAACGCGGAGAACGTCGGAGGAAAACGACCACCACCATTGCGCGTTCCGAGCGCCATCAAATCGAAGGGGAGCGGGCCAATCGTAGCATAACCATCCGCATCAACTCCGTACAGGTCGTAAAGTCCCAGCACGTGGCTGAATTCGTGGGCGATGGTCGCCAAGCGATTAAGCTTGCCTGTATCTTCGTCCTTTTGAGACACGAACGCATAGCTATCAAAAGAATAGCCATCTATCGAATACACCCTCTTCATGAGATATCTCATGGAATACTGGTGAGAAAAATAATTGACATTGTAGGTCGCCGCTTCTTCGTTTGTAAGCGGATGCATCAGGATAAACGGGATTACCGTCTCGTACTTGTCGGCTCGTTTCTTGAAATCCTCACGTTCCACCAGTGCATTTATGGCCGAAGTGAGAAACTTGGCTTCGTTATTGTAATCACCGAAATACTCCGGGAGATCGATCGGATAGACGTCAAACGTCGGCTTGAATTTTCCACCTGAACATTCGATAAAGTAATCGCGCAGGCTGCCGATATGGCCGTCTTCGCTGTACCCTTTCTTGTTGAGTTTTTTGTAAACCTTCGCCGAGTCAAAGGATTCATTTTCTATCGTACTCACAAGCAGCACCGGGAAATAGCGATTGCCCGTCACGAACGAATTTACGCGACTGCTGGCGCGCAACAACGCTCGGGGCTTGATTACTGATGGGGCAAGGGTCTCTGGAAATCGCTGTCCATTCAAAGCCCTGTGCTTCGAATGGACCTCGCTTTGATTCAACGTTTTTAGGAAATTCAATTCGTCGGGAGACCTATCTGCTACATCTCTGGCAATAAAGCTGGAGGGTTTGCCTTCGGCATCGGCATACACATAACTGCCCTTTCCGTCGCCCACAATAAGAATGCCGTCCATTGTCTTGGTAAAATGGTAGTGTTCATCGCCAAAGTGGCGAATCGTCACAGTAGAGCCGTCCTTCTGCGTATAGACGACAGGTTCGGGGTTAGCCGGAGCCGCCATCATCGACACGGGGAAAAATACAACGATCGAACAAAAAAGGGAAATAAACCTACTCAACTTCATAATCAGTTCCTCATGCGTCCAAAAATACATTTATTCTAACGACTTTGAGGAATGAATCCGATCAAAGAAGGCCTTAATTTTTTCGGGATGGGCCGACACCCACATTCCGTTGCTTTCGAGTGCCAGCGGATGCTTTTCCAACTTTCCAAAATCGTTCCCGATAACTTTCACGCTCATGATAACCGAAGAATCACGATAAAACGTGACATTCGCCTTCGAGAGGCAGAGACAACCACCAGCAAACGATTCGCTCTTGGGTTCACGCAACAGCGAAATTAGTTCCTGGAGTTGGCTAGAATCCAGTTCCACCTTGTTTTTGCGCGGCGTGCCGAGATCCGACTTATTCGCAATAAACCTAGTAAAACCGACTGTTGCCAAATCCGCATCTTTCACTATTTCGTAAAGGGGCTTCTCTACGGCCGCGTCACTCAAAAGGATGAGCTGGGCCAGCGCATCTTCGCCATTTTCCGACTGGTCGGCGGAGCCTACTGAACACGGCCTAAAGTTTATGCCCTGACTACGGAAAAACGTGATAATTCTCGCCATCACCACAGCGCTCTTCGGAGTCCATGTACCGACATCGTCCCCAACACGACCGATCTTTTCGGCGATGCGCAGTTCTGCTACAGATAAAGTATCCTTGAAGAGTTGGACACGCAGGCCTGTCGCGCATTCCGTGCTAAAAGTATCCAGCAGGAATTCTTCGGCGTCGGCCAGGCGAATCATCTGCACAAAGTTCTCGTAAAGCCGCCCACTAATCACCTTGCCCTTCGCGCGGTCACCGAGCCCCACCGGGGTCACGAGCATCATGTTCGCCGAATCGAGGACGCTGAGCAGAGGCTTCGTCTTGTGCGGTTTTTGGCCGGAGGAATCGCCCGAACAGCCTGCAAGCACAAATGCCGCCAACAGCCCACAACAAACAAGCAATTTCAACACGTTCTTCATTTCGTCAACAAATCTAGACTTTTTTAAAATTCTATCTTTTACCGCGTAAAACAAAAAGAGGTCTATCATGACGTTTGAAGAAATGTACGCACTGGCTTGCCAACGCAAGAAAGAAATGCCCGAAGGCAAGGGAACCACTGAACTATTCAAGAAAGGCCCGCACGCCATTGGCAAGAAACTTGTTGAAGAAGCCGCCGAAAGCTGGCAGGCTGCACGCTTCGAAAGCCGCGACGCCCAGTGCCTCGAACTTTCGCAGGTGCTCTACTACGTGGCCGTGATGATGGCCGAAAAAGGTCTCACTCTCGAAGAGGTGTACGCAAAACTATGATCAAGGTAGCTCTCCCGAACAAGGGCATGCTTTTCGAGCCCACGCAGGAACTCCTGAAGGCCTGCGGTTACAAGGCTTCCAAGCCTTACAAGACTTTGACCCAGCTCGACACGAAGAACGGAATCGAATTTTTCTTCCTTCGCCCGAGCGACATTCCCATGTATGTGGGCCGCGGCATCATTGACGCAGGCATCACCGGCATTGACTTCAACGCCGAGGCGAAGAGCCCCGCGGTGAAGGTGCTGGACCTCCCCTTTGGCGCTTCCAAGATGTGCGCCGCTGTCCCGAACGACAGCCCGGTGCAGTCGCTCGACGAACTGAAGGACAAGACAATTGCCACGAGTTTCCCGCACATCGTGGAAGGTTTCTACAAGAAGTCGATGGACTTCGTTGTGCTCGAAGGCGCCGTTGAAATTTCCGTGAGCCTCGGCGTGGCCGACGCCATCGTGGATGTGGTAGAAACCGGCACGACGCTCAAGCAGGCCGGGCTCCGCATTGTGGGCGACCCGCTGTTCAGGAGCAACGCCGCACTGTTCTGCAACCCGCAGAAGACCGAGCTCGAAGAAGTCAATACGCTCATCCGCCGCATCCAAGGCAAGCTGGTCGCGCAGTCCTACATGATGATCGAGTACGACTGCCCCGCCGAACTGTTGCAGAAGGCATGCGAAATGACTCCGGGCCTCGACGCCCCGACGGTCACCAAGCTGCACGGCCGCGAATGGTACTCCGTGAAGGCAATGGTCCCGCAAGAAGAAGCGAACGCCATCATGGACCGCCTCTGGGACGTGGGAGCAAGGAGCATCCTGCTGTTCGGAATCAAGAGCGCCCGTATTTAGCAATGAGGTCGCGCAAAGCGCTTTGAGCAATGGGGTCGGCACTACGTGCCTTTGAGCTAAAGTCAGGTGCCTTCGGCACAGTTATAATAGCTCATGCCCCATACGTCAAAGAAAGCTTGCGAACGGCCCCAGATCTCACACCTCAAAGGACCGAAGGTCCGACCTCATACCTCGAGCCTAAATGCAATCTCTCGCTTATTTAGCACGCCAGCCGATTCTTGACCGCGAAGGCAAGATTTACGCCTATGAGCTCCTTTTCCGCGATTCGCCCGAAAGCGACATTGCCGTGATTTCGAGCGATGTACAGGCAACGGCCCAAGTGCTGGAAAATGTCCTCAACAACATCGGGTTCCAGCGCCTCATCGGTGACCACAAGGCGTTCATCAACTGCAGCCGCCAGATGCTGCTCGATAATATTTTCGGATTATTGAACCCTGCGAACTTCGTGCTGGAAATCCTGGAAGACGTGGAAGTGGACAGCACGCTCATCCGCGCCGTAGAACGCTACAAGGTCCGGGGTTTCGAAATCGCATTGGACGACTTCATCTACAACGACGATTACATCCGCCGGTTCGAGCCGCTGTTCAAGTACGTATCTTACGTGAAAATGGATATTGCGGACAACGACAAGGAATCGTTGGAAAAGGCGGTCCAGTTTTTCCGCCCCATGCACATCAAGATTCTCGCCGAAAAAGTCGAAGACGAATCAACGTTCAAGAAGTGCCTCGACGACGGCTACGATTACTTCCAAGGATTCTTCTTTGCCAAACCCGAATTGGTGACCGGCCAGAAGATTGACGCGACCTCTGTCGCCATCCTGCGCATTTTGCTGTTGCTCCAGTCGCGCCCGAGCTTGGAAGAACTTTGCGAAAAACTCGACGAGACACCGGACATTGCAGCGAACCTGCTCAAGTTCGTGAACTCAGGCAACAACGGCGAAGGCAACGGAATCAAGACCGTAAAAGATGCCATCGTGTGGGTCGGCATGAGCCACATCCACAAATGGCTGATGCTCATGCTTTATGCGCGCCCGGAACTCGGCATCTCGCCGCAGAGCTCGCCACTTTTCCAGAGTGCGGCACACCGCGCCAAGTTCCTCGAAATCGTCGCGAAGGCCATCGAACCGACAAACCCATTGTTCGCCGCAAAGGCATTCATGGTCGGGCTCATCAGCCGCATGGACGCACTGGTGCGCGCACCCCTCGAGACTATCCTCCCCGAATCCCCCGCCGACGACGAAATGAGCGAATCCCTGCTCAACAGGAAGGGGAAACTCGGCACACTACTCCGGCTTGCGGATGCCGTCGAACTCGACGACCGCAAAGCCATTCTCATGACAATCGAAGAATTAAAGATTTCCACCAAGCAGCTAAACCGCTGCATCAACGAGGCATACAGTTGGGCTAATGAATGTTGAACCGCAAAGTCTAGAAGCGCTCATCTCCGAATTCGCTTCGCTACCCGGCATCGGACTCAAGACGGCACGCCGCCTTGCATACCACATGCTTTCGCGTAACAAGGACGACATCCGGCGGTTCGCCGACAACATGATAGCGGCTTCGACTTCGGTCCACCCTTGCCCCAACTGCCATGGTTTTACCGACCAGGAACTTTGCCCTATCTGTAGCTCCAGGACAGGTTCCAAAACCCTCTGTGTCGTGGAGAAAAGCGCAGACATTCTCCCGTTCGAGCGGTCCGGCATATACAAAGGACTTTACTTTGTCCTTGGCGGCACCATCTCGCCGCTGGACGGAATCGGCCCAGAACACCTGCACCTGCCGCAACTCGTGGAACGCATCCGCGAAGAGGGCATCGAGGAACTGATTTTTGCGCTGGGATCGAGCCCCGAAGCAGACAGCACCGTGCTGATGATCGACAGGATGCTCGCCGACTCCCCCGTCAAGAGGACACGCCTCGCCCGCGGCATCCCGATGGGCAGCGACCTTGAATTTATCGACGAAGTCACCATGCTCAGAGCATTTGAAAGCCGAGGCGCCATATGATTACCGATGAAAAGAAGTCCCATCGCGCCCCCGTCATCGTGGGCGGCTACGAAATCCGCTCCGCCGAGTTTGTCAAGGCGGCAGTGAACCTGAAGGGCCTCCCGGAAGAGCGCCTCCCCCAAATTGCCTTCCTCGGACGCTCCAATGTGGGCAAGTCGTCCCTCCTGAACGCCCTCATGGGAGCCAAAAAGTTGGTAAAAGTCAGCGCGGAGCCCGGAAAAACCCGCGAATTGAATTTTTTTAAAGTCAACAACGAATTTTTTCTTGTAGATTTACCAGGTGTAGGCTTTGCCAAGGTGAGCATCAGCAAGCGCGACCAGATGGCAGACTTCATCCGCGAATACGTCGAAAAGTGCAAAGACCTTCGCGGGCTTGTCTACCTGGTAGACATCCGCCACGGAGGAACCGCCATCGACATAGAGACGGTGGAAAGCATCCGTGCAACGGGGTGTCCCGTGCTGGTTGTCGCAAGCAAGCGCGACAAGGTGAACCAGTCGGAATACGCCAAAAGCGTGAAGCTCATCAAGCAACGCCTCGGTTTGGAAACCAATCCGATTTGTGTCAGTTCGCTGAAGAAAACCGGGCTGGACGAACTTTGGGACGAAATCTTGGAAGCTATCAGGCAGGATGCAAGAAGTTAGGAATTGGCAAAAGTTGACTATCTTGGGGAAAGCCTTCCACAGACTGGGGCTTTTCCTGATGAAGCGCACGGTGGGCCAGGAGGTCGCGCTCTTCTTCCGCGCATACGCATCGCTGTTCAACCGCAGCCGCAGTTTCAAAGCCGACACCAAGAACATCATCGCCCAAGCATTTTTCACAGGCGTCGAGATATTCCCCATTCTCTTTATCGTGGCAACGTTGTTCGGTGCCGTAGTCATTATAGAAGTGCTCACCATGATGGGCAAGATGGGCTTTGACGACGTTATGGGAAGCCTCATGGTGGTCGTGGTCATCCGTGAACTGGGTCCCATCCTCACTGCATTCCTCATCGCCGGACGTAGCGGTTCTTCGCTCACGACATACATCGGCAGCATGGTCATCAATTCCGAGGTGGACGCACTTGCAACCATGGGCGTAAGCCCCATCCGCTACCTTGTCATGCCGGGCCTCATCGGCGGGACCATCTCGACATTCGTCATGACGATTCTCTTCAGCGCGATAGCCATTTGTTGCGGTTTCCTCGCCACCCAGGGGCTCTCGTTCCTTATCAGCGATGTCATCCACGCCAAGCTCACCTGGAGCTACCTTTCCTCGGAAATTCTCGATGCGATGTCGCTCACGGACTTCGTACTTATCATCGTGAAGCCGCTCGTATTCGGGTCCATCATCACGACGAACGCCTGCTACCAGGCACTGAACATCCCGCACGACATCCGCCAAGTCCCCAAGGCCACCTCCCGCTCCGTTATCAAGTCCTTCTTGTACATCGTCATTGCAGACGTGTTTATGTCTATATTCTATTTCCTCGACTACATGAACGAACTCTCGAAAATCATCTAGAGGAAGCTATGCCGAACACGAACGCCCTACGAATAGAAGATTTGCACCTGAGTTACAAGGACCTTATCGGCGAACGCTTTTCTAAGCCCAAGACGCTGAGCTTTTTCGAGAAGCAGATGCACACGCCCGAAAAGGAATTGCTTTCTGGTGCCAACATGACTTTGAAGAACGGCGAGACGCTCTGCATAGGCGGACCTTCGGGAACAGGAAAGACGGCACTGCTGCGAGTTATTGCCGGGTTGAACCGCCCGCTGGCGGGAAAGTTTTATTACTTCGGGGAATACATCCCCCCCGAAAGGCATACCGCTTTGGAAATCGCCCGCCGCCAAGTCGGGCTTGTATTCCAAAACGGTGCACTGATTTCGAACCTGCGCATTAAGGACAACATTGCGCTTCCGCTGCACTACCACAAAAAAGGCACGCCAAAAGAAATCGAAGAAAAAGTCAACATGGCCATGGACCTGATGCGCGTACGCACCCATGCGAACATGTTCCCCCACCAGCTGAGCGTGGGCATGCAGAAGCGTGTGGCCATTGCGCGTTCCTGGGCAATGGACCCCAGGCTGCTCCTGATGGACGAACCGACCGCAGGCCTTGACAACTACAACCGCCGCAACCTGTTGCCGCTGATCGACAACATGCGCATCCTTTTCCGTACCTCCATCATCATCATCACGCACGACCTCCTGATGGCAAAAGAACTCGGATGCAACATCTGCTTCCTGCACAAGCACCAAATTACGGAGCCACGACCATTCGACTACTGGCTCAATTCGGACACAGATATTTCCAGGGTGCTCTTCCGAGACCTCCACCGCAACGCATAAATATTTCAACGATACCCCATGACCGATACATCCATGTTTCTCCCTTTACCCGACGATTTCCATGCCCACCTCCGCCAGGGCGACTTGATGCCCGGCTACGTGCGCGACCTTGTGCAACAATTCGGACGCGCCATCATCATGCCGAACACGATTCCCGCCATGACGAGCGCAAAGGCGATTGCCGAATACAAAGCTCAGATTATCGAGGCAGCGAAGGACGTGCGCCCGGATTTTGAACCGCTCATGACGTTCAAACTGAACCCGAATTACACGGAGCAAGATTTGAAAGACATGATGGCGGTAGGCGTTGTCGCAGGCAAATACTACCCCGCAGGCGTCACCACGAACAGCGCCGACGGCATCAGCGATTTCGAGGCTGTGTTCCCTGTGGTCGCGATGATGGAAAAACTTGGCCTTGTACTTTGCGTACACGGCGAAGAACCGGGCGAGTTCTGCCTGGACCGCGAGCCCGCATTTATCAAGCGCGTAGAGACGCTTGCATCAAAGTTCCCGAAACTGAAAATCGTCTTTGAACATTTGAGTTCTGCAAAATCAGTCGAGGCGGTAAAGAGGCTACCCGCAAACGTGGCGGCGACATTCACTGTACACCACTTGATGATGACGCTCGACGACGTGGTTGGCGACGCCCTCAGGCCGCATCACTTCTGCAAGCCTTTGCCGAAGCGGCCTGAAGACCGTGCCGCGATCCGCGAAGCGGCGTTCAGCGGGAACCCGAAATTCTTTCTCGGCACGGACTCCGCCCCGCACCAGCTGGGCAAAAAGGAATGCCCGTGCGGGGCGGCGGGCGTCTACAGCGCTCCCGTGGCTATCCCGCTATTGGTACAGGAATTCGAGAAAGCAGGCCAACTCGACAAGCTGGCGAATTTCATCGGTGGTTTCGGTGCAGACTTTTACGGAATCCCGCGCACGACAAAGCAAATCGAAGTCGTGAAGGAACCGTGGGTTGTTCCCGCTGTAGTGAACGGCGTGGTGCCGCTTGCCGCGGGCCAGACACTTGAGTGGAAAGTCAAGTAAACTTCGCACAAAAAAGAATCGTACACTTTGCGCGTCAGGGCAATTTTTTTTCAAATTTACGTTCCCTGACCCGCAAAAAATATACATTAAGAGCAAAAAACAATAGGTCTTTTCATGGCATTTTTTCGATCGCTTTTCTATTACGTTTTTGTAGGCACAGGGATGTGCATTCTCGGCCTCCCCTTCATGTTCTTTAAAGGGAAAATCCTCGGGCGCTGGCAAGAAAGTACGCAAATCTGCATTCCCTTTTTCAAAGTCCTCTTCAAGATTACCGGTATCAAGCTCGAAGTCGAAGGTAAGGAAAACATTCCCGACCACAAGCAGTTCGTGATTGTCGCAAACCACCAGAGTTTTTTGGACATCAATGTCATCTGGCCTTCCATCGCCATCACGGCGTTCATCGCGAAAGCTGACCTGTGGAAGGTTCCCGTTTTTAGCTGGGTGCTCAACCACATCGGTTGCATTCCCGTGAACAAAAATCCCCGCAAGAACCTGAACATGGGCAAAGTCGTCAAAGACCGCCTCCAACACGATTACACAATCTCGGTGTTCCCCGAAGGCCACCGCAGCGACGACGGGCGTATGCTCCCCTTCCAGAACGGGATTTTCCGCATGGCCAAGGAAAACGAATTCCCGCTGCTGCCGGTCACGCTTGTGGATACAGGCAAACGCCTCTCGAAAACAAAGTGGGCTCAAACGCCGGGCACCGTAAAGATTATCATCCATCCGCTGCAAACACCGGAAACCTTTGCAGGCAAGACCGCCAACCAACTGCGCGACGAAATTCACGACATGATCGAATCTGCATTGCCGTACAAGCAACAAGAAATTGCATCTGCCGCCGACAACGGCACAAAGGAGGCCTAGAATGGCTAAGAACTTACCGAGTGAAGAACAGATTATCGCTATCCTCCGTGACGAACCGATGGTCGGGAGCCGCCTGCGCAGCGCGCTCGGGCTGCCCAAGAAGCAGAAAATGGCATTCAAGCAGATGCTCGCCGACATGGTAGACCAAGGGCTTTTAAAACGCACGAGCCACAAGGAATACCAACTTGGCGACGGGGAAAGCCTCGAAGAAAAACGCGACAAGCGCATCAAGAAAATTGCGGAACAGCATCCCGAAGACAACCGCCGCCTGGGTGCCCGCAGCCGTCGCCAGAATGACAAGTCCACCGAGACCCGCGTCAAGCGCGGCATCCTCCACCAGACAGGCGAAGAAGAGTGGGAAGTCCACGAGCTCGATACCGGCAAGGTGTACGAGATGTGCCACCGCAGGCAAGCCCCGGGCAAGGAAGGCGAGACTATCAGCTTCACGCTGTACCCGCACCCGAAACTCAAGCACAGCTACCTTGCCAAGGTGGACCACAGCGCCGATGCCCTGAACATCTCTTGGGACGAAGTCAAGACGAAGTTCATGAACGACGCAAACCTCCCCAAAGATTTCCCGCCCGCCGTAAAAAAATACGTGGACAGCGTCAAGGAACCCTGCGGCAAGGATTTCAAGGGCCGCGTAGATTACCGGCAGACGACGATTCTCTGCATCGACCCCGAAGGTGCCATGGACCACGACGACGCCATCAGCGTAGAACGCACGCCTAAGGGCGGCTACAAACTGGGCGTGCATATCGCCGACGTGAGCTACTATGTGCCCGAAGGTAGCGAACTCGACGAAGAGGCGCTGGAAAGGAGCTATACGCAGTACCTGCCGTGGACCGCCGTGCCGATGCTCCCCGAAAAGCTTTCGAGCAACGTGTGCAGCCTGCACCAGGGCGTAGACCGTTGTGCATTCACCTGCATGATGGAACTCGACAAGAACGCGAACGTGCTCAGCTGGGATTTCCACCGCAGCATTGTGAAGATTACCAAGTCCATCACCTACGAACAGGCGATGGAAATGATGAAGGAAGGCGACGACGACATCAAGGCACTCGCCGAAGTGACCGCGCTTCTCAAGAAGAACCGTACCAAGGACGGCCTCCTGGAATTCCAGAGCACCGAATTCGGCTGCAAGTTCAACGAGAAAGGCGAACCGGAAAAAATTTACCCGCGCCTCACCGACGAAAGCAATTCGTGGGTGGAAGAGTGCATGCTCATCGCGAACAACTGCTGCGCCAAGGAACTCAAGAAGCGCAAACTCCAGGGTATCTACCGTATCCACGAGGCGCCGGACACCAAGGACATCATGGAGCTGTACTACATGTACCCGGACCTGTTCAAGGATTCGCCGGTCATGCTCCGCGACCTGGGCAGGCCCCGCAGCGGTGACACGAACCTGAACCCAACGGCCTTCAAGCTGTACGAGCACCTGGTGAAGCGCGCCGAGGGCGATGAAACGCTCACGAACCGCATTCTCCGTAGCATGCAGAAGGCACACTACGACAGCAACAGTTTTGGCCACTTCGCACTGAACTGGCAGGACTACGCGCACTTCACTAGCCCCATCCGCCGCTACGCCGACCTTTGGTGCCACCGCGAACTGGCGCGCAAGGGCAAAGAAATCAATGCCGAACGCAAGAACAGCGTGATTGAAGTTTGCGATTTAATTTCGGCGAACGAAGTCAAGAACCAAAAAATTGAGCGCATCGCCATCAAGGTGTGCAGCTGCTGGATTTTGAAGAGCCGCATCGGTGACGACTTCGAAGCGACCGTCACGGGTATTGAAGAATGGGGCATCTACGTTTCCATCGCCGACCCGATTGCCGAAGGGCTCGTGCGCTTCCGCGACATCGCGGGCGATGACTTCTACGTGTTCAACCCGGACCAAGGCCTTGCCTTCGGCAAGAAGAGCGGGCGCACGTTCCGGCGCGGCGACAAGGTGCTTGTGCGCCTTCTGAGGGTGGACCCTCTGCGCGGTCAGGCGGACTTCAGCATCATCGAAAAGCTCAGTTCCGAACCGAAAAAGCGCCGCCGTCAGGGAGACCGCAGCAACGAGGAACGCGCCGACCGCGCCGACGCGGCGGAAGCCCTCGGCTACGTCAGCCAGCCCGACTTTGACGATGAACCGGAATACGCCTCCGCAGGGAGCCACAGGAACCGCGGTGGCCGCAAAGGCAATTCACGCGGGGGTAAGTTCGATGCCGATGCCCCGAGTTTCGAGCGTACCGGACGCGGACCACGCAACCGTGCCGAACGCCGTGCAGCCCTGCAAGGCGACGATTTCCACGTAGCAAGCAAGCCACGCAAGACAAAGGGCGGACGCTTCCGCAAGAGGTAATATGCCGAGCTACAGGAAAGTCGCACTCTACGCCAGCTACCAGACCGGAAAAGACCTTCCCGGCTATGTGCGTTTTGCCCTTTCGCGCCTGGCCAAGACCGATTTTCATGTCGTTCTCCTGACAAACGAGCGCGAACTTTCGGCCCAAACATATGAGTTCATCGCCGATAACGATATCGAGCTCTTCTTGACGCAAAACCATGGTTTCGACTTTGGCATGTGGCACCGTTACCTCAAGCTCAAAGTCAACAGCCCCGCCGCGAACGGCACGCAAGACGCCATGGGAAACCTGGACCGCCTCCTCGTGCTGAACGACTCTATGGTCTATTTCCAAGACCATTTCGAGAGATTCTTCGCCGAAGCTGAAAAAAGCAGCGCCGACGTGGTCTCGCTCACGAGCAGCAACGAGTTCTTCCCGCACCTTCAATCGTTCTTCTTGTACATGAAGCAACCCGCCCTCGGTGCATTCTTCATGCACATCTTCGAAACACCCGAACAGGACAGTTTCGAAGCGACCGTCCGCAACATGGAAGTCGGCCTGAGCGGAAAATTCGTGGAAGCAGAAGTCCGCATGGAAGCACTCTACCCCACGACCGGCAGCCCCCTATTTTCCTACAAAGACCTTATTGAACAGGATGCAGGCTTTGTCAAGCGTAAACTCCTGCAACGCCGTTTTTCTTTCAAGGAGAAGGTCCACTTCATCCGCAACGGAGCTTACGACGCACTCAACGCCGACTACCGTAAAATGGCGAAAGACGCTGGGCTGGACACCGAATTCAAGGAAGAATGGTTGCCGCGCCCCATCGGGGGCAAGGCCCTGCAAGCAGCGAACCAGCTGTGGGAAAAAGCCTTCGATAAAATCGGCTGGCCCGTGCTGCGTACCCTTATCAAGGCCAAGTACAAAATACTGCGCAAGCCTCTCAAGGGCGATGAGTACAAGTAGCGGAGCTACTTGGCTTTAAAGAAAGTGGTTACCTGGATGGAATCTTTTTCCCCCACCCCGGTTTCGTAATGCATGATTCCCAATGTCCAGGTAACCGTAAAATCTGACTACATACAGATTTTTCAAACACTCATTCTGACGGAATATAATCAATCAGGCGATTTTCGCCATAATTGACAAAGACCGTATCATTTTTTTTCGTAAACGTATTTTGGAATAAAATATCCTTATAGGCCATATCTTTCAAGACATTGACCGGCGCAGAATCCGCATAAGGGCCATCGGCAGGGCCGAGAATTTGTTCTTCATTTGAAGAACAAGCCACAAGGAGCGCCACCGCAAACGCCAAAAGGAACAGAATCCACAAAAATTGCAAGATATGTAAGAATGTCCAACGCATACAAAACCTTCATCCCTGCAATAAAAATAATACTTTTCAAAAAAAAGGAAATTTTTTTATACAATCCGCACAAAAGCGTATTTGAAGTCACAACATTTTGTCTTAAAACGCTCCGCCAAAGCAGGAACAACATATTTTTTTCGTAATTTATCCGTACCGGCGCAAGCTTTAGTTTTTTTACCAGCCCGAAATGCCGGTAATCATAGTTTATCCGCACAACTGGGATCACGAGGCGTTGAAATCTCCACGGCAAATCTTTTTTCGTTTCCGCAACTATTATTTTTTACTGGAATTCGTTCTCCACCTCTTATATGATCAATCCAGTATATACGTCTATTTTTTTGATGAAAAGACCACTCATATTCAATAAACGGATATTTTTCATTATCACAAAATACATCCATGTCCAATCTGCATTTTATCTCATCCTTCCCATGCCATATAGGATTTTCAGTTTTTACCTCGTACGTAAAAAGCCCCAATCCATCCTTGTTGCGATACTCATGATTCTTAAAGCCATGAACAGAATCAGGGTACCCAAGCAGAACGCCATCCCTGTTGGAGATGAGAACTGAATCATCGCATGTAATCGTTGCCCAGGCAGAATCTACACCATCAGGGTTGGACACATACACCTCGTTTATGCAAGGAGAAAAAGAACCACTAGGATCTTGGTCCAAAAGGCACCCTGACAAAAAAAGCATCAACAAAAGAAAAAATATCCCCTTCATGTTATAAATATATACAAAGGATCCCCGGCTTTGCCGGGGACCTTGCGTAGTATTATCTTTTTCGCAATTACTTTACATCAATTTTCAAAGTCTTCCCCTTGGAAGATTTCGCCAGATAGATTCCGCCACGCCTTACAAGGCTAGTCATGCCGGCACGCAACTCCTGCAAGTTTGCAGCACGCACAGTACCGAGGTTAGCCCCGTTCAAGTCAAAAATGCGATAATAGCCGGTTCCATCGTGTACATGCAGCCGTTTTACGGCAATAGACGTCGTACCTTCATTGTTGCAGGCAACAGCATCACCAAAACAGAACCAATCAACATTTGCGAAGTCTCCCGTAATCGAGAGGCGTATAATATGTCCGCCCGCCGTCAAGTTGACCTTGCCGGCATCGATATCCTGATAAACGCTCCAGTCTTCGCCGGTCTTGGGCACAGCAATCGGCTCCGTCACATTTTGCCCATCTATGGAGAACTGGATCGAAGAAGAATCACTCCCCGACGACGCATGCACTGTCAGGGGATACTCGCCCGCCACATCCACATTCACGGAATATTCCAGCCATTCCCCGCTTTCTGTATAGCCAATAGCATAGTTGGAGCCACCTTTCTCGATATCCACACCATCATTGCGGTATTCCCCGCCCTTGTTTTCGGAATCGTTATCCATATAGCTTTTATTGCCTGTGCCATTACCCGGAACATCGTAGTTTTCAGCCTCGATTTTGCCCGGAAGTTTCACGACTTCACCATTATAAGGTTTGCGCGGAACCGGCTCCGACGACGTGATTACGCCTACAAGCGTCACAATACAGTCCTTGTTCTCCGTGTCGCCAGCATCCATGGTAATAGTCACAGAACCATTCTTCACCTCGACTTCGCCTTCGTCTTTTGCGTTCTTCGCCTCGCTAGTCGTGTACATGCGGAAAGCCCCGATTTCAGCACCGGGCACGTTCACCGTCACCGTCTTTTTGTTCTTGTAGTCGCGATTCACAAGCACCACGATAACACTGTCTCCGTCGGCGCTCTTGTAGGCACTGGCAAACAGATTCGCCTCGGGTTTCGCGGTAGCTCCCACGCGGACAGCACCCGGACGGATGAACCGGGCAAACTGGCTCATCACATAGCCACGCTTACTGATCTTGCCAATTTCGTTTTGCGGCACCTGCAGCTTGTTGCCGAAATCCTTATCCATGATGAGGCCGTAGCAGCGACGGATGTACCACCAGGTATATTGGTTGAAATTGCCGATGACAAGGCCACGATGGATTTCATAAGCCAAATCCATCGCGCGTACCGTATCGTAAACAGCCGTATTCGCCTGGTCGCCCGTCTTCATGTACTTGCGCCAGTAATTGCCGCTTCCCTGGCTTTCGGTGTAGTGTTCCGTCATCCAGCGTTCCACGCCCTTCTGGTCGGCCAGCTTGTACGCAAAAAAGTCGTCGCCCGTAGAGGCCTGGCTCGCATAGAAGTGCGCCCCGAGGATATCCCAGTTCTTGAGGGCGTTGGGGTCGTTCAGCACCTTGTTGTAAAGGTTCTTGTCATACTTGAACGATTCTGTCGAAATCACCTTGGTGCCGTTCTTGCGCATCTGATCGGCATAGCCCTTGGTGAAGTTATAAATTTCATCGGCACTCCAGCAAGCCCATTCTCCGCACCAGTCCGGTTCGTTGCTAATGGAAATAGCGTACAAGGGGACGCCCTGGTCCTTCATGTATGCCGTAAAGCTGTTCAAATGGTCAACATACTTCTGATAATCCGAAGACTTGATATGCTGATTGGCTCCCGCATAAGGAGAGGTCCACGGAGTTGCATACAAGATAAAATCATCGCCGGCATACTTCTTCGCCGATTTTGCGGCAGCCACTTCTTTATTGAAGTCGTTGGAACTGGCGTACACAGGAATGCGAAGCGTATTGAGGCCAATAGTGCCCTCGCCCGTACCGAACGCAAGTTTCGCATCGGCATCGGAAAGCCCGCCGCCGTTCTGCCACTGGTTATGCACCATGCCTCCGAAACCACGGATAACTTGGTGTTTCTCGTCTATTTTCACATCCACCGTAGACGCATTGCCTACCGTGATAAAAACCCCGCAGGTAAAGACGATTCTTTTAAATCCTCTACAAAACATAACATGCCCTTTACACTGAACCGCAGACACCTACGGCCGTTTCTCTAAATCTAACACGCACAAGTGCACAAATCACATTTTTGAAAAATCGTTCCAATGACATTTTGTCAAATTCTGCCCATCCGGCGCAATTACAAACTGACAAAAAACGTCAAAAAAAGAGCCGACATTTCCGCCGACTCCTCGCAAGGTAAATACTTCTTTTTTATTTTACTTGACTTTTCTTGACACCGAAGAATTCGATATCGTCTATCCAGAACTCGCTCGTACCGGGCCCACTGAAGAGGGAGAAATGCGTTACATGAGTCTTGACCGCATCCCACCCAAGGTTGTCCCCGTTGGTATCGGAACTATCAATCATGTCGGCCGGGGTAACACAGTAACGCGTCCATACGGAATCAAGCTCCAGGTGCGTCCAGGACTTGCCCGTTTCGACATCTTCGGTGCTGTCCGCATTCACGTCGAACGAGACACTGATATGGTCCGTGCCCTTCGCCCAGAATACCACGGAATCCAAATTGCTGAAATCCACAGGATCTTCAAAAGCAAACCCCATAAGGGCCCAATTCAGGGCAGAATCGTTCACAGAACTGAAGTGCGCCACCCATCCTTTACGGTCGTCCACCTGTTCGGACTTGAGTTTCGCCTTGGCATATTCGGAAACTCCGGTTTGCCAACCTCTAGTACCATCTTCAAAATCAGCAAACAAGGCATAGAAAGGTTCCGGCTCCCCAATTTCCAAGGAATCTACCGTTCTCTTTGACTTGATTTCCGCGAACTTCGTCCCGATAATTCTCATGTCTTCGACATGGGATTCCCAGCCGTTTTCATCTTTGTACGAGCTGTCGGAATAAAGGAACGCAACCACTTCAAGTTTACCTTCCGGCAACGAGTTGAACGAGAACGAACCGGATGTATCAGTCTGAACGGAGTAGTCCAACCCACGTACAGAGACCGTCACGCCCTCTGTGCCATCCGGAATGTTTACCTTACCACTCAAGGCGCCCGGCTTCTGGATGCGCAAAGGCATCTCGATAAGACCCGTATCGGCTTCGGTAATCTCTATTTTCTTGAATCCCTTCAACGAATCGTTACGAGCCTCGACCACATAGAAACCGACATTCATCGTCTTGATTTTCAAAACGCCATTCTCGTCCGTTTCGGCATCGACAAAAGTATCTGTTGAAGTATTTGTACCAGCAAGGTAAGAAGCAGAACGGACAAGGACCTTCGTACGCGCCGCAGGAGCGCCATCAGCAAAATGCACAGAAAACGCGACGGAGTTCTCCGTCTCCAAAGACGAGCCGGCAACATCGCTATCCGAACCGCAACCAACCATGCACAGCGCGGCGCCGCACATGACCGTTACTCCTATATTCCACACCCGTTTTCTCATTTTGACTCCTTGTGTCCGTCCCCCATCGAAGCACCCAAGTCTCCTTTGCGGGCAACTGGGTAAAAAGCCATCGAGAGTTGCATAACGCGATCCGGGGATTTCGCCTCGTCAACACGTTTTTGCACCAGTCTGCGGAATTCCCGGAGCATATCTCCGAGGTCTTCGAAGCAGGATTGGTCAACTGACAAAGTAAGTGTAGAAATATTTCGTTCGTTAACAGGGATATTATCCAAAGCATCACTGGCTAAACCGAGTACCTGCTTCTGGAATTCTCGCACGGCAGAGGCTTTTTCGGGGCCACCGACCGTCAAATGGGCATCCGTAAGGGCCAACTTGCCCGAGGCAAGTTTCTTCACCAGGCCCACCTCCTTCAAAATCTCGATAGCCTCTTCGGCCTGGGCCTCGGTAATGGGCGGGCAAATGTCACGGGAAATCTGCTTGATATTGACAACGCCACCGTTCAGTTCTAGGTAGGCGCGGACAGCGGGAATCCACCAGTTGCGCAGGAGCTTGAGTTCGGCAGCCTCCAAGCTATGGCGATCGACATCGCGCAAGGCGAGCGCCTTGGCCATCAGTTCGTCGTGCTTGCTTTTATCCTTGCTTACGGCAGCCGAATAGAGAAGGTCGAAATATTCAGCAGAACGCCCCGACAAGTCCAGGAGATCTTTGGCCGACGGCAACGCATGTGCCGGCAGGTGCTGCTTCTTTTGGAGCACGCGATAGAGGTAACTGGAATCCAGCCCCAGCTTATCGCCCATCATCCTGTACGAGTAGAAAGGCATCTCTTCCTTCCGCCTGTCGTAGTAGGATTTCAAGAAGTCGCGGTAGTCCGCTATGTCAGAAAAAGTAACCATCGTCTATAAAGTTATTTTTTTCATGCTTATAAAAGTTTACCCTTCATATCATTTTCTGTGGATGTTTTGTCCAAACCACTGATACGTAGGGCGTGACGACAGTCACACAACGGACCAGATGCATTATACTTCTATCGAAAAATAGATAAAAAAGCCCTTTTCAGGAATACATGGCCAGGCATGTGTCTCCAAAAAGGGTTGCTCTTTCCTCAACGGAAAATTAAGTATTTAGCGCGTTCCCAGGTATTCGACAGCGAAAATCAATGTAGCGCCGCCAGGAATCGGTCCGGCACCGCGGCTTCCGTAACCCAATCCAGGAGGAATTATGAGTATTCTCTTTTCGCCGGGCCGCATACCCTGCACACCGAGTTCCCACCCGCGGATGACGCTACCGCCGCCCAAGGTAAAGGCAAAAGGCTGACCACGGTCACGCGAGCTGTCGAACTTGTAGCCGTTCACCATCCAGCCCGTGTAATGGACGCTCACCTTGTCGCCCGACTTGGCCGGTTCGCCCTCGCCCTGCTTCACAATCGCATAACGCAAGCCCTCGCTGCCCGGTTCCAACTGGAGCGAAGCCGTATCCGGGAAGAAATCCATGCGTTCTGCCACCTCGGGATCAATCTCGGAAGAGACTAGTTCCACGCGGAAAACAAGCGTAGAGTTCGGAGGAATCATGGTATAGGCCGTGGCACCGTAACCCATGGAAGGCGCCACGCGAAGCCAGCGGACCCCGCCTTCGCGCATACCGTCAAGGCCTTTTTCCCAACCCTTGATCATCTTGCCCGCGCCAAGCGTGACCTCGAGCGGTTTGCCGAGTTCCTTGGAACTAGCGAACTTGCGCCCCGAAAGAATCCACCCTGTATAATGCACCTTGAGCACCGTAGCAGCTACAGCAGGTTTCCCGGAACCAGCCTTCTCATCATATATTTCAAGGCCCTTGGCGAGGCTCTTCCACTTTAGTTTGTTCACATCCTTCGGGAAGGCGTCCGGTTCCATGGGCTTATCGGCATGGACAAGTTCCACTTCGAAAAGGAGGTCGCTATTAGGCGGAATACCCTCCAAGGAATTCTCGCCATAAGCCATCCCCGACGGGACATATAGCCTGCGGACTTCGCCCACCTTCATTCCCATGAGTCCCTTTTCCCAACCAACAATCACCTGGCCCATGCCAATGTTGAATTCGAGAGGTTCGCCGGACTCGTATGTGTTCGCAAACGGGCCGCGGGGAGCGGATTCTTCGGAAGAATCCGCTGGCGCCCCAGTGGAATCCTTCACAGCAGCGGTATCCGCCTTATTTTTGCCATTTTCAACATTTTCGGCCTTCTGGGGCGCCACAGGCGCAAGCAGCAGCGCGCTGTCCGCGGCCAAAAAACCTTTGTAGTGAACTTTGATTAGCTGTCCAGCACGAATCGGATCTCCCGAGCCCTCTTTAATCGTTTCAACCTTATACGGAATAGCCCAAACCACACAAGAAAGCAGCAAAACAATAAAAAGATTTGTTTTAGACATAAAAACTCCTGTCTTACAAGATAGAAAATGCTAGTTTTAGAGAGTAATGAAATCGCCATAAACGGAATTGAATATGCTATCAGTCATCATCGTCATCGCGATTATAGTATTGTCGCTCATCCTGGCCGCCATAGGCGCCTACGTTGTCGTGCACAATTCCGACGAGAAAGAAGAAGCCAAGCCCATTATTGACGTATCGGGCCAGTATGCGGTCGTCAATCGTTCGGCAAAGGAGCGCCTGATAGCGGTCAAGCCCTCGGAAGCCTCTCTCAGGGCGTGGCTCGAAACTCAAGACCTCACTCCGGAGTCGCGAGAAGAGCTCATCCGCCAATGGAACGAATCCATGGAAGAGACCATCCGCACCATCAACGAAGGCGACAAGAACGGCACCGCCACCTACAGGATAGCGATAGGCCCCAAAGGCAAGAACTACTGCAAATTTGTAGACGAAGACAATTTTATCACCCGCGAACAAATCCGCCACCACGCCGAAATCCTCCCGCCTTATGTGCTGGGTTGCGATTGCAAGCTCATGCCCAGGCACCCCTGGGAAACCCAGAGCAAGGCGGACTGGAAAGCGGTCATTCCCACACACGGAAACTCTTACGACGTCCCCGATTGGAGGCAACTTGCATAAGTCACTACTTGGTTCCCTTATTTTGATTCCCGCACTCTCTTTCGCTGCGGGTTCCGCAATTATCACACTTGAAATGCCCGTCGGCGCAAGGCAGCTCGGTATGGGCGAAGTCGGTGCCGCCCTCGCAGACGATGCTACGGCCATGTATTACAACCCCGCCGGCCTCGCCTTTGGCCCCCTCGCCGACGAATGGCGCATATCCTACCCCGCCGATTCCAAGAAGGCTCCCTTCTTCACCAAAATGACCGCGCGTTCAAAGAACGGTTTTTTCAGCAAGAGCGAACTCTGGGCAGGTACGGCGAACGGCATCCTTAAGTTCGACAGCGAACAGTGGTTGGACTACCACTCCGTGACGTTGCAGGGCACCGCGAAGGTCAAAGACGCAGTGCGCGTATTCGTCGGCAGCGAACGCGGCCTCGACGAATACACCCGCCAAGTCAAGAAATTCAACAACATCAAGAACGCCGACGACGAATCCCACGTTGTCGAAGTCATGATTCCCTGGAACCTCGTTGTCAAGGACACCATCACGGCAATCCTCTACGAAGACCGCACCGAAAAACTCTGGGTCGGTACGCCCAAGGGGCTGTTCCGCTTTGACGGCAAGGCCTGGAAGAGCTACGAGAAGGAACTGGGAGTCCACCACGTCAACGCCCTCGCAAGCCAGGGCGCATCCGTCTGGATTGGTACGGACGATGGCCTGTTCGTCTACCGTAACGGCGGATTCGAACAAAAGGGCAAGGTGCTCCCGAGCCAAAAGATTAATGCGCTTGTCTGGTCCGAAATGCGCAAGGAACTCTATGTTGCAGTCGACGGTGCCGGTATCGCCCGACTCGTCCCCAAGAAGAGCGTGAACGACAAGGACCGCTGGAGCCTGTTCAACGAAGAAGACGGCATCATGGACCTGAAACCGACTGAACTTGCCGTGGACAGTTCCGGCCACGTGTGGGCTGCCCACGCCGGTGGTCTCAGCCACTTCACACTTCGCAAGTGGGAACAGGTCAAATTCGACAACAACAACATCAACGACATTTCTGTCGATGGCAAGGGAGCCATCTGGATTGCCACCGACAAGGGCGTGTGGCGCCATCTGCCGGACTACGCCACCGCAAGCGGACGTAAGGCCGAACTGGAACGTGGCACGGCCGAACAGGAAGGCGAAGTCAAGTCCGAAGACGAATGGACTCACTACCACTCCGGTAACGGACTTTCGAGCAACAAGGTCTGGGCGGTACTCCCGCAAGGCAACGACGTTTGGTTCAGCACAGCAAACGGCATGGAACAGTTCAAGGATGCCGATTACCAGCTGACCGCCTTCTACGAAAAGCTCCTACCCATCCTCAACATCCCTGACCTTTACCACCTGTACGGAGGCATGACCATTCCGCTCAACGACTGGGGTACATTGGGCCTTTCCGTGAACTTCGTGAGTTTCGGTTCTACCGTTGTTTCGGGCGACGTAGACGCAGACGACTTGGTCGCTTACAACAGTTCCGAAATTGTCGGTGGCATCAGCTATGGTACGCGTTTCCCGAACGACTGGGGCTTGGGCCTCACCGTCAAGTTCTTCTACTCCGACCTGAGTTCCGGAGGCTCCTCCGATGAAGACGAAGCCACGACATTTGGTTATGCATTCGATGTCGGCCTTCTCAAGAAGAACCTCTTCATCGACAAACTGAACCTGGCACTCGTCCTTGCGAACATCGGCCCGAGCGTCTACTACGTCGACAAGACTATCGAAGACCCGATTCCGCTCACATGGCGACTCGGCCTTGCCTACGAACTGCTCTCGCTGGCTGACTACCGTTGGACCATCGCAGCCGACTATAATCGCGAAACCATCTACGACGACGACAAGGGCAACCCGGAACCGTTCTACATTGCCTGCTGGAAATCCATTGCAAACCCCGAAAAGAAGGACACCAAGGGCCTAGAAACCGCAAAGAACTCCCTGATGCAGGGTGTGTTCAACGTGGGTACTGAATTCATCTACTCGAACACGATTGCGCTGCGTCTCGGTTACCTGTACGACCGGACAGGCCAACGCCAGGAAGTCGACTTCGGTTTCGGTTTCATGCTCAGCGACATGTTGCAATTCGACTTCGCGACCATCAAGGACGTAGGCGACAACGACGGCGTGCGCGACGGCCAGATGCGCTTCGGCATGGTGTTTAAGTTCTAGGAGCTATGAGGGGTGAGGTCGCTCCCTTCGGTCGCTTTGAGGTATGAGATAGACGAGAGGAAGTAGGAAGTAGGAAGTAGACAGTAGACAGTAGGCAGTAGGACAAATGCGTAAGGCGAGCGCCGCGGTCAAGCTTGCTTGAACATGGCCGAGCCGAGCATTTGGTACTTGAGCTATACGAAACTTGGCAATTTATTGCCTTAGTTGAGTTATCCTCTATGAGGAGTAGCGAGAGTACAAGTAGGAAGTGGTTGGTGGTTAGGAAGGGTTCTGTACTTAATCACAAATCACTTGATAAACTCACTGCTCATCGCTCACGGCTCGTACCTCGAGCCTGGAACCTCGAGCCTACTCCACTCGTTCGAGTATGATCAGGGCGCGTTCTTGCGTGCTGTTGGGAATCGTATAGAAATGCTTGCCGACAATCTTGTAGCCAAAGTCCTCAGGGTGGAACACCTTGAGTTCGTCGGCTACGGCCGGACCCTTCATAAAGTACACGCGGCCACCGACCTTGAGTGAATTTTCCAAACGCGGCAACGTCTTTTCCATCCATTCAAAAGCGCGGCTGATGACACCATCTACGGGGAGAGTCATGCTGCGGCTCGTGACCTTGTGGCCAAACACGTCAATGCCTTTGAGCCCCATCTTCTCGATGACCATGTTCAAGAAGTTGATGCGGTTCGGACGCGGTTCGCACAAAGTAAGGCGAATCTGGGGATTGACGAGTTTCAGCGGAATGCCCGGGAAACCGGCTCCGCTGCCCACATCGATCATGCGGGCAGGCCACTCAGGAACAAACGCGTTGATGAGCGTGCAGTCCGCATAGTGGCGTTCCACCATCGTTTCAAAAGCGTTGAGGCGAGTCAAGTCCTGGTCGTCGTTGTTCGCCCGCAGCAACTGGTGGAATTCCCAAATCTGCTCCAGAGTTTTCCCTTGCAGTTCCACGCCGTAATAATGCAAGAGTTTGTCTAACCCCGCCAAAGACGGAGTCACACGTTTGCCGTTAAACAGCGGAAATTCCGTACGCGGAGCCTTCATGTGAGGGACAAAGTCCTTTCCCAACGCACTAGCCCCACGAGCGGGCCCTTTTTTTGACCAGGATGATTTAGCCATATGTAAAAAATAGAAAAAGAACGGCTAACCCTGGAAAAAAAATGCTTTTCAAATGTCTATAGACTCAGGAGGCAAAAAATTGAGTCTAAACATCCATAATCGGCCGCTATCCATATTCTCTTTTCTCTTATTGGCTGCATCCCTTTGCCACGGGCAATCCACGAGCATTGACGAATCCGACGTATTCGACTGGTGGGACAACGGCATCATCTCTCAAGACGAAGCCGAAGACATCTTGAGCCTACTCGAAGAGGGGAACACGCAAGAGGCATGCGCACTCGCAGAAGTCTATGCGCAGGAAGCCTGTACCGACACAGAGGCGCCCCCACCCAAGAAAAAGACAACTAAGAAAAAAAGCACCCTCGAAGAAAGCTCAAAAAATCCGGATAAAGGCGCAGATGACGGAGCAAGCCTCACGCCACATGGTTACGCTCTCTGGAAAACCCGAATTGATTCCACAGGGAACCCCACTAGTACGCGCAAGGAACTCCAAATTACATTTTACCGGTACAGACTCCGCCTGGGTTCGCAGAACCTGCTCACCTACCGGGCCCAAGGCTACGAGGCGCATTTCGGCGACATATCGACACGCGAGCAGCACAGCCTGATTCCTATAGACACACTCATGGGGACAGTCGCCTACTTCCCGCTAGGGCTATTCCTTCTAGGAGGCTCACTCGACACAGCCTTGGCCAAAACCGCCCATGCCGAATTCGCTTACGGCAAGAACAACATCGCCACCACCTACTGGAACATCCGCGAGAACAACTCGTTCGTTTTGCAGGCAACTACAAGCGAAGCAAATGTTGTCGCTTGGTACCAGATTCACCAAAGCATGCCGATTGTCAAAGTGCAAATACACTCGCGCGAGACGATTAAACAGGCTCGAGAACACCAGCGGAACTACCTCATATTCTGGAACACAACAGCCTATTTCCACGGCACACAAGTCCCAGAATATTCGCGACTCAGTTCCACCATCCTAAAAAACAAATTGTGGGCCTCGCAAAACATCACCCTATCGGAAACAGGGGAATCCAGAACAAAATTCGGCACCACCACAAGCCTTTTCGCCCCCATCGACGCCGACACGCTAAGGGCCCGTTTCAAGATTACCGCAGAAACTGGCCCCAAGGCCATTCACGCCAAAATCAGCGTCACCTGCCTAGATGCGACAACACGCTGCAAGCAAGACGATTTGGCGGGCAAGGTCATATCGGAACACGGTTCAGAAAATGTTATCGCGATAGATGCAAGCGCAAAAGTAAGATATAACCATGAGAACGGCGACCAAAGCGACTTCGGCAAGCCTCGCTTGGAAGCGGGAATGGCCTACATCGAAAAACCGCAAAATCGGCTCCGGATGGCAGTCATTTTACCCAAAGGCGACCCACGGGAAGCAATCACCTTGCGCAACGAAACCAAAATAAAATCCAACTGGCTCGAATGTTCGCTCGTCGTCGACTTCAAGCAAAGCCGTGTACAGGATATGCACCCCGCACGAGCCTATATCCAGGCAAAAATCGCGTTTTGATGCAAAAAAAAGGAAAAAATGTTCCGACAAAGGCGTTTCGGTTACACATGTAAACAGAAATACCCCCCAACAAGGCACTTTACCCCCGCCAGGATATGTAATTTATAGTCAAGCATACATTCCCGGACGCTTCCAGGTTCCCTCCTTTACCTGGAAGCGTCATTTTTTTTCTTTGGCCGACGCTTCTTTCTCTCCCCGTTAAATTTTATTCCTTGATATTGATTCAATTTCTCGCTTTAAGCCTTAAATAGGCAACACGCAATAAAACATTTTTTTGCGTGTCTTCTTTTTTTTTAGTTTTTCAGTATGATTGCAACGATTTCTTTTGTCGCGGCGATTGTCGGCGCGATAACTTTTTTACCCTCTATTGCCTTGAACATTGCGCTCGGTTGTGGAGCCCCCCTCGGCGACTACGCCATGAACGCCAAGCACAAAGTCGTACCCAAGGAAATCCGCAGGGCGTTCATCGTCCCCACCGTGATGCAATTCGTGGCCCTGTTCATTCTGCTTTTCGCGGGGCGGGTTTTGCCCGAAATCATCCCCTACATGATTACGCGCATTTTCTGCTTCTTCTTCGCGCTGTACCTCACGTTTTATACGGCAACCGTCCTTTTCAGTACGAGCCTCAAAGAACGCACGGTCATGGGAATTTTCGCAGTAGCCACGACGATATGTTTTTGGATAGTGGCGTTTGGAACGTTGTACTAAGGAGCTATGAGGTGTGAGGTCGCGACCTTCGGTCGCTTTGAGGTATGAGGTTAGGAATAGACGAAAGAACGCCGCTACGCGGCTACAGACGAGAGACGAGAGAGGTTAATAGCAATGGGGTTGGTCGCCTCTGGGCTCCCTCTGAGCAGTCAGCAATGAGTAGGGAATCTACAAAAATCATACCTCACAGCTCATTGCTCATCGCTCACCGCTCGAGCCTGGAGCCTGGAGCCTAAAAAAATATGAATACTAAAAAAGACATTCAATCGGTTGCGCCGAAGCATAATTTCCAGGTGGACCTGGACCGCATCATTCGGCGTCTGGAGCGCACCGGCGAGGTGCCGCACCTGCTGCTCCATGCCTGCTGCGCGCCATGCAGCAGCTACACCATCGAATACCTTTCGCAGTATTTCAAGATTACGCTTTTCTATTACAACCCCAACATCGCCCCCGACGAGGAATACCGGCACCGCGTCGCAGAAATCAAGCGTTTCGTCGCGGAATTCAAGACAAAACACCCGGTCACCTTAATCGAAGGCGAATACGACCCCAAGAAGTTCTACGACGCCGTGCGCGGCCTCGAAAACGAGCCCGAAGGCGGCAAACGCTGCCGCAAGTGCTTCGAGCTTCGCCTCGCCGAATCGGCCAGGCTCGCAAAAGAACTCGGCGCAGAATACTTCACCACCACGCTCACCATCAGCCCCATGAAAAACGCCCAAGTGCTGAACGAAGTGGCGCAGGAGCAGTGCGATATCTACGGAATCAAGCGACTCCCCAGCGATTTCAAGAAGAAGGGCGGCTACAAGCGTTCCATACAGCTTTCCGCGGAATACAACCTATACAGGCAAAACTACTGCGGCTGCGTGTACTCGAAGCGTGAAGCCGACAAACGAGACAATTAAATTCCCGCCAGCCCAACTTTCTAGAGGTAGCCTAGGGTTCCTTTTTGTCATTGACTCGATAAACCGCTTTCAGAAAACCTTCCCTCGCATCCATGAAAAGACCAAGGAACCTTTCACTTTCGTCACTATCGCAAGACATTTCCCCATTTTCGTAAGTACACGGCAAAATTCTCCACACCCGATTGAATTTGACAACGTATGATCCGCAGTCCATTATATATTTTTTGTCAGGAGTATATTCTATACAACTGTTCATCTGGCCATTAGGGACAAGCATCATCGTGACATTCCCGTCTCTGAGCCCAACATTGAACGACAGCAACAAGGTATCCCCGCTAAAGCTATACGCAGCCCTCGCATTATTCTCAAAAAGAATGTTTTCATCACTCGGGTCCGCAGCGGGTTCAAACGCAAAGAAAATGGAATCGCTATTTACATCAACTTGCACCTCGCCCAACTGCACCACCTTTGCACTAGAATAATAGTCTTCAATTTTGTAGTCCAAATATGCGTCATCACGCCATGGTTCCACGTCAAAACCAATAAACCTGTTGCGGCCGCTATTTTCACAGTTCAGTTCCCCGTTTATATATGCACACGGCAAGAACCTCCATTCGCCATCTAACCGGCCAGCACCTGTCTTCATGCTGTCGCAACCGTCAGCACCAATGAACAGGCAACCATTCAGCTTACTCTCTGCGATAAGCTCAATCGTGACCTCTCCCTTTTCAGAGCCCCCGTCGAACGACAGAGACAAAGTATCCCCGTTTAGGTCATACGCAACCCTCACCGTATCGGCAAAGGAGAAGTTTTCATCCCACTTGCCCAAAATCTCATCATGAGGACATTCTTGATTGTAATAAAAAACAAAGACAAGAGAATCGTCCGTTTCACTGGTCAAAATCTTCGCACCCTGCGCCAAGCATGCATTTTGATAGGGGGTATTCAGCGGCTCGCGCGGATCCGCACTAATATCATGGTCTGCCTCCACCCAATCCTCGGTAAACCCAACACAACCCGACAGGAAAAGGAGGCCCATCACAGCCAGCATAAGATTTTTCTTGAGTATTTCGCTATTCATTTTCAGCATCCCCCTTCCGACTCAGCGGAAATAGTTGCAAATTCAACCGATAAACCCTATCGTATTTTTTGACCTTCGAAACAATATCCATCACATGCCGCCGGAACTTGTTGGCCTCGTCCATAAGCAGCAAATAAGTCTTTTCGTCCGCACCGAACGTGAGTCCCGAAACGTTGCGGTCCTCCTTCGGTATCGTATCCAGCGCATCGGCCGCCAAGAGAGCAAACTGCTTTTGCATTGCCTGTAACGACATGGGAACAGGCACACCGCCGTTTGAAATCCAACGATCCGTCTGTTTATAATTCCCGTAGCAATCCCTTTCCAAAAGTCCGAGCCTAAGCATCCGTTCCAAGGAATTGCGCACCTCACCCGCAGTCGCCTCGGGTATGCAGTTCTTCGCAATCTCGGAAGGCTTCGCCCCCGGCATAATCGGAGCCAACTCGCGCACCACCAAGTTCAACCATGATCCGAAATATTCAACCGCCTCCGCCCCGACGACATGCACCTTGTTCTCTTTCGCCAAAAAACACATCTTCTCAAAAATGCGGAGTCGAGTCACATCGTCCTGCGCTTCGCAAAAATCGACCATCAAGCAAAAGTAGTCCGCCTGGTAGCCGGACAGGCTCATGGCTCCTGCCACCCTCACTGCACCGACACGGCTCAAGCGAGTTTTTCCGTCACAGACAAGTTTCAAGTAGCCGGACGACGAGAATCCCGCAAGTTTTGTGAACTCGCGCCACGAGAAATCGGAAACCCTCTTGCGTTCCTCGTAGAATTCCCGCATATATCGCCGGTAATCTTGATATTCAGTAATCGGATTCATCGTCAGCCCTTTTCCATAATTTATCTTTTCCATGAAACAAATAGCGCTATTTTTTGCATAAAATCAAACTTTTTTAATCAAAAATACAACTATTCAAAATCCATATGAAACACAGCGTTTCATATGGAAGGGGACAGGAGAAAACACCCGTCCTCGGTTTCAGGAATAAAGGGTTTACTTGTTATACCCGACGGCGTGATTCAGCATCGGGATTTGCTTTGCACTCAGGCCCAGCAATTTCTGAATACCCGGACCGTCCATGCTGGCACGGACTCGCGTCGCAATACCCACGGCAGAGCAGTATATCGAAATATTCTGGGAAACGATTCCCGCATCGAAGGCCCCCATGCGTCGATGATCGTCTTCCGAGCCCATCCCGTCGGCAAACTTGGACACATCGCTTACCAACAAGATGATGACCGGCGTCTTCATGCGCTCAGTAAACAGCGAACGATGGTCACCCTTCACCACAAGGCCCATAGAATGGTCCTTGGGATTATACTTGTAGACACTTTTTTGGTCGAACACGTAAAGGTCGATATCCTGCTTGTTGAGTGCGGACGGAGCCGTACGCATTCCCGATTCGGGACGGTTGATTCCGTTGGCAGCCCAAAGGACATTCCCTAGATCCTTCACCGGAAGCGGTCGACCGCTAAAGCCAGTACTGGACTTGCGATTCGAAAAGGCCTGCATTACATCTCGGCCCACCTTCGTCGGTGGAGCGTCAAACTTGACAACATCGCCCACTTCCGCAGACAAAGCCATCAAAGGCAACATTAGAGCCACAATAGGCAATAATCTCAGTTTCATAAAACCCCCAACTACAAAGGAAAATACAAAAAATATGTGGGGTTCTAATCGAATATTACAGAAACAGTGCCTTTTTTAGGCATTCTCACAAATTCAAAGCAATTCCTGACGAAAAAAAGCAAAACGATTCGCATTTTTCCGCCCCCTCTAGATATGCAATTTATCAACATTCCATTACAGATAAAACAAAAAAAGCAAGCAACTTTATAATAAAAATAAAACAAAAAACTTCCATCGTTTACCTTATTTTCATATATACAACATAAAGGGGTTTATACTTATATGAATAAAAAACTCATCCTATTTTTAAGCGGCTTGCTGGTCACATTGGCTAGTGCCGAAGATTCCTTCATCAATCAATCTAACGCGACTGAACAGAAATCCATTGGTGTTTCCAGTTCACATATGTACAAAGTCAAAGCCTCGACAGACATTCTCGGGCGACACAACTCCAAGGTCGCAAAAACACCGACAGCTTACCTCGCACCTTCAAAAGGCAAGCCAATGCTAGCAAGGACTAGCAATTACGAGCCCAACATCTCACCAATAACAGGACGTTACGAAAACTACAAAATCAACAATTCCTATGTCCAAAATTATTGGTTTTTGGATCACCAAATGGACTCGGCCACTTACGTCGGATGGGCCAAACTGCTCGACGACAACTTTTTCAGCGCAGTTGATTATCAGCCAAGCAGTCAATTAAATACAAACAATCCGTTGATTCCTTATTCTTTTTCAACTTCGCAATATGTGGATCATGGTCAAGAAAAGACATTCAAGAACGTTGAAGACTATGCGCACAGAGTTATCGCAATTGACACACTCTTTAACATAAACACACTTATTAACAAGAACAATCTTTATAGCGAAGCTCTTTCCAAGCATTTCAACGGGAAAGAAATCGGAGTTTATATAGCCGAAGAGGCTCAACCGCGTCAAGATGAGCACCCCTTCACTCCTATACACACTTGTCCAACTCTTAAGTTCAATGAATCTTCCATCATTATTAATCACGCAAGCAAAGTAGTCCGAATATTCAAGTCCCTGGCAAAAAATGCAGCAATCTACACTGTTGACTACAGCTGCCTACCTGTGTATACATCGGTTTATCCAACAAGACCTGACCAGTTCTCGCCCGTTCCCATCTACATAGGCTCTCACTCCTATGGAGAAAATAGCACCGACCAATATGGTAGCATCCCCCAAGAAGTTGACAACTATGTGTACAACACTCGCGTCATCGAATTTGTAAGTGCCGGAAATGCGGGCAAAGAAAACGGCAAAGAAAACGGCCACGAAATTAGTGAAACGGGCCAAGGTTTGAACGTCATTACTGTTGGAGCCGTATTACACCACGATCATGAAGAAACCCTTGATTACAGGACATCCATTAAAAATCCCCAAATGCCATCAGACGCCCAAACGAATTACTACGGTCATTCAGATTACGCTAGCTACGACAAACCGGAAATTTCCAACTATTCAAATCTATTTTTCAACAAGGATCCCGTCTATACATATAACTACATGAACATAGCGAAATCCTATACCCCGACATTCCAAGCCACAAGCGCAGCGACTCCATTCACCGCAGCCATGGTCGCCGATCTGTTACAACAGAAACCCTTCTATAGATGGCATCCCGAAGTCGTAAAAGCGCTGTTGCTTACCGCCAGCACAAGAAAATTCACTCAAACACCCCATCAACAAGACGATACCGATAACAACCACAATAAGCTCATTAACCAAGGCATGCCAAACTATGCAGCCATGATCAAGCGCAACCGTTCCAGGTATTGGCTTGGCAACAACACTGATTTCTTTGAGACAAAATACATCTCATACAAAAATTATAATGTTCAAAAGGAAGTCATCACCTTCAGCGAGGAGAACATCACCAAAGGCAAGACATACCGAATCGCGATATCCTGGCTTTCCGACGGGGATAGAATCCGTGAACTTGGAAGAATTCCCCAGGATATTGACCTTATGGTTTCGCAAAACGGAGCCTCCAACGAAGCTTATTCCACCACAACGAACAACCCCTTTGAATTTGTGGAGTTTAAAGCTGAAAACAACAACAACTTGAACATCACCATCATCCGCCATAGGAATGATGGCGGCCGCGTGATGCTCGGCTACAATCTGTACGAACCGTAATTTTGACTTAAATTTCTCAATTACAAGAGAGGCAATCACAAGATTGTCTCTCTTTTTTGCTAGAAAGGCATCTTAAAATTTCTATCTTCACCTTTATGTACGATCCGCGATTTTTACCCATCTGCAAAGAAGACCTGGACGAACTCGGCTGGGACTATGTGGACGTGATTATCGTGAGTGCCGATGCCTACGTGGACCACCCGTGTTTCGGGCATGCCGTAGTGGGCAGGCTCTTTGAGCATGAAGGTTTGCGGGTCGCGATTCTGCCGCAACCGAACTGGCGCGACGACCTGCGCGATTTCAAGAAACTCGGCAAGCCCCGACTGTTCTTCGCAATTTCGAGCGGCATGGACAGCATGGTGAACCACTACACCGCGGCAAAGCGCCTCCGCAGCGACGACGCGTTCACTCCCGGGAACAAGGCCGGATTCCGTCCCGACTACGCGACATACACCTACGCGAAAATTTTAAAGAAGCTCTACCCCGACGTTCCGCTGATGATTGGCGGGCTCGAATCGAGCTTGCGCCGCGTGACGCATTACGATTACTGGAGCGACAAGTTAAAACCGAGTATTTTGTTCGATACGCAGGCGGATCTCCTCGTCTACGGCATGGGCGAAAAGCCCCTGAAAGAGATGGTGCGACTTTTGAAAAAGGGCGTACCGTTCTCGAGCCTGAACTCTATTCCGCAAACGGCCTACCTTGCGCCCAAAGGGAACGTTCCCAAGAACAACCATTGGGAAGACTTGCGCCTCGCCAGTTACGAGGAATGCACAGCAAGCAAGCGCACGCAGATGGAAAACTGCCGCAAGGTGGACATCGAATGCAACAAGTGGTTCCAGCGCCGTATTTTGCAGGATGTCGCAGAACAGACTGTCGTCATCAACCCCGCATACCCGCCGCTCGAATACGGCGAGTTGGACGAAAGCTTTGAATACCCCTACGCTCGCGAACCGCACCCGCGTTACAAAAAACGCGGAGCCGTGCCTGCGTTCGACATGATCAAGTTCAGCATCAATACGCACCGCGGGTGCTTTGGCGGTTGCAGTTTCTGTGCTATCAACGCGCACCAGGGCAAGTTCATCGCGAGCCGTAGCCGCGAAAGCATTTTGCGCGAAGTGGATTTGATTACCAAGATGGAAGGCTTTGCCGGCACCATCACCGACTTGGGCGGCCCAAGCGCCAACATGTACAACATGCGCGGACGCGACCCGAGCCGTTGCCAGAAATGCGCGAGGGCAAGCTGCCTCACGCCCAAGATTTGCGACAACATGGACACGCACCACAAGGAGATTCTGGAACTCTACCGCGAAGTGCGCAACCACCCAAAGGTGAAGCACCTGTTTATCGGCAGCGGAGTGCGTTACGACATGCTGTTGCAGGAGACGGATGACGAAGAACTGCGCAAGGATCACGAGGAATACGCCCGCGAACTTATCGACTACCACGTGAGCGGACGCCTGAAAGTGGCGCCGGAACACACGAGCGACGAAGTCTTGAAGCTCATGCGCAAACCAAGCTTTACGCTGTTTCACAAGTTCAAGGAATTCTTTGACGACGAATGTAAGCGTATCGGCAAACGCCAGCAGATTATCCCCTACTTTATCAGCAGCCACCCCGGCTGTACCGAAGCCGATATGGCCGAACTCGCACTCGAGACAAAACAGCTCGGGTTCCAGCTGGAGCAGGTGCAAGACTTTACGCCGACGCCGATGACGATTGCGACCGAGATGTTCTACAGCGAACTCACGCCCGACGGAAAGCCGCTTTACGTGGCAAAAACGCCGGAGCAAAAGAAGAGCCAGCGGCAATTCTTCTTCTGGTACATTCCCGAGAACCGCCCGCAGATTCGCGCAACGCTCGAACGTTTAAAGCTCGGCAAGATCGGGCGACTGCTTTTAAGCCGCAGCGCCAAGGCCGAAGGCAAGGAATTCTTCCCGAGCAAAGAACGCGAAGAAAACGCCGAGTACCGCGAGCGCGAACAGCAGAAACGCGAACAGCGCTCCGTCACCATCGTGCCGAAAAAATCCGGAGAGAAGGGCCGTTGGGAAAACTCCGCCCGCAGGGAACGCCGCACCGCGCAGTTCGGCGAGGCATCCGGCAACAAGCCGCGCGAAGGGCGCCGCGAGGATAGCCGTCGCGAGGATGGGCGACGCGAATTCCATGCCAACCGCGACAGCCGCGACTTCAACAAGAATCGTAACAACAACCGCAACAACGGCGGGTATAACAGCGGGAACAAGGGCGGGAACAAGAATTCCTCCCCCGTACAGTTCAGTTCGCACCGTCGCGGACGTTAATTACCGTACAGTCACAACCTGCACCTGCGAACCGCTACGCACGATATAGCGTCCGGCACGCGGCACTTCAAGGTCAATAGACGGCCCGTAAGATTGCGCCTTCGCAATAACCTTCCCGCGCATATCGAATACGGCAACAGGACGGTTTTCTGCCACGCCAAAAATGGTAATAAGGCGCGAAGACACTTCCAACCGTAACAAGGGCACCGCAGGCTTCTGCTTCAATAGAGTAATATCACTGTCTTGGCAACAAGGAAGCGAATCAAACTTAAGGGTGTCGAAATCAAATATCGGGTATCCACCGTGACGCGTCCAAATTTGGCGATCGGCCTCCGTCCCACCCGAAGTATTCAAGAAGGTTACCATCGTATCGCTCTGCAGTTCCGCAGTCGTTTTATTGACTCCCGCAAAGGCGACCGTATCGTAAGCAACACCGAAAGAAGCGATATTGACAAGCGTTCCATCAAAGAATTCGGTTTCCACTCGTTCAATGATCTGTGCATAACCGGCAAGCCCTCCTACAACATCGCCCTTTACTTCGGGTGCGGCGCTATAAACGTTTTCAAAAAACCACCCCGCATCGTCCATTTTACCCACAAGCCCGCCGGCACAGCTTGCACCACGAGCCAACTTGCCTTTCGCCTCGACTCGCCCGTGATTATAGGCATCGCTTATTCGGGCCATATAGGAGTTGCCAACAAGACCGCCGACATGCAGAGAATCCGAAATCGTCGCCGAATCCGATGTAATACCAGTCACGTTACCATAGTTAAAAGACTTCTCCAACGCAAAGCCATTATATATCGTTGGGCGAGACCAATAACTCATCCGGCCCAAGATCCCCCCCACCATTGTCTCGAACGAACCTTCGGCGGTGACGTTACCATGGTTCCTGAGCATCGTAAAAGTTTCATCCTTATAAGCCGTCAGCCCTTCGCCCATAACACCGCCAACAAACAAAATCAATCCCTTTGCATCACCGCGGGCCTCAACCGAACCCAAATTCAACGCATTAATTACGCTCGCCCAAGCGCAATCACCCAGAATACCGCCAACATAAAGTAGAGTCATCTGTTCGTTGCTTTGACACATTGCAGAAACTTTACCGCTGTTAAACAAATCCTTCAAATCCACATGCGTCCTGAGTCTCGTGATATCCGATTCATTAATATGCCGGCCAATAACGCCACCGACAAAAGACGAAAAATAAGAAGCCAAAAATCCTGTACCCACTGTTGACGAGTCAACGACAACTTTGGAGGATACGTCCCCGTAATTCTGGAGATTTTCGGCATTGCCGACGAGATTACCGGCAACGCCGCCGACATAGGCCATGCGGTTCGACAAATCTACTTCGACTTTTCCGCGATTGATACAATTTGCCATGGCAATGCCATCCAACACACGGGATTGCCCCACAATACCGCCAAAAAAGACTTCATACGCACGCAGGTATTCTGGCAAGTTATCTATGTTATGCACCTTCGCCGAATTACTGCAGTCCAAGATGGCTCCCGAAGCAAAAGCGGCAATGCCGCCGGCTCTTGCCGTGGCGCCAACGGAACCGCCAACAACATTGCAATTCTGGATTAAGGCGGTGTCCGTCTCCGTCGGAATCACAGATACGGCAATTCCACCAGCAGACTGAACCCCTCGAATATCGGTATTATAGACGTTCACGTTCCTGACAATCGAATTAAGCGTGTTGACGATGGCAGCTACGTAAAGAACAGAATCGCTCACAAAAGCGCTGTTCGCAATGTTCAGGTCGTGAACGCCCTCCGCTCTCTGCCGCACGATTTTCTCAAAAAGGGATTTCTCCGCATTCAAGCCGTAAATGGTATGCCCGCGCCCGTCGAATTCGCCCCCAAACGCACCCTGGACGTCGCTCCTGTTCCAGCGTTTGGTGCACAGCGTAGATGTATCCGAGCCGAACACGATATCGTTTTTCAAGTAGGCGCGAATAGAGGCATTCGAATCTTGCGCCACAACTACAGAATCCAAAAAGCCGACGAGTTCCTCAGGAGACGTAATTTCGTAATAGATAGAATCTCCGCTGCCCACAGTTTTTGGAATCTTGGCGGAGCCATCCCATGCAGCAAAAGAGAACTGTGCGAATACAGCCAGCGCAAGGAAAAAGGAAAAAGAAAAGGCTTTACTCATTATTCCCCCTTCTCCCAAGCACCATTCTAAATATATACTCTAGATAGCTCTTTTGGCAAGACCCATCTAAGCACAAATTAAGAACAAGCCAGCACGCTCCACCACTCGCCGCTTTCGCGTTCGACTTTCACCTTGAAGCCGGCCTCTTCGAACCAGCGGAGGATATAGTCCTTTTCGGTCAGGAGCTGGCCCGAGATGATGAGTTCACCGCCCTTAGCAAGCAAATCCTCAATATCGTCGCGTAACGGCCAAAGTTCACTGCGGATCATGTTGCAGAGGATGACATCGAATTTTGCGCCGTCCTTGAACACATCCAAGAAACCGAGGATACAGTCGCTCTTGTCAAAACCGTTGCGTTCGAAGTTTTCGGCAATGCAAGGAATCGTAAGCGGATCAATTTCGGTACCCACGGCAAGCTTTGCACCCAGGCGACGGGCGTACATCGCGAGGATGCCCGTACCCGTACCGATGTCGAGCACGGTCTTGCCGTTGAAATCAATATTTTCCATGAGAGTTGCACAACTGCTTGTCGTGTCGTGCTCGCCAGTACCAAAAGCCGTCTTCGCCTCAAGTTCAAGCACCACGGCCTGCGGGTCATCGGGCGTGAATTCCACCCAAGGCGGGCGCACCCAAAGATGCGGGCTCACCGATACAGGCTGCGCACGGTCGCGCCACCACTTGTCCCAATCCTTCGCAGGCTCGTCGCTCAGCGTAAAATGGTACTGCGGGAACTCGGCCACGATGCGGTCGCGTTCAGCCTTGTCGCCCGTATAAAAGCAAAAGTCCGTACGGCCTTCCGCCTTGGGGTCCAATTCCTCGAGCGTCGCCACACCCGCTTCAAAGAGCAGGTAGCTCGCCAGTTCAAATTCTTCGGCAGGGCAGTAGCCCTCCGCCTTGTACCATGTATCGACTTTCTGCATAATCCAAATTTATGAAAAAAAATGCACCCCCCGACAAAGAAATGTTCTGCAACGCACTTTTTGCGTAGAAAATGTTATATTGATAACATGCTGTACATTCACCAGTTCCCTGACTGGACCCGTTTCCGGTTCGATTCCAAGGCCATCATCAACGAGCTCGGCCAAGTCCGCCTCGAAGAAGGGCGACTTTTGGGCATATCGGAAATGCTCGACGACGACACGCTCGAAGCCGAAACCATCGTACGCGACATCATCGCGACATACGCCATCGACGGCCAGCAACTGGACAACGAAATTGTAAAGGAGCAAGTCAGCAAGAAGGAGAAGGCTGACAACGCCGCCTTCAGGAGCCTCATAGGCGCCATCCAGAATTTCCGCGACGACATTGACGAAGCCCGAATCCTGGGGTGGCATGCAACACTGGCCGGCAAGCCGCAACGCCAGTACCGGAGCAGCCCTGGCCAAGTTCATTCCCGCACCGATAACTCGGTCGTGTTCGCAGGGCCCGGCTCAGAACGCCTCCCACACGAAATGGGAAATTTCATAAAATGGCTCAACACGGCGCAATTGGATTCCGTCCTCAAGGCAGCCATTGCACAATTCTGGTTTCTCACCATCCGCCCCTTCGACGAGGCCAATGGAAAAATCGCAAGAGCCATCACAAACCTGCTCCTCGCGCGCGCTGAATCCTCGGGACATCTGCGGTATTCGCTCAACGAACAAATCCTGAACGATGTCGACAATTACTTTAGAATTCTCTCCGCAACGCAATCCGGCAACGGCGACCTCACGGAATGGATTCTATGGTTCCTCAAGACCTTGCGCAATGCGATACGCGAAGGGCGCACCGCAATAAAGCCCTACGCCGAAGCCGTCCGGTTCAAGGGCAAGAAAGGCGCCGAAGGCATGCAGCCCCGCGCACAGAAAATAGTAGACGCCGTCATCGCGGGAAAAATTCCGCAGCCGTTCAAGGTCACGGATGTGGCCAAGTTTACCGGTACAAGCCACGACAGCGCACTACGCGACATTCAGAAACTCATCGCACAAAACCTCGTCGCCCCCAGCAAAAAGGGCGGCCGGAGCACGAGCTACAGCCTCATCCTCTAAATTTTCCTGATTGTATTCTTGTCGATTGCATTGAAATGGGAAAGTTGTCCATACACAGCCTGCAAAAGCTGCGTCGTGTTCGAGTAACCACGACCGCTGCAAGCCGTCACGATGCCGCTCACGGTCACGTTCACCTCCGGATGTTCTGCCCAAGAAAGGTGAGTAACCTCATCGCGGAATTTTTCCGCACGTGCCAAAGCCTCGATCTCCGAATCGGCTTGCATCACATGCACAAAGTCGTGATTGCCAAAATAAGCAACACATTCGCCACCACCCACCAAACCCATTTGGCCAATGAGCCGGCCCACATCGCAAATCACACTATCACAGAAAAACGGCCCGTGCATTTCCCGAATTTGTTCTATGTTGTTGACACGGTACATCGCAATATAATACCCGTTCCGCTCCAGCCAAACAATGTTGCCCAGATAATCGAGCAAGTGCCGCCGATTGCAAAGTCCCGTGAGAGAATCATGTTTCGCAAGGTAATCCAACTTTGCCACCAAATTCTTTTTTTCTACAAGTTCGTTCTCGTAAGACCTAAGTACATAGCTCCCTAGAGCAAACACGCCCAAACCAAGGACGACAAGGGAAACGGTCATATCGACAAATTCCATATCGGGCGAGATTGGCGTAACGACATGTGGATAAAAACTGGCGACCAAGAAAGTTGCGATATACACGCACAGTGACAGGACGAACAACACCCTCTTCGCAATACCAGATGGTCCCAAAGACAACAGCAAAATACCCGCAATAAAATACAGAGGCATTGCGCTCGAAAATCCGCCACAAGCAAAAAACAACATCGGTTGCAGGAACATGCAGACAATGGCGCACATCACCAAATGACTTGGAGCATACAGGTGCGTCTTGTACGCAAAAACGCTCAGTACCAAGAACAATATGCAACAGACCGTACCGACAACGACAGATACGACACCAATACGTTCGTAAGCGGAAAGGATTGTTGAAAAAATCCCCACAACAAAGCACAACGCCATGATAACCCAGAAAAGAGTCTTTTCCAGGGAGTCTTGGTCTTTCCAGAATTTTTTCAGTCTCTCAATCATTTCTACCTGCACAGGTATAATGGCAAACTTTAGGTCCCTCTAAAAATCTGTATACTGCAAAAACCAACTTTTTGTCGCCAATTTGAACTTTACGGCAAACGGGCGTTTGATTGCCCCGCCAATACCACAGGGGGGGGGCAAACCTTGTTCTAAATATATCTTCTTGGTATCACAAAGTCAACCCCACCCCAGTCGGTTTGACCAAGAAGGAGGGTGTTTCCCTTGTTTGGCCCGTCCTATTCCCCTTGCTTGCAGTTCGCAAGGTAGTTCTGTAGTTCTTCCACATAGCGCTCGCCCACCAGGCCGAGCAGCATGTTCCGCTTAGAGATGTAACCAATTTCCATAACGCGGTGAGCCTCGGCGCTCTTGTCCTTGAAGGGCACTGCCAGATAGTCGCCGCCATTCAATTCTTCACAAATAATGCCGGAGCAGAGCGTGTAACCGTTCAGGCCAATCATCAAGTTCAGCATGGTTGCGCGGTCGTTCGCCTTGATAGTACGGTTGTACTCATTTGTACTTAGAATTTCCTCGGCAAAGTAGAACGAGCTGTTGTCGCCCTGCTCAAACGAGAGGCACGGGTAGTCGGCCAGTTGGTCGAAAGTGATGAACGGTTGCTTTGCAAGCGGGTGCCCCTTCCACAGATAGACGTAGGCCTTGCACTCTATCAGTTTATGGAAAGCGAGATCGCGCGCATTCAAAAGGCTCTGGATTACCTTACGGTTGAAGTCACTCAAGTAGAGGATGCCGATATCGCTCTTGAACGATGCCACATCTTCGATGACTTCCTTGGTACGGGTCTCGCGGATAGCGAACTCGTACTTCTCGGTGTCGAACGTCTTCACCGTCTCGACAAAACTCTTGACCGCGAAGGAGTAATGTTGCGTGGACACGGCGAACTTTTTCTTGCGCTTGCCAATCTTACCGTACTTGTCCATGACAATCTCGTAATGGTGGTATAGTTCGCGGGCGTAGGCAACGAACTCCTCGCCTTCGTTGGTGAGGGTCACACCGCGGCTCGTGCGGTTGAAGACGAGGATGTTCATCTCGTCTTCAAGGTCGCGGATAGCCGCTGTAAGCGAAGGTTGCGATATATAAAGCTTTTCGGCGGCCTTGTTGAAGGAGCCTGTTTCTGCAATGGCGATGACGTAGCGAAGTTGTTGGAGAGTCATGGGCAATAGTTGGTGGTTAGTGGTTGGCGGTCAGGAGATTTTGGATCGAATTTGCTTTCCTATCGTTTTAATAGGGATAAATATAAAAGTTTTTCTTGATAATGGCAACACGTGATTATAAAAAAAATTTATTGCCGACAATCATTCTCATAAAAATACGCTTTTTACCTTACCCGTGGGCATTTCCTTCGTTTTACTTTCTTTTTCCACTCCCCCCACGGCAAACACTTTGTTATATTTTTATTATCGCAACTTGAAACCCTTGGAAGGTATATATATGGAACTGACACCATTGGACATCCGAAATCAAACTTTCCACAAGAAAAATTTCGGCGGAGTCGACGCGGACGAGGTCAAGGCATTCCTAGAGACTGCCGCCGTCGCCTTTGAACAGATGTCAAGAGACCGCACCGACCTGACCGAACGGCTCAAGATTGCGGAACAACGCGTAAACTATTACAAGCAAATCGAAAAGACCATCCAGGACGCAGTCGTCACCATGCAAAAAACGGTAGACGAAGTCAAAGCGACTGCCGAAAAAGAAGCAGAAATCATCATCGCCGAAGCCAAGGCCAGGGCAACCCGCGAAGTGGAAAACACCAAGCGCGAAGCCGAAAACCTCCGCATGGAAATCGAGCAGTTGAAGCAGCTCCGCAGCAACTACTTTATCCGTTGCCGTGCACTCATCCGTGGCCAGGAAGAACTCCTGGAAGCTATGGAAACCGACCAACGCGAGCTGGAAGCCATGTCTCCGAAGGAGCCTACCAGCGGATCGATCGGGAACGTTCTGGCATAGGCGGGAATATCGGGCCATGCGCATCAACATCAAGGTCCATGCGCGGAGCAAACGTGACAGCATCACGGCCCTGCCCGACGGAAGTTTCAAGGTGGATGTCAAGGCCCCACCCGTAGACGGGGCGGCCAACGAAGCCATCTGCGAACTTGTTGCAAATCACTTCAAAGTCCACAAGCGGGATGTAGAAGTCGTGTTGGGGAGCACAAGCAACAAGAAGGTCATCGAAGTGCGAGGAAAGTGACAGAAGGGAGAAGACATGAGAATACCGATTCACAGGAAAATATTCGGGTTGTCGCTATCCGGCCTGATTCTCTGCACCCTCTCGCTGGGAGGGCTGGCACTTTATTTCACCAGCGACATTCTGCAGAAGCGTTCGCAGGAATTCCTCCAGAACAGGCTTATCGTTGAGCAGCACAAGATTGTCCCCCTCTTTACCGATATCGAGCATTTCGCAAACGGCATCGCAGCACCCATCCTCAGCGACATTCCCTCGATAGAAGCCCTCAAGCAAGAAAAATCCCGCAACGAGATTACTGAAAAAATCAACGACTACATCACGGCCTCGCTGGGAAACATCAAAAACGCGACCTCGGCCTACCTGCGCTACAATCCGGAACTTACGCCACCCACCTCCGGGCTTTTCATCTCGAAAAATCCGGAAACCGGCGAATTCCAGAACATGACCCCGACCGACCTTTCGAAATACGACTCCAGCGATACGGAGCACGTTGGCTGGTATTACCAACCCACCAAGGTCGGGAAACCCACATGGCTGCTCCCCTACCAGAACAAAAATATCAACGTCTACATAATTTCGTACGTCGTCCCGCTCGCCAAGTTTGACCAGGACATCGGCATCATCGGAATTGACCTGAACTTCAGCCATATTATCAAATTCGTTTCTAGCATCAAAGTTTACCAAACAGGATACGCATTCCTCGAAGACGAAAACGGGAAAATAATCGTCCACCCCAAGCTGAAGCCGGGCAGTACCCTCAAACCTAAAAAAGGCTACCGTGCACTGCGCACACAGTTGCCGAACGGGATGTCCTTCGGCATTCGAGTTCCCGAAGCCGAGATCAATGCCGAACGCTACAAGCTCCTTGTGGAAATTTTCATCTTCGCAGTCTTCCTGCTAATCCTGTTCTCGTTCATATCGGCAATGGTGGCCTATTCCATCACAAAGCCCATCCTCAACTTGACGGAAACAGCGAACAAGTTAATTAGCGGCAACATGAAGGTGCAATTCAAGGTCGAGACCAACGACGAAATTGGCGACCTTTCTAAAAGTTTCCAGACAGCAAAAGACCACATGCAGGAATACCTTGGCCAAATCCAAGGGCTTGCCTACAGGGACTCACTTACCGGCATACGCAACCGCACCGCTTACGACGCTTACTGCAAAGAAGTCGATACCAAAATAGCGAGCAAGCAACTGCGCGAATTTGGCATCCTGGTTTGCAACCTCAACTACCTAAAGGCCATTAACGATAATTATGGGCACGACAACGGCAACGCCTATCTTGTCAACTGCTGCAAACTGATATGCGACATATTCTGCCACAGCCCCGTATTCCGCATCAGCGGCGATGAATTCGTCGTCATCCTCATGGGTAACGACTTGCGAAACCGCGGCGATCTCATCACGAACATCAACAAGAGGATGAACGCATCGACCACCGCCGAAAGCGCCTGGGAACGACTGAGCATCGCATGTGGATATTCACTCAAGGATATCAACGACACAAATATCGCCATGGTCCAAAAGCGTGCTGAAAAAGAAATGTACCGCATCAAGAAAGAAATGAAGAACACGAGGAAAGCCGATCACGAAAACGGCTTATTCCGCCAGTAAATATTCAATAATAATCCGGCTATTGTCAGCAACTACAATTCGCAATCGCTCAATGCAGAAAGCGAACCAGATAAATACGCATCCCTGATGCAGTCCGCAACGGATTCGGCAAGGTCGGCGACATCCTGGGAAACTGTAATTGAGTCACCATCCTCATTTTCTTGGTCCGAACCGTTTTCTTTATTCGTATTCGCCTGGATAATTGAATCTGCGACCGCCCGAGCAATCGAGTCAGCAACAGCCTGTGCAATGGAATCAGCCCGCGCGCGTTCTTCCGCCCTACGTTCTAGAGCATCTTCATAAACACTTGCAGGGACCCGGTTCAGTTCGACACCATTCTTACTTACCACCTTGACAATGCCGTCATGCATGCCGTAGTAGAACGCAGAAATATTGCATTGCTTGTCCAAAGTATCCGTCGCATCGAATTTAAGTATGTTGTAATACGTAGAATCGTTGACCTCGAGAGAGTCCTTAAATATCAGTTTGTACACGCCCGCCGTTGCCGGGAAAACGGGTTCCTCGAAAGTAATTTCTTTATATTGATTCGGGCTGCACCAGACCTTGATGTTTCCGCCATCCGAATTTGAGGTCACCCACAAACTGATGTCAACACCAGACGTCATTGACCGGATGGAATAATGTAGCCAAGGATCGTCATCATTACTGTAAGACACAGATTGGATTAACTCATCGACAAATTTGACAGTATCGGCTAGGTATATAACCGAATCACGGACATATTTCCTCTTGGCTTTCAGCAGAATTGTCGTGTCATCCGTATCTTCCGGCGGATCATAACTGTCAAAACAAGCAAAAAGGAGCGCAGCAAGCGCAAGGAGAAACAGCTTTTTCATTAGTCATCCTCCTTCTCATTGATAGCGATGTGGCTACCGTCTTCCATCTCTATTTTCAAGATACCCTTTTTCGTCTGGTAATACAATTTGGCGTCCGATTCAACAGATGATTTCCGATCACGATCCTCGTATTTGCTCCCATAACTGACAGCAACATCCTTGTACGTAACACCGTTGATTTCCATTTCGTCAAAATAAAGCGAGTCGGGACCAAAATATACGGAATCCTTGCCACCAACCTTCTCCACGATACGCGCCTCTTTATGCGCAAGGGGATTTACAAGCGAGAATACATATTGCCCAAAACGCGCTTCGACGATTTCGTGTTTTTCTTTATCATCGGAGTCGTAATAGAAGGAGGGATTTTTGACGGAAAGCGATATCGAATAGATGGGATACGCAGATTCCAGAGTCGTATTCAACTGCTTTTGGCATAATTCATCTAGGTAATTATTCCTATCGGTGACGGCCAAAGAAAACAAGTAACCATCAGAATGTTTGAAAGGAATTGTCTTGCCCTTTTTATAGCCACCGAAATCGGCCTGGTAGCCCTTGATTTTTGCATCATCATGGCACCTTTCGCTATAGGTTTGGGTGGACGAATCAATATCGGCGCAAGCACAAAGGAAGGCTAGCGCGGTACATTCAAGAATAAATACGCAAGAATACATTCTTTTCATACTTATAAATTACATATTTCTCTAGAAAACGCAATAGAATTATTCTTCAATTTCGGGGGTTGAGTAGTCTTTAATGCAACGGGCAGCGGCGTACCCTGTCGAACAGACTCCGGCAAAATCATTGGACGCCATTGCGGAGCACACCCATGCGGAACCGGATCTCAAATAGTTCGTAGGCGTAATTTCCTTTGTGTTCACCTGGCAATAAGTATCGTCACCAGATTGAACATAGGGGCACTTCCCGCCATCTTGCAAGAAGTACGCTTCGGCACGACCGTATTCGTAAGGATTGTAAAGGTTCAACCCGTAGTAGCTAACGGAATCAGGTGCAACGAGTTCGTCCAGCTGCATGTTGGTATTTAAGTTGTCGTAAAGTTTGTTCCAGTCTTTGCTGGATGTAATCCTGAATCCTGCCGGGCACGGGCTCCCCTCACGAATCATCGGCGAGAACACGTATTTTCCAGAATACGAATCTTGCGTCATCCACAGGGCGCTATCCACGGCGACAAGGCCTTTGCCGCTATCCAAAACCCCTTTCCACAACAAGTGCTTTGCTTCGCAAGTAAAGGTGTAGCCGTCGAACACTCCGGTGGCGCCATCAGTTGTGCAGATTCCCAAATTTCCTTCCACGATGTTCAGCGGACGCCAGTACTTGTTGACGCACACATATTTGCCAACACTTGTCGTAGCCACTTCACCTTTCTTTGCATCAGTACATTCGCTCAACTTGCTCTTTGCCACTTCTTCTTCAGAAGACTTTAGCCAGCGGTACTCGTCGTAGTAGGTTTTGCAAGTGTAAGCAGTGTCCTTGAAGTATTCAATTTTATGGAACGTAGTGCTATCGCAAGCCGGGAGGATGTCATTGGCCTGTGCAACGCGCCATTCATACCAGTCTGTCATGACATGATAGCAAACGTAGTCTTCACCCTTGTATTTGTTCAGCCTTTTATCATTCGACTCGTCACAAGCACCCAACACTTCTTCTTGTGTGGCGATGTCCCATTCTGCAAAGATGACTTCGTGCCATTCCTCCAAGTCCCTGTCATACATTGAAGAAGTTTTCGTTCGGCAAGTGAAAGCGGAGTCGTCCATTACATGTACGCTGTCGCTGCGGGTGGAGTCGCATGGCCCGAATTCAAAATCCAGGATGTCGTCTCGCACGGAAATTTCCCATACCGTGTCCCGACAGGTCAGATAGTCGCCATTATGCGCAGCAACCTTGCCTTCGGAGGCACTGTCGCAAACACCGAGATTTTCAAAAACCGTGTTTTTATTGTTTACACAACGAACGTAAAGGTAGACTCCGTTATAAGCGTAGCTAACAAAGCCCCAATCCATTTCGTCGTATTCGAACTTGGCAGCATCGTCGTATCTTCTCTGGTTTTTGAAAGCGTATTTCCAATAACCTACGAATTCACCCTCTTCTTCGTATTCGCCATCATATTTTCCACCGGGTTCCGCCGAAAAACCAATCGCATCACCGCCGTTTCCATTCTGGCCGTCGTCAGTGCTCAGCCAGCCGCTTTCTGATTTGAGCGCCCATACCACAGAATCGCCATACACTTTTTCCAAGAACTTGAACAGGTTCCGCCACTCTGTCTCGGTGGGCAAGTGCCAGTCTTCCGGACAAATCGTATGCGCTTCCGAAGATCTGTAGAGCCTGCCGTAATCTCCCTTGGCACCGACATCCTTCGAATCGTAAGAAGCGTCGGTTGCATACCTTAGGTTTTCTGTCATCCAAGTGACACCATCGACGGTTATAGTCGAATATTTCTTGCCATCGCGGGAATCCTTGAAAGAACTCGATTGTATCTCGATTTCTATGGTATTGCCGTTTTCGTCAGTAAAAGTCAATTCATCGATAGAGGTGCTCGATGCACCATCGTCGCCACACGCCAAAAAGAGGGATGCACTAATAGCAAGTGCGCAAACAAAAAAAAGAACGTTGGTTCTCATGATATCTCCAAAAAAAATTTCGTCAAATTTAAAAAAGACCGCAGCATTTTATTGCTACGGTCTCTTATTAATGCTGTTAGAGATTGCCCTCGACACCCCCAACGATGAGACCGTCGCTGCCATGGCCGAAGCAAACGAGATTGCCAGCGGCAAGCGCAAGACCAAATCCTACAAGAACGCAAACGCAATGATTAAGGAAAGTCTTGGTAAGTAAAGACTCAGCTTTTTTGATGTCATTAGATTTACGAGATTTCTCAAAAAAATAATCTATAATCCAAACATCATGATAAACCGCTACGAAAAGCAAAAAAGTTGTTTCGTAGCGAATTATACGAGGTTTTTATGGCAATTCTTGATCGAAAAAAGGAAATTGGTGAACTTCATCTCGCGAATTACGAGACAAAAACTGGCGTTTTTGATTAAATTTTGACATTTTTGTAAATGACCAATTCGACCTTAATGACTTTTTCTACAAAAAATGATATATTTGTTATAGAGTCCTTGGTTGGTAAATGTCGGCTCCACGCCGTGCGTTTCTTTGGAAACCTAGCCGCTGATGGGACTCCATTTTTTTTGCTCTAACGGATTCTTGTCCGTATAGATGCCAATGATTATTTTTCCTTGGCAACCGCCTTCTCAGCCCAATCCTCAGGGAACGAAATATGTTCCAACTGAATTGCAGACGAATACTTTTCAAACAAATCCTTGATTGACGGAAGGAATTCTTCGTTCCACTTTTTAGGGTTTGGATACAAATTCCGCACAGCAAGAAAAGCAGCCCAAAGAGAGCGCTCATCTTTCTCTTCAACTTCCTCAATATTTGCTGGAATAGCGGAGAAAATCCTATAGTAGAGCCGTCCGTAACGGGCACAGATATTCCGCAAGTCGGTTGCACACCTTAGCCAGCTTTTTAGATTCTTCGGAACGGTCTTATAACACTCACTTGCAAAGTGCTTTTGGTCCGCAAGAACAAGGTCAGCATAAAAATAGGACAACATGCCAAACGAGAACAATTCCACAGCCACCCATACAGGGAACACACCATCATAGCAATTCTGATGGTGCTTCACAAAAGGAACATTAGAACTGTGTTCAACTTCCCTATTAAACGTTTCTAAGAATTTTTGATGTTTATGCGGCGGAGAAAAATTCGATTCAATCAAATAGCCCGTCGGGCCATATTTATGGGCATGAAAATACGCAAGTCTCGCTCTCATGGAAATTTCAATTTCTTCAAGAGCGGAAAATAATAGGCGTCTCAATTGTCGGTCAAATTCATATATCTGCACAACTCTAGAAAAACTGGTTCCTGCAATATAGGAACCATCTTCTTTTCGGAAGGGTAAAAAATAAGCCGACAATCTATAATAATTTATGGTTTCAAGACAGCGAACGGCATCATCAAGATTCTCGATGCAACAACCGCGTTGCTCGATTTTTTCAGCCTGCTCCCTATATGTCGTTGCCTTTTTGATTTCCATAAAAAAAATGTCCCCCCTGGGACACATCAATGAGAGGTGCGGGGGGTCCTGTTAACTATAAATATACTCTCTTTTTCAAAGAAAAGCAAGGAGCAATTCTCTAGATTACCCCAAAAAGAACCGACCGGGGCGGGTTATAACAAAAGATCCCCGACCAAGTCGGGGATGACACTAAGGGCGGGGTCGGGTCTTACTTAACCACAATATTCACGAGCTTACCCGGCACGACGATGGACTTCACGACGGTCTTGCCGTTCATGAATTCCTTCATGCGTTCATTTTCCATGGCGAGCTTTTCAAGAGCGGCCTTGTCCATGTCCTTGGCGACACTTGCCTTGGCGCGGACCTTGTCGTTCACCTGGAACACGACTTCCACGGTGTTTTCCACAGCCTTGGAGTGGTCGGCTTCGGGCCATGCGACGTTCGTGAGCGATTCGTTGTGACCGAGGATGCTCCACATTTCTTCGGCGATATGCGGGGCAAACGGGTGCAGCAACTTCACGAAGGTTTCGCACGGTTCGC
>Ga0310690_10000576_pt1 | contig 76061 bp, 73 predicted proteins | sample AusTroGonzalo_MG_2_FD_207661 | JGI IMG/M metagenome (GOLD analysis project Ga0310690, IMG submission 207661) | Bovine rumen microbial communities from tropical cattle in Woodstock, Queensland, Australia - Gonzalo_04 (v2) (version 2) | ecosystem: Host-associated > Mammals > Digestive system >...
ATGTTACCGGACAGGTAACGCTGAAGGAAGGCGTGGAAATGATTATGCCGGGCGATCATGCAGAAATGGTAGTTGAGCTTATCACCCCTGTGGCCATGGAGCCGAATCTCCGCTTCGCCATACGCGAAGGCGGTCATACAGTAGGCGCAGGCGTTGTTTCTGAAATTCTTGAGTAAACAGCGCTGAAATATGTTATAATATATAGGCGGCATTAAAAGTGCCGCCTGTATAAAACGGAGTAACTGAAATTATGGCAGATAGAGTACACATTACATTGGGCTGCACAGTGTGCAAAAACAAGAACTACCATTTTTCCCGTGGAAAAAAACAGGAATACAAGGTAGAGATTAACAAGTTCTGCAGAAAATGCGGCAAACAGACCCCGCATAAAGAAGTCAAGAACTGATTTTTTTCAGACGGGAGCGTCGGTTAACGGTAAACCAGCGGTCTCCAAAACCGCAACTGAGGGTTCGATTCCTTCCGCTCCCGCCAAAATTTTATCATGAACAAAATTAAATCCTTCTTGAAAGAAGTATACGCCGAACTCAAGAAAGTTACGTGGCTTACCCGTAAAGATGTGGTGCGTTCCACCATATCCGTTGGAGTCGTCGTAATGCTTGTTTCTATTTACATCAGTCTTATTGACCTTGGTCTTACAGAATTGATGAAATCCATTCTTGGAGGCCGCTGATGCCCGGACAGTGGTATATAATTCAGACCAGAACCGGCTTTGAAGAATCCGTACTGAAGAACATTCAGGCCAGGATAGACAACCACGAGTTTGACGGAAAAGTTTTTCAGGTTCTTATTCCTGTTGAAGATGTAATACAGGTAAAGAACAATACGAAAAAAATCACAAAAAGAAAATTCTTCCCTGGTTATGTTCTTATCAATATGGAAATGGATAATCTTATCCATCAGACCATTAAAGGCATTAACGGTGTGAGCGGTTTCCTGGGCGATCCGGATCCAAAGCAGATGGAGGAGTCTGAAGTTGAGCAGATATTTGAACTCATGAACTCTTCCAGTCCGGAAAGGCCTAAAGCCGCTGTTCAGTTTGAAAAGGGTGAGCAGGTAAGAATCACCGAAGGTCCGTTCAAATATTTTGTCGGCAAGGTTGATGATGTAAGCGAGCAGAAATCCAAGGTGCGTGTTATTGTTACGGTGTTTGACCGTCCCACAACCATGGAACTTGATCTGCTTCAGGTTGAAAAAATTTAGAGCAGCACAGGGCCGCGTGCTTCGGCGGCTTACGACGGTGCGGTTACGGCATCTTCAGTGCGAATTATCAAGGAGACCGGTTTTACCGGATTAAAAAATGGCAAAAGCAAAGAAAATTAAAACCTTAATAAAACTGCAGATTGCAGCCGGCGCTGCTAATCCAGCTCCTCCGGTGGGCCCTGCTCTCGGACAGCATGGTGTTAATATCATGGACTTCTGCAAGCAGTTCAATGATAAAACCAAAAAACTTGAGAAGGGTATGCCTATACCTGTGGTCATCACAGTATTTGAAGACCGCTCTTTCACTTTTATCACAAAGATGCCTCCTATGGCTGCCCTTGTGAAAAAGGCCGCTGGTGTGGCCAAGGGTTCCGGCACTCCCAACAAAGTGAAGGTCGGAAAAATTACACTTGCACAGGTTGAAGAAGTTGCAAAGCAGAAACTTCCCGACCTTAATACCAAGGATGTCAAACAGGCCATGGAAATGGTAAAAGGAACGGCCCGCAGCCTTGGAATTACTGTTGAGCAGAAATAAAAAGGCCATATAGTGAGAAGACGGCGGCGTAATGAAAGGCCGCCGTCTTTTTTCAGATTTAAAATACTAAGTACGAGGCAGCGGAACCTTTCCGCGACAGAACCTCGGGAGTTTGAAAAAACTCTGGAAACAACAAGGAGAAACAAATGGGAAAAAGAATAGAAAATCTTAAAAAGGGTCTTGACCTTAATAAGAAATACAATCTTGAAGAAGCTGTAAGCCTTCTAAAGAAGAACAGCAATGCTAAATTTGATGAGACTGTGGAAGTTCATATGCGTCTTGGAATAGATGTTAAGCAGTCTGATCAGCAGGTGCGTAGCACAGTAAGCCTTCCGCATGGAATCGGCAAGACCAAAAAGGTGGCTGTAATAGCCAAAGGCGAGAAGGAAAAAGAGGCAGAAACGGCCGGAGCCGATGTTTCCGGCAATACGGACCTTATCGAGAAAATAGCCGGCGGGTTCATGGATTTTGATGTTCTGGTGGTTACTCCCGATATGATGAGAGAAGCTGCCAGACTCGGCAAAATCCTCGGTCCCAAAGGACTTATGCCTAACCCGAAGAGCGGTACGGTTACATTTGATATTGCCAGAACAGTAAAGGAACTTAAAGCAGGCAGAATTGAGTTTAAGGCGGATCCCCAGGGTATTGTTCATGCCATAGCCGGAAAAATATCGTTCCCGGAGGACAAGCTGGCAGAGAATATCCGCACCGTTATAAGTGCTGTTCTCAAGGCCAGACCTTCTGCTGCCAAAGGCGCGTATGTACTTTCAGCATATATTAGTTCCACAATGGGTGCAGGCCTGCAGATTATAATTGATCAGAAAGCCTGATTCCCCGGTAAGAAAAAAAGAAAAACCGCCGCTGAAACGGCGGTTTTTTTATGTCTGATTATGTAAAAACTGCACCGGTACAGTTAAATTCCCATGTATATAAACGCTACTGCAGCAATCCATATACGGAATATACCGTCGAGAATATTTATAATACTTCCGCCGTATGGGAAAAACAAGAAAATTCTTTATTTTTTTTGAAAAATTTATATATAATGAAAAAAGTACATAGTTTTATTTATATTGTTTATTATTCAAGGAGAAAAGATGAAAATACTAAATAGAATGGCAGTGACAGCTGCGCTTTTGCTTGCGGCTTCGCCGGCATTTGCCAGCGAGGCCAATATCAGACTCCCGGATCTGGGCGTATCATTTTACAGACTGGGTGGTATATCCGGAACGTCGCTGCTTGTAATAGGAATTGTTATCTGTGTGTTCGGTCTTCTGTTCGGTCTTCTGCAGTCGAGACAGATAGCCTCTCTGCCGGTACACAAGTCGATGAAGGATATTTCCGAGCTTATTTATGAAACATGCAAGACCTATCTCATAAATCAGGGAAAATTCCTCGCAATACTGTGGGTTTTCATAGCTGCAATCATGGTCTGGTATTTCAGCCGTGAAATGTCTTTCGGACAGATTCTGATTGTTGTTCTTTTCTCCATAATCGGAATATTGGGTTCATACTCTGTTGCCTGGTTCGGAATACGGATAAATACATATGCGAACAGCCGTACGGCATTTGCCGGACTTAAGGGAAAACCCTATCCGACCATGGCCATTCCTCTCAAAGCCGGAATGTCCATAGGTATGCTGCTTATATGCGTTGAGCTTATAATGATGCTGGTGATTCTTGTTCTGGTTCCGGGTGAATACGCAGGCCCGTGTTTCATAGGTTTTGCCATAGGTGAATCCCTTGGTGCGGCAGCGCTGAGAATCGCTGGTGGAATATTTACAAAGATAGCTGACATCGGTTCCGACCTGATGAAGATTGTGTTCAAGATCAAAGAGGATGATGCACGCAACCCTGGAGTTATAGCAGACTGCACCGGAGACAATGCAGGTGATTCCGTAGGACCAACCGCAGACGGTTTCGAGACATACGGTGTGACGGGTGTAGCCCTTGTAACATTTATTACTCTTGCCGTGTCCGGAGCAGATCTGCAGGCCCGTCTGCTTGTCTGGATATTCGTTATGCGTATAGGCATGATCATAACCAGTGCCTTCTCATATTGGCTTAACGGCGTTGTTTCACGCGCCAGATACGAAAACGTTAAAAAATTCAATTTTGAAAGTCCCCTTACAAGCCTTGTATGGATTACTTCTGCCGTGTCCATAATCATGACATATATACTGAGCGGACTGCTTATAGGTGATCTGGGCAGCGGACTGTGGTGGAAACTTTCCACTATAATAACCTGCGGAACCCTTGCGGGCGCCCTGATTCCTGAACTTGTAAAGGTTTTTACTTCCACTGAATCGGCTCATGTGCGTGAAGTATGCACAGCTTCCAGAGAGGGGGGCGCGTCGCTCAATATTCTTTCAGGCATGGTTGCCGGTAATTTTTCCGGTTTCTGGCTCGGAATCACCATTATTGCCCTTATGGCTGTGGCCTACGCTGTTTCCCAGGCTGGTCTGAATGCCATAATGAATAACGAGGCTATTTTCGCCTTCGGTCTTGTGGCATTTGGTTTCCTTGGTATGGGCCCTGTTACTATCGCTGTTGATTCATACGGTCCTGTCACTGACAACGCACAGAGCGTATTCGAGCTTTCCACAATAGAAACAATCCCTGGTGTGGAAAAGGAAATAGAAAAAGAATTTGGCTTTAAGCCGGATTTCAAAAACTGCAAAGCCTATCTTGAAGAGAATGATGGTGCGGGAAATACCTTTAAGGCCACGGCCAAGCCTGTTCTCATAGGCACAGCTGTTGTGGGTGCCACAACGCTTATATTCTCCATAATCGAGATGTTAGGTGGCGACAGTATTGCCAGGGAACTTTCAATACTCAATCCTTTATTCCTTCTGGGAATCATTGCGGGCGGAGCTGTAATATTCTGGTTCAGCGGTGCTTCAACGCAGGCTGTTACTACCGGTGCCTATCGTGCTGTTGAATTCATCAGGAATAATATTCATCTTGATATGAAGGCTACGAGAGCCTCCACGGAGGATTCCAAGAAGGTTGTCGGTATATGTACCAGGTATGCGCAGAAAGGAATGTTCAATATATTCCTTGCCGTGTTCTTCAGTACTCTGGCATTTGCCTGCGTGAATCCGTATTTCTTCATAGGATATCTTGTCAGTATTGCCATTTTCGGTCTTTATCAGGCTATTTTTATGGCAAATGCCGGTGGTGCATGGGACAATGCAAAAAAACTTGTTGAAACGGAGCTTAACGCCAAAGGAACACCTCTGCATGATGCAAGCGTTGTCGGTGACACTGTAGGTGATCCTTTCAAGGACACTTCTTCAGTAGCACTCAACCCTATCATCAAGTTCACAACACTGTTTGGTCTGCTTGCCGTGGAACTGGCCGTAGGTCTTACCCCATGCGTCACATACACGCTTGCGGCGATATTCTTTATTGTCGGTCTTATTTTCGTGTGGAGATCTTTCTATTCCATGCGCATTACTTCGGATAAATAATAAAACACTGGCAGTTATAAAAAAGGTCTCCTGTTACAGGGAGACCTTTTTTATGTTGTCCGAAATCCCCCGGATAGGCCGGAGGTTCAGTGAGGTTAGACCGTTCCCCATGACAAAAAAACTCCTTGTGCTAATATGTATAAAGGTCTGTTACAGCAGGCCAATAACAGCACAAGGAGGTCATTGAAATGAGCAATGACATAAATAAACTATCACATACAAGTTGGAATTGCAAGTATCACATAGTGTTCGCGCCAAAGTACAGGAGACAGGTATTCTACAAGGCGAAGCGGGTAGAAATAGGGAAGATATTAAGACAGCTGTGTGAGTGGAAAGGTGTGGAGATAATAGAGGCAGAGGTATGTCCTGATCACATACATATGCTGCTGGCGATACCGCCGAAGTACAGTGTTGGAGGTGTAATGGGATATATCAAGGGGAAAAGGAGCCTGATGATATATGAGCGCTGGAAGGGGATGGAATACCGGTATCGGAATCGGGAGTTCTGGTGCAGGGGGTACTATGTAGATACTGTGGGAAAGAACAAGGCGAAGATAGCCGAATATATAAGACGGCAGCTAAGGAAGACGAGATGAATACACAGATGTTGTCCTTTGACAAAAGTGTATGGGACAGTAATAAGCGGAAGAAGTAGCGTGTGGCAGTCCGTTTTTACGCGTTCCACGCGTGGGCTGGCAGGAGAGGACAGGGCCCGCATATGAAAAAAACCGGCTATGCCGGGGGATATTTATTGTTCCTGACATGGAATTTGACAAGCACTGATATAATATTATAAATTTTCTTTTCGTAGTTTAATAAAACCGGGTTCAGGGTCCGGGTAATGTCAAAGGAGTTTTTTAAATGCAAAAGAAAACAGAGAAGACCGCAGTAAAGAAGCCAATTAAAAAAACAACAGTAAAGAAAGCGGCTCCGGTAAAAAAAGTAAAGAAAGTGACAGAAGCTGCACCCACGAAGAAAAAAACAGCTGCGGCTGTTAAAAAGACAGCTCCGAAGACAAAAAAAACGTCTGTAAAATCTGCTGCAGTATCTAAAAAAAATACGGTTGCGGAAGATAAGAGTTTCAGCAGAAAGGAAATGGAAGAGATTGTTCAGCGTCTCAGGGAAAAGAAAGCAGATATTCTTGAAAGCATAGAGGCCAAACAGGCTCTTGAGATGGAATCCGGCAGCGGTGGTGATGAGGCAGATATAGCTTCGCGTAATCTTGATAATGAACTTCTTTATGAGATCTCGTCAAATGACAGTATTACATTGCGGGATATAGATGCGGCTCTTACAAAGATACAGAAAGGAACATATGGCCTGTGCGAACATTGCCACAAGCCTATTGACAAGAAACGTCTTAAGTTTATTCCTTACGCACGTTACTGCGTGACCTGCCAGATATATTCGGAAGGAAGATCTGCGGATTAATATTGTATCCCAGCAGAAAATAAGCAGTTCAAAGATTGAAAAAAGCCCGCGGTTCCAGGCCGCGGGCTTTTTGTGTCTGAAATAATCAGGTAGGATTATTTCTTCTGTTTTTTTATGTCATTTGAGGAAACGATTACTTCTGTTTTTCTCCAGTTTTTTGCTTTTGCTTTTATGACATAATCGCGGCCTGTAGAACTTATCATCAGATTTTTGTAATCAAGGGTCCTCATCATCTCGTCTTTCATGGCTTTTACGTTTTTGCCACTGCCTAAAAGATTGGAAAGTTCTTTCAGATCATTTGTATAGAATCCGTTTCTCTGGAAATATATTTCCTCGAGTATTCCAACTTTTGAAAGTGTGCGGTGTGCGGCCATTATCTGCTTCTTTTCCTGTGGACCGATGTTTAGTACATTGTTGTGTATCCAGGCCCAGCCTAACGAAATCATAAGTGCCCAGGAAAGCGCAAGAACAATACCCTGTCCAAGATCACCGCGCTCCTTGAGGCTTATAACCTTGCTTCCGGCCATATAATCGTGCAGCGCTCTGTGGTCTTTTGTGCCCAGTGCCATTATAAAGCCCAGTTCCAGAATTGCGCCGCTTATCATATAACCTACAGCTCTTATGAAAGCCTTAGGAAAGGAAAGTGGAGAACCATCTGCTGACACAACCCTTAGCCGCATTATGTATTTGCCGAGTGTTACACGTCCGCCGGATGAAAGCACGGCCTGATAGACAAGATACAGTGCGAACCAGCCCAGAAGTATGGGAATTACCGACGACGGAGGATTTCCTGAATTTCTCAGGAAAGACACCGTAAGCGAATGCGCAAAAAGAAAAGGAGCGGAATCTATGACATATGCAAGAAAACGTTCGTTGAATCCGGCAGGCTGCGGGCCATCATCAGTTTCTTCGAGGGTTATATCTTCCTCTGCCTGTGGCGGAGTGAACACATCGTTGTCATCACTGTTCTCATTGGGGTTGAATTCCATAAATAAATCTCCTGACAGATAATAAAAACCTTACTGATATATTACCAAATTTAAAGATTATTTTAACATATTGCGCATAACATAAAAAAAATATAATATAAATATACGGAGGAATTGTTATGAAGTGGTTTATCATGTCCCTTTTCTGTCTTGGCGGAGCTTTTGTTGTGTTTCAGATGCAGCAGGCGGAACTTCGTAAAACAGAAAAAGAATTTCAGACTAAAATAGCGGAAGTGAATAATCATGTCTTTACAATTCCTGATATTCCTGAAGCGGAACCGTCACAGGCGCTTACGGAACCGGAGCTGAAAAAATACCGCCGTGCATTGAAATCAGCTAATTTTGGTGTACGTATGGATGCAATAAACAGGCTCTGGAACGCACAGGATCAGGCTGTTGTTCCAGCGATAAAACATATAATTCTGAAGAAATATGCCGTGTGCTATGGCCAGTGCGAGAATATACCTGCGCAGAAACTGCAGGTGCTTGATCTGCTTAAGCGTTCACATTCACAGCTGAATATGGAATTTCTCATAGCTGCGGCAGGTGACAGAAACAAAGATGTAAGACTTTCCGCTGTGCAGGGTCTCGGTGAATATGTTACAGCGGATGTACTGGAGACTCTTCAGATTGCCTCTTCCGATAAGCACAAGGAGATTGCCGACGCTGCTAACGAATCCTTCAACAAAGTCATAGAAGCCATGGATAACTGGAAACGTGACAGAAGAAACGCGCTTATAGAAGAATACGCAGCCAAAATAGCGGTTGGTGATTACAAGGAAGCCGAAAAAAAACTCCAGGCAATAGCCGATACAGTTTCAAAGAACAGCGCAGCTTCTTCTGCTGCCCGCTGATTAACACAGATACTGTACTATGAAGTGGTTCGTTTTTTTTGTTTTGTGCATGGTGTTCCTGCTCTATTATACAGGATCCAACCGCGCCGCTCAGAAAAAATTTGAACAGGAATACAGTATAAAACTTGCTGCCGCGCAGCAGTATAAAATAAAAATACCGGATATCCCGCAGACAGAAAAAATAGATCTTCCGGAGAATGTTGTGCGCAGGCTTCACAAATCGCTCCGTTCCAGAAATCCAAATGAGGCATTCAAGGCTGTAGAGCTTCTATGGCGTAATCAGGATCCGGTTGTCATTCCTGCCATAAAAAAGGTGCTTTCACTAAAAATGACATACTGCTGGGATAACTGTGAGGCTCTTGGTGAGATGAAGGAGCGCGTGTTTGATCTTGTATCAAGGGATATGAGCCAGCTCAATTTTGAATTTCTCTGTATTTCCGCGGCAGACCACAACAGAAGTTTCCGGCTGCGTGCGGTTAATGCAATATCCGGGTATTACACTGATGAGGCACTCGCTGTAATGAACAAGGCGCTGAATGACAGGGACAGCGAAATAAGAACGGCCGCCATTGACGGTATAATGAAAATCAATGAGGGCATAAAGCAGAAAAGACAGGAAAAAATAGATGCTCTGAACAGCGAGTACAGGAACAGACGTCGCTTTGGCCCGAAGATTTCGCCGGAAGACATAATGAAAGCTATGAACTGAAGGCAAAGATTTTATTTTTTAGGAGAAGTCATGGATTTTGAAATAAGCGAACTTAACAGAAAAATAGGCGAGGATTCACTGTTCATTCAGGATCTCCGCCGTGAAATGTCTAAAGTCGTAGTTGGACAGGAAGAGCTGATAGAGGCACTGCTTACAGGAATAATCGGTAACGGACATGTATTGCTGGAAGGTCTTCCCGGACTGGCAAAGACACTTACGATAAAAACACTGTCGCAGGTACTGGACTCCTCGTTCCAGCGTATACAGTTCACACCGGATCTGTTGCCTGCGGATATAGTGGGAACCCTGATATATAATCCAAAGGAAAGTACTTTTTCGGTAAGAAAAGGTCCGATTTTTGCGAATATAATACTTGCTGATGAAATAAACCGTGCCCCGGCAAAAGTACAGAGTGCCCTGCTTGAGGCAATGCAGGAACGGCAGGTGACAATAGCCGAAAATACGTACCGCCTGCCGGAACTGTTCATGGTTATGGCAACTCAGAACCCAATAGAACAGGAGGGAACATATCCTCTGCCTGAAGCCCAGGTAGACCGTTTCATGCTCAAGGTTAATGTCACATATCCTACCAAGAGTGAGGAATTGCGTGTACTTGAGATAATGGCCAGGCAGGAACATCCGCAGGTTAAGACAATTATTTCAGCGGACAAGATACTAAGGGCCAGAATGACCGCTGATAAAATTTATGTTGATGACAAGATAAAGAATTATGTGCTTGATCTCGTTATTGCTACCCGCGAGCCTGAAAGAAACGGGCTTAAGAAGCTTAAGGACTATATAAGATGTGGCGCCAGTCCACGTGCCACTATCTTTATGATTCAGGCAGCGAAGGCATATGCCTTTATAAATGGCCGTGGATATGTGACGCCGGAGGATATAAAATCTGTTGGTTTCAATGTAATGAGACACCGTATACTTCTTACATATGAAGCCGAAGCGGAAAATGTAACTTCCGAAGATATTCTGCGCAATATATTCGAGGCGGTGGAAGTTCCGTAATTACAGTCTGCGGAAAGAGCAGGATACAAAATATGAACACGGCGGAAATCCTGAAAAAGGTAAGGCAGATAGAGATCAAGACCGGGCGTCTTGTCAGTGAGACATTTGCCGGCCAGTATCAGAGCATATTTAAGGGACGCGGCGTGGAATTTGCAGATGTGCGCGAATATATTCCTGGCGATGATATACGTACCATAGACTGGAATGTGAGCGCACGTTCCGCTTCCTCAAAGATTTTTGTAAAAAATTTCATTGAGGAACGTGAACTTACACTACTTATACTCTGCGATATTTCCGCATCACAGCAGTTCGGTTCCTCCGGCAAACCCAAAAGTGAAGCTGCTGCGGAACTTGCCGCAATGTTTGCTTTCTCGGCGCTTAAAAACAGTGATAAGACAGGACTGCTGCTTTTCAGTGACCGCACTGAGCTTTATATTCCGCCACGCAAGGGACAGAATCACTGTCTGCGTATAATACGTGAGCTCCTTGCTTACGAACCACAGAATCCGGGCACGGATGTGGCTCTTGCGCTGCGCACAGCCAGTCAGATAATGAAACGCCGCGGCATAATAATACTTATATCCGATTTCCGCACCGGGGATTTCTCCCGCGAGCTGCGGCTGCTTTCCGGGAAGCATGATGTTATACCTGTTGTCGTTTCGGACGAATTTGAGAAGAATCTCCCCGAAGGCAATGTCATTGTTTCTGCCGAAACGCTTGAAGAAGGCGGAGATGCCGTTTTTGATCTTGCAGACCCTGAATTCCGTTACAGATACAGAGCGGAAGCCGAAGCATTCCGTGGAAATCTTGAGGAAACGCTAAGAAGCGCCGGCACAGACTGGATTGATGTAGACTGCTCCGCACCGGTGTACAATCCGGTTATAAAATATTTCCGCCAGAGGAGCCGAAAGTTCCGGTTCTCATGAAAAAATATATACTTTTTTTTATTACCTTTTTTATCCCGGTTCAGTTGCTGTCAGCTGCCGACACGGTTTATTTCGGCGTAAGACCTCCTGATGAGAATATACGTTTTTCGGAAAAATTTTCATTCCGCATGGAAACTTCGTATCCGGAACAGTATGAGATAATGCCGGATACATCCTCAATAAAAAATGATGATTTCGAGGTTCTGGATTTTTCAAAAGCAGGAGAAGTTTCATCAGGTACATTGAAAAGTACTTCATGGTCCGTGGTTGTGCAGGCTTACTGCATAGGAACAAGCACTTTCCCGGCGATTACATGGAATCTGCAGCAGAACGGCAGAACAGTATCTTCCGCACCTTCTCCCGAATTCAATATCAGGGTTTCACCGATGTTTGACCCTGAAGAAGTAAAAAAAGAAGATATACGTGATATTTATCCACCGGTTAAATTTCCCAACTGGCTGCTTGTTGTCCTGGCGGTTATTGCAGCGGCAGCATTTCTGTATTATCTTTACAGGGTGACAGGAAAGAAGGCTGGCGGTATTTTCCGCAGGGAACCATGGGCTGATAAGCGTACAGCTTATCAGCGTGCGTATGACAGGACTACCGTGCTGGAGAATTCCTCACTTGTTCAGCGTGAAAAGATTAAGGAGTTTTATATCGGTCTTACATCGGTTTTCCGTTTGTATCTGACAGAGGAGTTTGCATTATCTGCGGAACTTTTCACAACAAGGGACCTTACCAGGCAGATGAAAAGAAGCGGAATAGGAGTGAAGAATGTATCCATGGCCAGGGATTTCCTGAACCGTGCCGATATGGTAAAATTCGCAAAACTCCGGCCCGAAAGCGTAAATCCTGATCTTATGGCTTTGCGTGATCTGCTGCAGGCGCTGGATTTCGAGCATACCCCGGTTGATACCGGCTATGCAAGTTCGGAAGGATATGGCCAGGAGTATAACAGCTATTCACCGGATACAGCTGCACAGCCCGGTGCACCGCGTCCTCCCGTACGGCATATTTCTGTTCTGCAGTCTGGTAATGGCACTGATAAACCTGTTCCTCCGGGGGCAGGACGCCCGCCAGTACCAGAAGGACGTCCACAGCCTCCTGTTTTTAACCGCCCTGCTGCGCCACGTCCGCCTTCAGCGCAGGAGAGATTGTATACACAGCAGGATAGAATGAAAAAAACTGAAAAGCAGGAAAAAGACGATTCCCGCTGGATGCCTAAACCCGGCAGGAGGGAGAAATAATGCTGTCATTCCGCAATCCATATTTCCTCTTTCTCCTGATTCCGGTCCTGCTTGCCGCACTGTCGGTTTTTTTCACTAAGAAAAGAACATTTTCTGCACGCGTTCCAAATATGGTTCCGGCGGTCAAAAGCGTAAGGGTACGCCTTTTTGAAACAGTGCCTCCACTGCTTAAAGTACTGGCACTTGTCCTTGTATGTTTTGCGCTTGCCAGACCGCAGAAAGTAGACAGACAGGAAATACCGCCGACAGAAGGCATAGATATAATGCTGGTTCTGGATACTTCCTACAGTATGGCGGCTCTGGACTTTTCTCCGAACCGCATGGAGGCTGCCAAAACCGCTGCGGCAGATTTTGTCATGAAGCGGAAAAATGACAGAATAGGTCTTACCGTATTCGGCGGGGCCGTGCTTCTGTCCTGCCCGCTTACGCTGGATTACAATTCTGTCCTGTCCGGAATAAATTCCGCGAGACTTAATATGACACTTGCTGACGGAACGGCTGTGGGCGATGCCATAGTCACCGGTGTTAATCATCTTAAGAACAGTAAGGCCAAGAGCAAGGTAATGGTACTGCTTACTGATGGACGTTCCAATGTGGGAATGGTAACTGATATGACGCTTGCCGCTAAAACGGCAAAAAGTTTTGATATAAAAATTTATACCATAGGAACGGCAGGTAAGGGCAAGGCAAAAATACCTACCGGTAATGCGCTTATGCCTGTTGCCTTTATTGAAGAGGATCTTGACGAACCTACACTCAGACTGATAGCTTCTATCACAGGTGGGGAATTTTACCGTGCCAAGAACACAGAGGAGCTTAACGGCATATATTCCCGCATTGATAGTCTTGAAAAAACCAGATTTGAGGTCAAAACATCTTCTTCGTATACGGATTATTACAATTATCTGCTTATTCCTGCTCTTTTCCTGTTCCTGCTTGCAGTATTGAGCGAGAGAACTCTGTTCAGATCTATACCTTGATACTATGGGACTTTTCCGATATTCTATTTATTTTTTCATTTCAATGCTGCTGCTTGCCGGCCTTGCTGTTCTTTTCATAAAGCTGGACCAGGACCGGAAAAAACTTGCGCGCAGGATACTGGGACCGTCTGCAGCTGAGATTCCGTCCGGAACGGCACTACGCAGAAATCTGCGGCGTATATGCGCATTGGCTGCATTGTTTTTCCTTATCTCCGCAGCCTGTGTCCCACAGTGGGGTATTGAGCTTGCCCCGGTTACGGAAATGCGCGGCAGCCTTATTGTTGCAGTTGATGTATCATATTCAATGGCGGCCAAGGATCTCAAGCCGAACCGTCTTGAACACGCAAGAATGCTGCTGAATGATCTTGCCGAAAGGCTTGCAGAATACCGTGTTGGTATAGTTGCATTTGCCGGCAAGGCATATACGCAGTGCCCGCTCACAGATGATGCCGAAGCAATAAAGTATTTCGCATCCCAGCTGACTCCTGGTATGCTTCCGTTTCAGGGTACGGATTTTACATCCGCTCTGGAACAGGCCCTTGCCATGACTGAAACACTTAATGGTACCAAAGTACTGGTTCTTATTACTGATGGAGAGGACCATTCCAAAAATATTGATATGGCCCTGAAAGAGGCTCAGGAAGCAGATCTGCGTATTTTCCCCGTAGGACTTGGCAGCCCTGAAGGTGAGCTTGTGCCTCTTACCGATTCAATGGGCAATACATTAGGCTATAAAAAAGACAGAAGCGGTAAACCGGTTATAAGCCGTCTGGACGAAAACCTTCTTATGAAAATGGCTGCCGCTACAGGAGCAGCCTATGTGCGTTATGCTGCCCCGGACAGTGCCGCCGATGCTCTGGTAAATTCAATAAACCGCCTGAGTCTTGAAAAAACAAAAGGCAAGGCACGTGCCTCTTTTAAAAACCGTTATCAGTGGCCGCTTTCTTTGGCATTTCTTTTCCTTATGATAGAATTATTATTGATGGATAAAAGAATTTTTTCCGGTTTCAGCCTGAAAAACATGGCAAAAGGACAGAAAATGTCCTGCGCTGCCGTTATATTTCTGCTTAATCTTATGATTCTGTCTCCTGCATACGCAGAATCCGCAAAGAGTGCTGCGCGGGACGGAAATACACATTACCGGGCCGGTGAATACGAACAGGCTGCAGAAAAATACGAGCAGGCAGCCAGACTCGCTCCCGATGATTACCGCATCAGATATAATCTGGGCGTGGCTCTATATAAAAAAGGGGAGTATGAGAAGGCAAAGGAAATTTTTGACAGTCTTAAACTTCCGGAAGACAGAAAGGATCCTGAAGGACAACCGTATGACGATCCGGGTGAGGAAGACAAAGAGCGTGGAAGAAAAAAAATGATGGAAAAGCCCGGACATCAGATGCCCGGAGAACAGACACCGGACTTTACTGGAAAACCCATACCAAGGGGAGGACTTGCAGTAAAGAACCTTTTTAATAGCGGTAATGCCAGATACAAGGCTGGTGATGTCGCAGGAGCTATTGAAGAATGGAAACAGGTTCTTAAGGCTGATCCCATGAATGAAAATGCGAAGTTCAATCTGCAGAAAGCAATTGCGGAAAGACAGCCTCCGCAGTGCCAGAATCCCAAGCAGGATCCGAAGAACAACGACAAGGACGACAAGGATAAGAATAAAAACCAGGGTGGCGATGACAAGAGCCGCGATGGGAATGAAAAAAAGGACGATAACAAAAATCCTGGAAAAAACAAGGACGATGACAAGCAGAATAAAGGTGAATCCGGGGAAAAGGAAAAACAGGAGCAGCAGAAAAAACAGCAGGACCGCCAGAAACAGAAAGAACGGGAACAGGCTGAACAGCTTTTACAGATGATGGCTGAAAAAGAAAAGTCCGATGCTGACAAAAAACAGGCGGAATTGCGCAAGATGAATGCGAAACAGCAGAAATTTCAGGTGGAGGAAGACTGGTAATGAGTTTTGTTTCATTATTAAAAAAGGTTTTCCTGATTCTTGGTCTGCCCTTGTGTTTTACCGGCCAGGCATGGGCGCTTATGGCCACAGCCAGTGTGGATAAGAACAGAATCACCATGGATGAAACGGTTACGCTGTACATAGAGGTTCTGGACGATCCGTACGGGCGTGCCAGACAGCCAAGGATTCAGGTACCAGGCTTCGGAGTTGGTTCCATGGGATCTTCCACGCGTGTGCTGCTGCAGAACGGCAGAATGTCTACAACACGCACATATACTTATGTCCTTTCACCGAGACTGACAGGCAAACTGACAATACCGGCTGTAAGGATAGACGGTGGTGGCGAGGTTACTACAACACAGCCTATAATCGTTGAAGTTGTAAAAGGTGCTTCGGAATCCTCACAAAGGCGCAGAAAGGCAGCCAGAACCGGCAGACAGCAGAATCCTTATTCGGGCTATGAAGATGATGAGGAAGAAGACGAAGGCAGGGCGCCTGCGCAGTCTCCGCAGTCAGCCCAGCCTCAGGTACGGCAGAGGGTACAGCAGACATCAGAATCCATGTTCCTTACCGCAGTGGCTGACAAGACATCGGCATATCCTGGTGAACAGATAACGCTTTCCGTTACTTTTTATACGATGGTGCCTCTGGCGGACAATCCGCAGTATCTGCCCCCTGTATTCAAAAATTTCATGTCCGAAGATCTCCCGCCCGTGCGCAATGGACAGAAATCACTTACTGCCGGCGGAGCCATTTACGGGTACAGTGAGATAAAGACGGCTCTTTTCGGTCTTGCCTCAGGACAGGGGGAGATTCAGGAGGCAACGGTTACAGCAAATGTTGCTTCAGCACCTGACATAGATCCTTTTGACCCGAATTTTATTCAGAATTTCATGAACGGAACCATGAACAGTACCGAAAAGAAAGTTCTGAAATCAAAACCGTTCAAAATAAGGATAAAGCCTCTTCCTGCGGGAGCTCCGGCTTCCTTCAGCGGTGCTGTTGGTTCATATACCATGCGTTCCATGACTGAAAAAGGCAAATACAAGGAAGGCGAACCTCTGAGTTTCACAGTTACTGTTTCAGGACGTGGAAATCTTAAATCCGTTACTGCGCCCAAATTCAAGGAAACGCCTGATTTCAAAGTGTTTGATACACAGGTGGCTACGAACCAGACAAGAGACAATGACAGGGTAGGTGGAAAAAAGACATTTACATATCTGCTTGTGCCACGTTCAGCGGGCCACAAGGTTATCCCTTCACTTTCGTTCTCATACTTTGATCCGTCTACTGAACATTATTATACGCTTAATACCAAACCTGCAGAAATAGAAGTTGCCAGGAGCGATACGGCTTCCAAAAATGTTGTTTTCAATCCTTCAGGCGCTGCTGAACAGGTCGTGACTGCGACCGGAACGGATATACGGTATGTTACAGAGAAAACAGGCCGTGGGCCTCTTGCCTCATTTGCCGCCTCTGTTGTCTCACTGCCCGGCTGGATTCATATTCTGCCCCTGCTGCTGTTTATTGTGCTGCTTACGGCAAAGAGTTTCAGCCGTTACCGGGAGAAGAATCCTCAGCTTTTCCGTTTCAAGGGTGCCAGGGGCAAGGCTTTCCATCAGCTTGACGAGGCTGGTGATATGATAAAAGCCGGACAGTCGTCAGAGGCTGTATCGCTTCTGTACGATGCTTTTATGGATTATCTTTCCGATAAATGCGGGGAAAAGGTTTCCGCCATGCAGGTGCGCAAGGCCATAGAGGTTATACGTTCCAAATTCCCGAAGGTGAAGGATTCGGAGGCAGACAGCATACGCAATCTCTGGCAGGAACTGGAAATGCATCATTACGCTCCGGGGAAAGCCGATAAATTCTCATCGGAGGCGCTGCTGCAGCAGTGCCGCATGATACTTAAAATGCTGGATGGTAAACTGAAATGAAAAGAATAAAAAATGCTGTTTTCCTTTTTATCTTTTTCGCCGCCGGTATTGTTTCAGCGGTTCCTGCTGTGCTGTATGCATCGGAGGATTTTTCCAGATTCAATGAAATGTACCGCGGCGAGCAGTACGAGGAAGCTTACAAAGGCTACGCTGCTGGGCTTGCAAAAGACAGAAACAATCCCGGGTTGTGGTACAATGCCGGAAACACGCTTTACAGGCTCAACCGTCCCGGTGATGCCGTGTATGCTTATGCCAAGGCTTTCTCGCTTGCCCCGCGGGATGGGGATATAAGATTCAATCTGGAATACGCAATGCGTCAGACCGGACAGGCTTTCATTCCGGAAGGTACTCCGAGAGCATTGTATCTGATGTTTTATATGTTTTCAGATCAGGAACTTAAAGCGCTGGCAGCTGTTTTTTTCTGGATAGCGATGCTTTCTGCCTGTGCCGCAACGGTTTTTTCTGACAGGGTACGCAGATATTCTGTGCGTGTATCGGTAATAGCATTTATAGTACTTATGTTCTCCGGAGGCTGGATCTGGGCCAGGCATTATTCACAGTTCTCTTCTTCAGCTGCCGTTATAACAGAAACCGGAGGACTTAAACTTTTAAGTGGTCCGGGGGAAAATTTCAGGGAATGTGCTTCAGCCCCGGAAGGCAGGATAGTGCGCATACTAAGTTCGTCTGACGACAGATATTATGAAATAGGTCTTGCTGCCGAAGGAATAAGCGGCTGGGCATTGAAAAGCGGAGTAAAGAAATTATGAAAATAGCAGTGGCAAGTGATCATGCGGGTTTTCCGCTAAAGAAAGTTCTTATCCCTTTTATCGAAAAATTGGGACATCAGGTAATAGACTGCGGTACTGATTCGCCGGATAAATCGGTTGATTATCCGGATTTTGCCTATAAGGCCGGGCAGGCTGTGCTCTCAGGTGAGGCAGAACGCGCGGTTATGGTATGCGGTTCCGGTGTAGGTGCCTGTGTTGCCGCCAATAAGATAAAAGGTATACGTGCCGGATTGTGTCATGATACATATTCCGCGCATCAGGCTGTTGAGCATGATAATATAAATATGCTCTGTCTCGGGGCGCGTGTTATCGGGGTTGAGCCGGCATATGAAATTGTTGCGGCGTATATAGGAGCCAGATTCTCAAACGGGGAGCGTCACTGCCGCCGTCTTGACAAGGTGCTTGCCATAGAGGCAGGCAGAAAACCCTGAAAGATTTACGGGAAAGCCGTGGCACTTGAATTTCCGGCTTTCCTCTGCTAAAATTGTATGTAGAAGTACCCGTATTTTCATTTTATTTTAAAAAAGATGAAAAGACGGGAAAATTTTTATCATGCAGGTGTTTTTTATGGCGGAAGAAGAAAATAAAGAGAACACAGGTGAGAATATGACATCAGATGCCGGAGCGAATGAAACTCATGCATCACTTGGTGATATTTTAAACGGTTCCATGCAGGAGGAAGTTTTTGACGCCATAGCTTTTCTCGATTCAAAACCGGAGAAGAAAAGCGGCAAGGGCGGAAAAAAAGACAAAGATAAACAGGATTCCGCCGGAAAAAGAACCGGAACATCTGACAGTAAAAAAGAAACTGAAAATGACAAATCTGTAAAAGAGAAGTCCATGGCTGGCAAGGCCAAGGAAGATACCCCAGCGGATAAACCGAATGCGGGTAAAAAATCCCCTTCGGAAGAAAAACAGCCTGAGGACAAGCCTGGGAATCATCCGGCTGCCATAAAGAAAGAGGAAAACAAAGAAAAAGCGGAGCAGAAAATAAATGAAGCCACACAGATAGCTGATACAAAAAAATCTGCACAGAAAAAAGCTGCTGAACCTGTAAAGAAAACAGCAGATGCAGCACATAATGGAAAAAAAGGTGACAAACCGGCTGCCACAAATGACGGAAAGGCTGTTTCAGGCCAGGCTTCTGCCGGTACAGTAAAAAACAGTGCTAAGACAAAAACAGGCATAACGGACAAAAACGGCGCTAAGGCAAAGGCACCGCTATATAAAGCCTCAGTGTGGAAAGTGCCCGGAAAAAAGAAATCCCTTGTCATCAGTATTCTCGCTTTTTTGCTTGCAGGTGGTGCCATGTTTGTTCTTATGACTTTCCAGGGTGCAAAGGATATAAAGAACACGGACGCGAAAATGAATTTCAGTTATGGCAATGTTATTGCCGGTGCTGTTGCTCCTCTTTTTGAGGCCCTTGGAATTACGGATGACAAATCGGAACTTGAAGAGGCAACGCGCAAAAGGGTGTATGATCGTTCCCCGGAGCAGTTTGCCCTGAATCTTGCGGACTGGACAGGGGAGGGAGCGGCTTCGGCTGCAGGTGATGATTCTTCCTCATCTTCCGGTGGCGGTTCCGAAGCTTCAGGCGGAAGAAATCACAGCGCATCTGCTCCGTCGTCTGAACCTTACCGTAAAATGGAGGCAGCATTGGGAAGTTCCGGGTTCAGTGGTGGTGGCGGACGCAGCCAGACCTCATCAAACGGAATGTCCTCTTTTGAAAAAGGAGGGGCCTCAGATGCTGTTAATACAGGTGGGGAACATTCATATGCTTCAGGCTCAAAACTTCCTGTTGGCAAAGGAAAAGGGGTTGAGACTCTCCGTGCTTCAAGACAGATGTTAAGTACCGGCCTTACTTCAGGCTCTGCTAACATAGCCCGCTCGCAGTGGAGCAGTGCATTCGGCGAAGGTAGATCCACCGGTAAGACAAGCGGCTTTTCAAATAACAAGGCGGATCTTAATACCTATAATTCCGGAGGTCTTGCCAATCTGGACAAGATAAAAAGCGGAGAGATCACAGATTTGAAAACAGGTTCCATAGATGGTAAATCCGGTTCTATCACGGAGGCCAGCGTGCCTAAAATGGTTGGCAAGGCTAATAATGGCGATGGTGATGAAAACGATAAACTGATAGAAAAAGCCCTTGGTGATGTTGCTGGCACAGCCACGAAAGCTGGTGTTGATGCTGTTACTTCAGGTAAAGATAAGGACCAAGAAAAAGGTAATGGCTCATCTGGTAAAACAGAAACTGCTGGGGAATCCGGTGCATCAACTGCTGGTAGTTTTTTTGTTTCGGGAAAACCACCAGCTGAATTTTCCAATATAGCCGAAAAAAGTGATGCGGATGGTGGTCTATATTGTCCCGATGGCTGTGAAGGGGATGGGTTTACTTATAAAGACAATCCTGCGACATATCTAAAGACGGCAAAAGGAGACTGGGTTGTATCTTATACAGGTGAGCAGAAAATGGATAACGGCGATATAATAAAATACGAGGATAAATATGTTATAAGGCCAGGTTCTGATCCAGAGATGACACATTTGGTATCAGAAGGCGTTAATACGAAGACTGGAAAAAAAGTTACCTCTTATAGAAAGCAGCTTTGAAATATGTTCGAGGGTTGACAAAATGCGGTTTATCTGTTAAACTATTATTGAAATTAACTGCTTTGTCCTGAACTTTTGTAAGTATCAGGAAAAGCAATTAAGTTATTTTATAAGAACGAGGATTGATATGGCGAAGATAGTAAAAAGAAATCTTCTTGGTAAAAAAAAGGCAAATAAGCCGGTTCAGTATGCCATCGGCGGCGTAGTGGCTCTCGTCATGCTTGTTCTTTGGATAACCTCTCCATCAAGGGGCAGTTCCTTTAGTACTGCGGTTATTGCAGCAGGCAATCCTTTTTCATCCCGCGTATCTGATGTTTCAGCTCTTTCTTCTGCTGGTGACGATACATTCAAATCAGAAACACAGAAAATGGCAGAGGAAATGGGGTCACATGATGGTGGAAATAATCTTCTGGGGTCCCTATTCAGCTCAGGATTTGAAGAAGAAAAGATGGAATTTCTTGATGGAGGGTCTGAGGCCGCTGCAGCTCCTTCAGCGGACGATAGTGGTTCTGCATCTGACAGTTACTCATCTCCTTCTGCATCATCTGTTTCAGGAAGTTCTGTCTCAGAAGGGGCGCGTGCAAAACTTTCAGCCCTGAACTCATCTTTGGGTGGAAGTGGAGGTGGTTCCACAAGTACATCTGGTAGCGGGAATCATAATAAATTTTTTGGTTCAGGCAATGTTAAGGCTAAAGTTAATAAAGTAGATATTGATACAAAGTCTAAAAAAAGTGCACCATTGGCCGCACCGGGAAAACAGGGGCTTACATCTCTTCAGACAGCCAACCGTTACGCTTCTGATGCCTTGAAAACAAATAATCTCGCCGGTGCCTCAGCTACAAATTCTCTTGCTTTTGACGGCGGTACAAAAAAAGCCACAACAGATTTTCTTGATTCAGGCACAGAAAATGCTGTGGGCGCGGCGAGTCTTGGTCTTGGTCAGGCAATAACAGATCTCAAAACGAATGATCCTAAACTTAACAGTAATAAGGTTACACCACCAAGCAAACCCAAAGATGCCAGCAAAGACGATGATGACTGGAAAAAAGAGTTGATCAAATCGCTTATTAGCGGTGTAGTAGGCCCAGTCCTGCAGACTGCTGTAAAAGGTGCAATGGGTGGTGGCGATAAATAAATTTTTAAGGAGAATCGGGAGGAGTTATGAAAACAAATAACAAAAAACAAAATAGCGGCGGATTCCTTTCCGCCATTGCTGCCCTCTTTAAAGGAGGTGCAGCCGCAGGCAGTGGTGTTTCCGGCGCTGCAGCAACCGGAGGTATATTTGCTTCCAATGCCGGAATTCTGGGTCTGCTTTTAGGCGGAGCTACAATAGCGGCTGGGGCCGGTGCTGTATATCATTTGGCGGGCAATACTACAAACACGGCTTCCAACACTCCCGCACTTTTTCAAAACAGCTATTTTGAAGAAGAAGCTGCGAAAGCCGGTGCTGAGCGTTCCAGCAGTCAGGACCGTCATAACCAGGTAAACTCCTCCATAGGAATGTTCTCTGAGCAGGCCAGAAAATCCGGCCTCGGCTTTGAGGTGCAGGAGGAACAGCCACAGGATAATTCACAGGCTGAAGATAATAATTATTCTGAAGCTTCATCGTACGGAAGTTCCGGTTCCCCTGTCGATTATTCAGCCTCTGCGGCCAGTTCCTCAAGTCCAAAGGGAAACAGACTTACCTCTAAGAGCATGGGGTCTTTCAGTGGTGGCGGATCCTCCTCCACCGGTTCCTCTGTTCCAAGAATGAAGAGCATGGGGGGACTCAGTGGTGGCGTTAACAGTAAATTTGCCAGTATGAAATCAGCTGCACTTGCTGAAAGTAGAGGTAGTGCAACTGCCATGGCTTCTGCGAAGAAGGCAAGTATATCAAAAGGCAGAAGCGTTTCAGCCCGTGGTCGCAGAAGTTCGGCCCGCAGTCAGGCTATGTTTGCCAATGCAATGGGCTCAAAAGCAGCTTACAGTTCATCTGTCGCAGGAGCCAGAACATCTGCACAGGCAGCATTCACTGGCGAAACAACAGGCACAGGTGATGTTGCTGAAGGTGTGCTGGAAGGTGCTGGTCTCGGTGGTGCCGGAATTAGTTTGGGAGATGGACTTAAATCAAATGACCCAGGGAATAGCAATAGTATAAAAAATGTTCCTCAGCCTGGTGGTGTATCAAATGCGTCGCCATGGAAATCACTTGAGATAGGTTTGCTTGCCACTCTCGCAGCCGCTACTGTACTACTTATTACAGGTTCCATTCTTGCTTCACAGGCTGCCAAGGCAGTACATCCTGCACAGAAAGCACCGCTTCTTATGGCAACAGCCATTATCGCTGGCATTGTGTGTTTGGCAGCAATAGCAATTTGTGTAATGGCTGGAATACTTATTGGCAAACATAAGCAGACAAGTATGGGTATTACCTATATGATTGCAGGGGCCTTCCTTGGCTTGAAAGGCGGGAAACTTATGGCCGAGGCAATAAGTGGATATAAGGATGCGAAAGCTGACTCTTATGATAAAGATCCTGATTATCAGGCTAAGAAAGCAGAGCTTGATGAAAAGCTTAAAAATGATCCGAACTATGATGAAAAACAGTATAAAAAGGATCTCTCCAAAGCTAAAGATGAAAGTTGGAACAAGACAAAAACTGATTATAAAAACGCAAAGAATGAAGTTTCTTCTTCAAAAAAGGAACTGAATACAGCAGAGAAAGAATATAATTCTGATAAGAAAGATATTGATAAAAAGTATAAAGAAGAAGCCAAGTCTGACAATAAGGACGTTAGGGAAAATGCTGGTAATAATAAAAAGCTGCGGCAAGAGGATTCACGAGCAAAGCACGATATTGATGGAAAGCAGCAAAAATATGATGCGGCTCAAAAGAATTATGAAGACGAAGTCAATAAGTATAAACCTGAAGATCCTAAACCGGAAACTGTTACTGAAACACATGAGTATACTTATAATGAGGACGGAACTGTCAAGACCGATACTGTAACCAAAACTGTTAATAAACCAACTCCGGAAGTCAAGCCTACGACTGCGCAGCAGATTACTAAGACTATTACAGAATCTACTGACCAGATGGGAATGCAGTATACTACACAGGGCATTAGTCAGGGTTTAGACCGTGTTATGTCCGATGATGGTGGTGCCGCCGGTGGCGATGACGCTGGCGGAGATGATGCTGACAGCGATGATGATTCTGGAAAATAATTCCGGGAGGAAATTATGAAAAAAATAGATATTCCTAATGTAAATAAAAAAGGAAACAATGAAAAGAAAAGTGGTCTTTTCGGTTTCCTCCGCGGGGGCGCTTCAGGCGCATCTGGTGTAACTCCAGGAGTAATTGGCGGTACAGCTAATGCGTCTTCCGGGCTACTTGCGATGCTTACAGGCAAACTTGCGACAGTGCTTATTTCTACCGTGATAATCGGTGGTTTAGGTACAATATATGTGGCAAGAAACGCTTCTGATAATTCCATGGATTCCGGGGAGCTTATGGCCAGCGCTCAGGAGGCTGCAGAGTATGTACCGGCTATTCAGCGCAGTGAGGCAGCCAATGATGGTAAGAGTTCGCTTGGAATGTTTAATGAGACAAATAAGGGTGCGATATCATTTGATATTGACCCAACATTAAACAACAAGAACAAAGCGGACAGTACCGAATATGATGACATGGCTAATGATGCAGTTTCCTCAGCAGCTTCAGCACAGGATATGGCTGCTGACGCTATGTCCGAAGCTGCTGGCAGGGCGGAACTGAATAGTTCCAATCTCAGTACTTCTCTTGGTAGTGACCGTTCTTCAAAGAGTATGAACATGAGCGGTGCTGCTCCGAGACTTAAGCCCACATTCAAGAGCATGGCTAGCAACAGTTTCAGGCCTATGGGATCTATTAAAAATGGCAAAGGCGGTAAAGCTCTCGCCATGTCAAGAGCCAACAAGGCGGGAACAATTGGCACAGGTCGTGCAGGTTCTCGATCCGGCTCGCGTGCTTTCAGGCAGGCTAAAGCTATGAGAAGCATTATGGCACGCGCATCCAGCGGTGCGAGAAACTATGAAACTTCACGTGCAACAGCTGATGCTGCATGGGAAGGCACAACTGCGGAAGGTGATGCAACTGAGACCATAGAGGCAGGTGGACTCGGTGAAGGCGAGAATATGTCTGTTGATCCAATAGGTGGAAATGCTCCTTCTACAAGTGGAACTACGGGAGACCGCTCTTTCCCAATGCCTCCTAATCCAAAAAATGTTTCTCCGTGGCAGTCAACATTGGAGACCATACAGTATCTGTATATGGCTGCAATGGGTGTTATTATGATTGGTGCCGCACTTGCCGAAATCAAACCCTGGGGATATATCGGTTATGCCGTGGCAGCAGGAATTGCGGCAGTTCTTTGTGGGCTTGTTGTTTATTATGCCTCAACATTGAAAAGTGACTATGGTCAGGATAAAATGGCTGAAATGTGGGAGTGGGTTGGCGGTATTTCGCTTGTTGCTGCCGTTGCAGCAGCTGCTGTTGGCGTAGCAGGTGCTACTGGAGCTATAGCTGCTACAGCTGCCGGAATAGTAAGTGCTGTAACGATAATTGTAGGCACAATAGGTATGACTGTGGGTGGTACTGTAGGCGGAAAGGCTGCTGAAAAAGTCGACTATGACGCATATACTGACCACTGCTCCAAACCTGAAAATAAAAATACTAAAGCATGCCAAACGGAGACAAGTAGTCTTCCCTATGAACTCTCTGATTCTCCTGTAAACAGAGGAACGCTCTGCTAAGCTGTATAAGCCGCAGAAAATGCGGCATACAGCAGAATACCTTGCCCCGTCGTCTGCCTTAATATGGCGACGGGGAAAGGAGGGAAAAATGAAAGATAACTTTTTTGAAAAACATAAAAAGAAATCGCTGGCAGCCCTGCTTCTGCTTTTTCTTAAGGGAAGAGGAAAATATTTTGCTGTACTTCTTCTTGCCTTGTTTGCTTCCGCCCCTCTGGTGGTGACAAGCGATGCTTTCAAGGCTTTCACAAATCACCCTGCCGTAGCTGCTGTCCTTCGTACATTTGGCCTTGGGGCCCATGAATATTCAGACAAGGATATGATTGCTCAGGCCGCACACAACAGCGCAGGTAAAAAATCGTCATACTGGCAGAAATATTTCAGTAAGATTAACGCACCGCTTCCGTCTGGAAAATTCAGTTCGATGAAATTTCTGAACGGAGATATCAGCGATATAGGCCCTGCTGAAATAAAGGATAAAACTAAAAATAAGTATGGCATAAAGGGTGTTGCCAACGAGGCAAATCAAAATGAGAAAACTTCCGCAGAAGAAGGAGTTGATTTGTCTCGTATGGTAGCCATGGCACGTAATGGCGGTGAAACAGGCACAAGTGAAAACGACGAGTCAGCTGAAGGCAATGACAGTGCTTACCGTGCAATGGAGTTAGGGGCCAACAGTGCTTTTGCACCGTTTATGGGCTCAAAAACTATAATGTCAAAGGGTGGAGCCGAGAATAAACATTCAGCTTTGGCTTCAAAGGCCTCACGTGAAGTTGGTGAACGTTTGCCGGCTTCTGGTAATCCGCGCAAGATGTCGTCCTCCGGTCGTGTCTCAGGTTTCTCCTGGAGAAAAATGGGCCGGACGAAACGTGCCAATGCTTTTGCCGGAGCCAACCGCAGTGATAGAAATGGCAAAACGCAGATGAATGAGGCTTATGCCTATGCCACACTGCTCTTGAGTGAAAATAACATAACTCCGGAAGTTGATGAGACTATAGCCGGTGGTATGTTTGACGGTAATACTGTTTCAGGAGATCTGCTTGACACCGGTGAACCAATAGTTGTTCCTTCCGGCTCCTATGCTGATAATCTAAGTGCTGTCAGTAGCGGAATGGGGGCTATAGATCAGTGTATGCAGGGGTATTCTGAAGCTCAAGAAGAAAGTACTAAGATTATTAAGGAAAGCGAGGGGATCATGAATCAAATGGATTTTGATGATCCTCCAAGTTGTGCATTGTGGGATAATTCAGCTGTCGATAGCTGGAATAGCAAGGTGGACAAACTTCAGTCCAACTGTAACAGGGCTAAGACAGTTCTTACAAATGCAGCTACAGCAAATTGTTCCGGAGTTAATGTAAATATAAGCGGTGGTAGTGAGGAAATGGACTGTGGAAAATTCGATCAATATAGAATCAGATGTTCATTCTGGGATACTTTTGTCGCAACATTTGGTTTTATACTGGTTGTTTTGTCCTTGGGAATTATCGGATATATTATACTATCGGAAACAACAGGCATAAATAAATTCTTAAAAGGCGTGTTCAATGACTGGAGCGGAAATGACTTCGGCGACGGTTCTGATCTGCCAGGGAATTCAGGTTCTGAAACAGATAACGGTGGTAAATGAAACGTAAATTGATAAACTACTTCGTGTTTTAAAGTCTATTTGTTTTAAATAACCTGAAGACTAACACGGCATTATGGGGTACCCTTAATGCCGTGTTTTTTGTTGTCCGAAATCCCCACGGATAGGCCGGGGGGTCAGTGAGGTTAGACCGTTCCCCATGACAAAAAAACTCCTTGTGCTAATATGTATAAAGGTCTGTTACAGCAGGCCAGTAACAGCACAAGGAGGTCATTGAAATGAGCAATGACATAAATAAACTATCACATACAAGTTGGAATTGCAAGTATCACATAGTGTTCGCGCCCAAGTACAGGCGACAGGTATTCTACAGGTGTAATGGGATATATCAAGGGGAAAAGGAGCCTGATGATATATGAGCGCTGGAAGGGGATGGAATACCGGTATCGGAATCGGGAGTTCTGGTGCAGGGGGGAGTATGTAGATACTGTGGGAAAGAACAAGGCGAAGATAGCCGAATATATAAGACGGCAGCTGAAGGAAGACGAGATGGATACACAGATGTTGTCCTTTGACAAAAGCGTATGGGACAGTAATAAGCGGAAGAAGTAGCGTGTGGCAGTCCGTTTTTACGCGTTCCACGCGTGGGCTGGCAGGAGAGGGCAGGTCCCGCATATGAAAAAAACGGTTACGCCTGGGGATATTTATTATAACGGAATTTCAAAAATATAGGCTTAATGTGCAAAATAGTTGGTATAGACGACGAGAAAATGATTTAATATTATTTTTGGATAGAAAATGATTAAAAATATTGCAAAAATTGTGGCTGTACTGATCTTATAAAATGGGGCAGACAAAGTGGCAAAAAACGATACAAATGCAAAGCCTGCGGCAAGGTTTTCCATTTAAGCGAATGTTAGGCAGGTGCTTTCACAGCATATTGTTTTGATGAATTAAAACTGCATGTTTTGTCCCAAATGTCTGGCAAGGACATCTCTACCATACGCAGGCAATTTTGACAAACTGACTGTACAAAAAGTTTTCCAAAAAATCTCAGACAATCATATAAATTTAGTGTTTGACGGAGTGTATTTCGGGCGTTCGCTGTGCTATATTGTATGCATGGCAGAAAGCAAAACAATATATTACAGGGAATGTCCTGAAACGATAGAGAATATAGGGATTGTTATTGGCGAACTTGAACGCATGGGATATGTGTTCAGGAGCTTTACGGTAGACGGCAGGAAAGGCGTTAAGGAGTATCTTAAATGGCGTTATCCAAATGTTCCATTGCAGCACTGCAGATTTCACCAGAAAGCAGCAATAACACAGTATCTGACAGGCAGACCAAAGACAGAATGCGGCAGGAAATTAAAAAGACACTGGCCAGCACTTTGGGAATAACAAACAGAACGTGTTTTGAATCAGAATTTAAGGCATTAAAACAGCGTTATGAAGATTTTCTGAAAGAAAGAAATGAGAATGACAATTCAAACACGGAAGGCTGCGCAGGGCATTCAGGAGCATAGGCAGGAATATGCCTGATCTGTTCACATGTCGTGAGCAGCCGGAACTGGAAATAGAAAGTACGACAAACAGCTGTGAGGGATATTTCAGGCAGATAAAAATATAATGTCAACAACTATTTTGCCTATTAAGCCAAAATATAAAAATTATTTTGAGTGCCAGAATAAAATATGGGACTAAAGTCCTATCTAAGTTGTTACCTCATGGGCCTTGTCTTTTCGGTCCGCTAATGATACAATTTCAGTAAGAAGTGTCAGAAGCGAATGTTGTCTGATACTTTTTGGTTGTTTTTTTATCTGGAAAGAATAGAAAAAACAACTGGAGGAAACTATGAACCTCTCAAATGGAAACGACAAAAAATCAAAGACGTCCGGTGTAGCTTCACTCTTTGGAAGAGGAAGCGCATCGAAGATCGGGAAATCACAGTTCTCCCGGTCTATGGGCGGAATCATGGACCGGCTCAAAGGCCTCTCCCGCAGAGATCTTGCGTTGGTGGGTGTTGGTCTGAGCGTACTGGTGGCAGCTCCTGTCGCCGAATACATGATGTCTAAACCTGCGGACTCTGCGAACATGCTCACTTCGGGCTTTTCTTCCCGCGAATCACAGTCTGGCTCAGCCAGCCTGTATGAGCCGGGAATCAACGCCTTAAGCCAGGGCAGTGCAGATGGTGCCGGTGAAGTCATAACGCCCCTTAGCGCAAGAGATCCCTCATCCCTTATTCTTGGAGCGCAGTCTGATCAGCCTCCAATGATTGACTACACGCCCATGAGTGGCGGTGAAGGCGCAGGTGGAAACAGTTCATCTTCCTCGTCATCTTCATCCCCTGATATGGACGATATGCGCGATTCAGTTCGTGACGCGGCCAGAAACGGCGCATCGGAAGCTGTTAAATCAGCCGGCGCTCCTACAGTTATTCCCCGTATGGCTGCGGGTTTCCGTGGTCTTGGCAGTATTGCCAGCGCCGGCGGAACATCATCATCTGGTGATTCCAAACGTAAACTGAGCGCCCCTACAAAATCCAATGTGTCCACTAAACAGAGCACCATGGTGAACCCAGTGGCCTCTGCCGGGTACAAAGGTGTTGCCAGTACACCCAAGAGTGGCAGCAAGAGCGGAATTGAAAAACTCCGCGCGCAGGGCGATGCCCAGGGTGGATACTTCAGCGGAGCCAATGCCATAAAAGCCTTGGATAATGCCAATGGTGTTAAAATGTCTAACATCCATGGCGACGGTCCTGGTAATGGGTTCGGCGGTGGCAGCATGGGTGGCGGTGAAGGTTATAAAGGCCCCTCTAATGGTGGACCGCACGATTCACACAAACACTCTGGCAAGTGCGAGACTCTCGCATGCAAGGCTGCAGAAGCACGTCAGAAGAAAGCCCTCGACTGGGAATTCTTTTGGAAATATGATGTACCCAAGAAAATTGCTGAGACTTTTATAGACGCTCTAACGAAAGGGGCGGCAGATTGGCTTGTGGGTAAAATATTCGGCGGAAAAGGCGGGCCCACTGAATATGTTTGTTTGGCTGCAATAAGTAAAGATGTTGTCCCATTGTGTAAAAAGGATAATCTTGTTGAAGTTGCAAGAACCAAAGATGAAGAGACGTATAAGTCATGGAAAACTGGCGGTGGTGATCAGTGTCCATGTGGAAAACCTCCAGCTTCTGAAGTGAGCTTGTCAGGTGAAACTTCATCTTCATCTGATAACAATGGTAATTATATTGCTGCTGAAGGTTCTTTTGAATCTATGGTTAGTAGTTATGATGAGGGACTCAGAATATACATGGCTAAACTTTCTGAGACTGGTAGAACCTATCGTTCCAATTCAATGAAAAAAGCCGCTGGAGATGCCTATGCATCTTTAGATATGTATATAGATATGGGCAAGCAAAATAATGGTGAGAGTCTCGCTTTTGGAGGCCCATTTAGTAAAATTAATAAGTTAGTAAAAGATGAAGGTAAGAAGTTAACCGAAGAACTTGAGGTGTTACGTAGCACTGTAGCTGTTTTAACAGGTGAGTTCTCTTCGGCTAAAGCAAATGCTATTGCCTTTAAACTTAAGCTTAAAGATATAGAAGAACACCCGAATAATTACACTAAAAAGTCTTCTTCTGATAATATAAAAGCAGTTGCTAGTAAGGATAAAGACGACCCATTAAGTGTAGCTATTAAGGCTTACTATGAAGAGTATAATCGTGTCTATGATAGAGTTATAACAGTTCCTGAAAATGAAAAATTAATTGAACGTCATGGACGTGCAATTGAGATACTGTTAAAATATACACGGGAAGCTGCTGATGAGAATGACGGAATTAATACAGTAGTGTTTAACGAATATACAGCCCAGGTTGGCGAGTTAAAGCGTACATATAACAATGATGAAAATAAATCATTCTCAGAATTGGTAATAAAGAAACTTAATCTCAAACACGATGATATTGAAAAACGTGTTTATGATTATTTAGTTGATATTGATCAGGCTCCAGATGCTCCAAAAGATAAGGTTGCTAACGATGGAACCAAGAAGGATGTTCCTACAGACCCAAGCAAAGCTTCTGCAAAAGCGAGAATCTGGAGAGGTTTGCCTTGGAATCTTGAGGACCAAAAGAAAGAAAAGAATATGCTTGAGGTCTATAAAGATGAGGCTGCTAAAGTAAAGCAAAGAGAGATAGAACATTGGAAACTTGATTCTCCGCGTGAAATTAAAAATAACAATAGCAGTGAACTTAGAACACTTGAAGAACTTGGGAACTTAGCTGAAGGCAAATCTGCTATGTTAAAATACATGGAGGCAAATAATAGCAAAGAGTTCTATGCTCCTGGGTATAGAGTTATTGTAGAGATAAGAGAATCATATAATACTGAAAGTAACGCATTGGCATATATTAGAACTGAGATTCAGAACTTGAAGCAATTAGAAATCAGTATTAAACAAGGACTTAAGAATCAGTTTAATATTGATTTAGAAGGCGGTCACAATGGTGGCGACCAGGGTGGCGGTGATAACGGCGGCAATGGTGGAAACCAGGGCGGCGGTGATAACGGCGGCAATGGTGGAAACCAGGGCGGCGGTGATAACGGCGGCAATGGTGGAAACCAGGGCGGTACACCTCAGAGTATAGTTCCCAGTGTCTGTGAAGACCCGAATCACTGTACAGATGCGGAAATCCGCAAACTGGAAAAGGAAGCCCGCCAGAGTGGAAAATACAACAAGGGCAATAAGGAACTTAATCCTGTATGGAATGAGTATAACAATCCTGTTTCCGGAATGGAAAAAGTTACTGTAAATCCTGAAGGAGCCACATATCAGGACTATAATAATAGCAGAGGTAAGGTTCATACACTTAGAAATCGGTATGACCAGCTTGCGTCCCAGCTGAAGAACAGCGCAAATCTGTCACAGGAAGAACGTGATGCGATTAAAGACGAGATGGACAGAGTGTATGAAAATTACGAGCAGGAACTTGCAGAGACCAACAAAAAGTGGAAAGAAGTATGCATAGCTTCTGTAAATCAGGGAAATCCCAAGTTAACCATGAATTACTGCAATGGTAAAGGGGGACCTGTAAATCACAATACCACCAATACCACTGTTTCTCCGAAGCCAACTAATACAACCACCTCCAGTACAAATCCCACAGTATCCAATGGGCAGCAGACTGCTGGATCGGGCAGACTTCCTGAAACTTTGGAAAATATTATTTTTTCAAAGGAAATGAAGAAAGTTGATGTTTATGATGAGGAAGATAATATAGTAACTGTCAAAGTATGTGACGGTCTTTTATCTGAGGGATACCCTGATGTGTGTCTTTCCTATGCGCGAATAAAATCAGCGGCTGTTAATCCATGTTTTATGTATACAGAAAATGGTACATGCAACAAAATCCGCGAAGGGAAACTTTATGCAGACTGGCCAGCAAAACAGTTAAGAAAGTATGGAAAACTGATTCCTAAAAAGGATAGAAAACTTAACGGTCAGTGGCATAAAGTACAAGTAAAAGCTGACATGATCAGTTATTATCTTGCTTACAGCAACAACGCTGCTGTTCTAAGAAAAACACCTCAACCTTTGCCTCAACTTAATGGCTCAGCAGATAAGGAATACGGAGCCTGGTTCTCATCAGCGAAACCGATGGAACAGTTCATATTGCGCACTTCCGTAAAATGTAACTATGATAAGACAGCCAAAGTCTGGCGTTTTGGTAAAGTTACGCTTACTACGGAAAAGGGAAGCTCAAATGATTCCCAGAGTCTCAGTATGAATATAGGGGCAGATGTGCCTGGCGTAAAAATAAGCGTCGGAGCCACTCTTGGACACAGCGAGACAACATATAACTTCGGCAAAGAGAATAATTATTCTGATAAATTCACGAATCAGATATGTAGATAAGGAGTGAACGATGACTGCAAAAAAACTCTTGACGGGTTTGTTTGCGGCAGTGATGACGGCGGGAGCTTTTGCTCCTGCCGTTGTTTATGCCCAGCAGACCAGCTACAAAGATGCAATAAAAGCCTATAATAGCGGCAATAAGGAAACTGCCATAGAGGTAGCCATGGATTATAAATACGGCTGGGATGGTGCAGAGGTCAATGGGGCCAAAGCCGTGGAATGGCTGGATAAGGCTTTTGATGCCGGGGTAGTCCGTGCTGCTACTATAGCCGGAACAATGTATTTTACCGGCGACGGTGTGAAACAGGATTTTTCAAAAGCTGAAAAATTCTATCGCAAAGCTGCTGCCAAAGATGATGAGAGTGCTCAGATACGCCTTGGCAGAATGTACTATTATGGCAACGGTGTTAAAACAGATTATGAATCTGCCGCACGCTGGTATGCTGCCGCCGCCAGGAAGTATGAGCAGTCAGACTCATGTTCTATTGCCTGTCTGTATCTTGGGCAGATTTACTATTATGGCTGGAAAAAGGGCGGAAAACTGGTAACTGATGATAAATCAGCACTGAAATGGCTTGAAAAATCCTATTCTGCCGGCTATGTCGAGGCTGCGACGCTTATAGCGTCCATTAACTCAAAAGGGACATCTGAAATTAAACAGGACAAAGCCAAAGCCAGAAAATGGCTTATTGCGGCAGCTGAAAAGGGATATGAGCCGGCGATAAAAAAGCTTGCCCTGGATTATTTTGAGGGGAAAAACGGCAAGGCTGACAATGTTCAGGCTTATGTCTGGGCTGCTGTGCTCGTTTCCCGCGACAGCAGTGAGGCTTCTGTGCGCCTTCGTGAGACTGCAAGAAGCAGAATTCCGGCAAAGGAACAGGCAAAAGCTGATAAAGCGGCCTCCGCAGCGGTGAAAAAGTATGAGCAGATAAATTATGAACCCCCAGCAAATAATCTGGACTGATATTTTCTGAATCAGATCAGATGAAAAATCCCGCTTATAAACAGGCGGGATTTTTTATGTAAGAATGAATAGTTTTCCTTCATCATTCCTGCGTAGATTATGGGTTATGTCTTGTCGCGTAGTGTCTGCTAAACAGCAGTTTTAAATAACACACAGTATGCCCCAGAAAAGAAGGACAACACACACATTTTCAGGTTTAATATGGGTAAAAATACCGCAGGCTGTTTTGTACATTAATATAGCGTACAGAACAGCCCGCTTAAACATATGTACTTTTAAAATAATAGCTATTTAAACGGTGCTATTGGATTTGTATTAGGTGTAATTACAGCTCCCGGTTCACCAGGTTCAAGCCATATCTCTCCATCCTGTATGATTCCTACCAGATCGGCCTTTTCACCTTTGGCATCTATATGGAATGTGTCTTTATAAGTGCCTTCCTTGGTTCTTTCGCCACCATTGGTTAAGTCCACCATGGCGTATTTGCCTTCATAGGTTACAGTCCAGCTGCCGTCGTCATTTTGAGTGTAATTTACTTTTGTATCCTCGTAGGTTATGGCTTTTTTTTCGCTTAATATCTTTGAATAATCTCCGCTGCATCTTGTATTTTCCATTACCTGTTTTATGTTATCAGGCGGCTCGTTTTTGGCGTTGGGAACAGATGCCATTGACATTCCGCCTTCGGCAGCAGTATCTGCAGTTGTAGCGTCTTTTTCGGATTTTTCTTTGCCTGTATCTTTCTCTTCTTGTTTGTTTTTTATCCCATCTGAAATACTGTCTCCAAGGGAACCGGTAACCGAATCGAAAGTATCTTTTAATGAACTTGTCGCGGCAGCGCGGTTTCCAGCGGCATCTTCGGCCATTTTTGGAACGCTGGCTTCCGGTATGCTTTGTTTGCCATCCTTTTTCAGATTTTCAATCTCTCCGGATTTTATGCCGTCAAGTTTTACAAGACCTTTGTCTCCGTATGCAGAAGCCAGCTTTCCTGTGGCAGCTTTATCCGCATTTTTGAATGAGGAGGTTGTGCTTCCGTCAAACCTGCTTCCCCAGCTTGTTTTTGCCGTTACAGCTGAGCCGCTTGTAAGGGCTGTACTTAAATTCTGTCTTACCTCCTGAAGTGTCTGTTTTACCGAAGGCTTTTCATCCCTGCTCTTTGAGGATTTTGTTTTATTACTGTTTGCAGTATTTACTGCTGACTTTGATACGGTTTCACCTGAGAATGACGAGGTCTGTGCTGAAGTCTTGCTTGTTCCTCCAGCCCCGCCGAATGAAGAACTTCCAAGGGCGGCTTCCATTTTTCTGTACTGCAGGTCTTCACCTGGATTACGTTTTCCCTCAGTTTTCGCCTTTTTTGAATAACCTGCCGTTGTTCCGGACGTGGCACTGCCACCGTATGCAGCAGTTCCTTCAGCAGGAGCGTCAAGCCAATCATTTATATTTACTATCTCATCAGGAAGCTCAACTCCCCTGCTGTGCATTCTGGCACGGGCTATCTGTTCGGCTTTGTCTGCCTTGTCCCTGCCTGTGAAAAAATCTTCTATTGGTGAAAAAGCTTCGCGCAGGACATTACCGTAGCTGAATTTCATGTCATCCCTGCGCAGATCCTTTTCTCCCATAAAAGCCATAAAAATGAAAACCAGGCCTCCTGCTATAAGAAATGCGGCTATGCAGGCTGCCGAGGCCCTGTTCTTCGCATTGAAGAATGAAAGCGTAAGGTGGTATTCTTTTTTTTCTTCACTATTCTTTTTCATACATATATTCCAAATCGCACATTGACCAGTTTTTTCAAATACGAAATAATAATTTTAGTTTAATATAAAAAGAAAGTTTTTTCAAGTTTTTCTGCCCCGGTGTTATGTTATGATGCAGTTAAGCGTGTATTTTTAATAGATCATACCATGTATTTACTTCGCCGGGGAATAGTGTTCCTTTTGTTTTAAGTCCCAAATTAATATAATGTTAGTAGTAAATTTCAATAAAGGGGAACTTTATGAAGAAACTGTTTGCTCTGCTGACTATGCTGTTGTCTCTTTCCGTGAACGCCAATGCGCTGTATATAAGTGGTAGCGCCGGTACTGTAAGCGGCGAGGATGATTACAAGGGTACAAATGTCAATGTGCTGCTTGGCCTTGATAATCTTGCTATTGAACCTTCGTGGAAGCATTACACAGCAAAAGATATTGAGGATTATGATACATATGCGCTCCGCATTGCCCGTGAGACAAATGTGTATACTCTCGGAATTTATGGCGGAATGACTCCTGATGTCGACGAGGCATGGGGGAAATATTCCAATCAGTTTGTAGGAGCTGATTTTACAATTTCACTGAATCCGGTGGGTGATACACATTCCCGGCTTGTTGGTCCCGGAAACCGTGGTATTGCTGTTGGTGGCGATGGCATTACCCGCATAGATGTAGGTGCCGGTATTAAATACGCGAAGCATAAAACAGAAGTTGCCGGTATGCCTGATCTCGAGACTGCCCAGACAGAATATCAGATTTTCGCCGGAGCCAAAATTCTGATGATAAATCTTTCTGCAGGTTATACATATTATGACTACGGTGACAAGGACAGTGTTACATCTGGCTTTGTGAATGGTGTTAATTATGCACTGCTGGGGGCGCGTCCGGACAATGCCTTTAATGTAAAGATGGACATTCCTTTCTTCCCGATAGTTACTCCGTATATAGGTTATTCCAAAGTTAACTATGATGTTCCTGCCGGAAACCCTGATCACAGCAATAACTATGAGTTTGGGGCATATCTTGATTTTGCCATGCTCACAGCTAATGTAAGCTATCAGGTACGTGAGATGGCCGGACACAATGACGGTTTTCTTTCCGCCGGTGTTGGCCTTAAGTTTGAATAATACTATTATTGTGCAGCCGTGCGGGCCATGCCGGTCCGCGCGGCTTTTATTTTTAAAGAATTATTAACCAAATGTACGAAAATCTGGCAGCAAAATACCGTCCGATGACACTTTCTGATCTTATTGGGCAGGAAGCTGTTAAAACCACACTTGTTAATGCCGTAAAGCTTAACAGGGTGGCCCATTCATATGTGTTCTATGGACCACGTGGCTGCGGAAAGACCACAGTGGCGCGTATTCTTGCAAAGACACTGAACTGCCAGAATCCGGACAAAAACGGGAATCCGTGTGGCAGATGTGCCTCATGTGTTGAAATTGCCGGATCCAAGTCACTTGATGTTATAGAGATTGACGCGGCCTCCAATACCGCTGTTGACAATGTGCGCAGTGTTATTGTGGACCAGGTCAATTTCGCGCCTTCGCGTGACAAATATAAGATTTATATTCTTGACGAGGTTCACATGCTTTCAAAAGGGTCTTTTAATGCCCTTCTGAAAACTCTTGAGGAACCGCCGTCCCATGTGGTTTTTATAATGGCCACCACGGAGCAGGAGAAGGTCCCACCAACAATACTTTCCCGCTCACAGTGTTTCCGGTTCAGATTTATTCCGGAAGATGATATCACGGCGCGGCTTAAATATGTGGCAGCCCAGGAAAAAATTTCTGTTGATTCAGAATCGCTTAGGCTTATAACACGCTCCTGCGGCGGAGCCATGCGCGATGCGCTTACACTGCTGGACCGTGCGGCCTCGTTCTGTGGCAATGATATAAAGGTTTCTGTATTGAATGAGCTTTTGGGCAGACCTGGAGCAGAACTGCTTCAGCTTCTTGCTATTTCCCTGATAAGCCGCGATGCCACTTCACTTCACAATGCTTTTGACCGTATTTCTTCAGAAGGATATGATGTCCTTTCCACATTGAGAGAACTTCGCAATCTTATGTCAGAGGCTTTTTTTGCGAAAATGGGTTATTCCGCTGAAAGCGAACCGGTCAGGGGGCTTCCTTCCAATGTCACACCTTCACAGCTTGCCAGGCTCGCAAGAAAGCTTACTGTTCTTATAAAAGAGATTCAGTATTCCGATGCCATGGCTGTTGCTGCTGAAGTAGGGCTTTTTACGCTCATTGAGGTTCCGCAGGATATAACATCTCTTGTAATACGGCTTGAGGAACTTGAGAAAAAAATTGAAGCTGGCGGGGCTTCTTATGATTCTTCATCTGCAGGCCAGACATTGATATCCGGCGGTTCATACGGAACCGCAAAAAAAAAAGATGAGCTGAGTCACTGTGACGGGCATAGTACGGCCCATGGCAATCCGGTACCGGAATTACCGGAACATGCCGCAGATATGTCTCCACAGCCTTCACAGGAGCCTGCTGTACTTAATTCTGCTGTGTTTGCCGATGCGTGGCGCAGAACACTTGGCAGAATCTCTGTTGAAAGACCCATGGTTTATAATGAACTGGCATCATGCCGTATACGCCATGATGCGGCAGGGACTGTTACCCTTGTGGCGCAGAATCTTTTTTACGCTAACAGGGTTTCATATGCTCTTGCCGATGTAAGCGCAATAATGCAGGAGATAACAGGAAGAAAAATTGATTTTATTGTTACCTCCGGGCCAGATGCGGCGAAGAATTCTTCTACCGTAAGCGTACCGGATATTCTTCCTGAGACCAGGCAGGTCTCAGAAGCGGAGCCTTCTTCAGTGGCCATAAGCAATACCGCGTCTGATGTAAATATTGTACGTTCCTCTGGTAACAATGCCGGTACGGATGGCTCCGGTGGTTCTGGATATGATGAAGAACCTCTGCCTGAAGAAGGAGAGGCAGCTGAAATTACGGAGATAGAAGAAGCACCTCCTGAACCGGCACAGAAAAAACAGACGGCATATAAGAAAAATTCTGCTGCGGAAAAAAGTATCAGGAAAGAAACTCCGCCAGTACGGAAAAATACTGGTGCCGGGGATTTAAAGACTGTTCACGTGGCTGAATCAAAAGAAGCGGAGAAAGAAAAAATATCAGGCGCTGACAAAGGCAGAACTTCAGCCACTGGTATGGACAACAGACCGGCTGGTACAGGCAGCCCTGCGCGGCATCAGGCCGCAAGACTGGAATTTGTACCGCCGGAAGAAGTTCCTGCTGATTTCACGCTGCTGCGCGAGGTTTTCGGGCAGAGCATAACAAGGGTGAACAGGGTTTTATGAAAGCGCTGGATGATCTTATAACGGCTTTCCGCCGTTTCCCTGGAGTCGGCCCCAAACAGGCGGAACGCTTTGCTCTTTATGTCGTACGCGCTTCCGGCCCTGAAATTGACAGGCTGGCGGATATACTTCATATTGTAAAAGAATCCGTCGGATATTGTCCGGAGTGCTGGAATTATACGGAAAAAGGGCTTTGTTCAATATGTTCTGACAGCACGCGGGATCATTCCGTTATCTGCGTGGTGGAGCATCCACAGGATGTGGCCGCTATAGAAAAATCCAAGACTTTCAACGGCATATATCATGTGCTTCACGGGGCTGTTTCCCCGCTGTCAGGTGTCAGCTCATCGCAGATAAAATTCAATGAACTGATTGAAAGGGTACGGACTCCGCAGATAAAGCCGCGCGAGATAATTCTTGCGCTTAACCCGGATGCTGACGGGGAGGCCACATCAATTTATATAACAAACGCACTGAAATCTTCCGGAGTTAAACTGACACGCCTTGCCTGCGGGGTTCCGCTGGGTGGGGATATAGACTATATGGATGAAGTAACTTTAAGCTGCGCCCTGCGCGGAAGGACTGTTATCTGAATATGCTGCTTTCTTATTATAAAAGACCGCTTATTATAATGCTTGTGATTCTCTGCGGATTTATAATCGCGTTCAAAAGCCGTTTTGTAAAACCGCCAGATGTACCGCCATTCAGTATGCCGAGACTTGGCGCTCTTGTTGAAGGACGTATAGCGGAATATCCGGTAAAACAGAATGGAAAACTGCGCTTCGCTGTAGATAATGTTTCTATTTATCACAAGCCGGTAAAATCCTCGCTTATGGTATATGCCGCAGATTTAAAAGATATGTCTTATGGCGACAGGGTAGGGTTTGTTGCTGATCTTCATGAACCTGCCGGAAGTTATATTCCTGGTGGTCTGGACTGGGCATCCTATCTGTTCCGCCGTGGTATAAGTGCTGAAGCCCGTGCCATGTCCCCTGTGGAGTCCATAAGTCCTGCACCAGGTTATATAAGAACTGCCTCCGGATTCCGCAAACGTGTACTGGATTCATTCGCTAAAAATCTTTCCGCTGATGAAGCAGCTGTGCTTTCAGGAGTTGTAATTGGTGAAAAGCGCAGTGTTGATGAAAAACTTAAAGATGCCTTCCAGCGTTCAGGTGCCATGCATCTTCTGGTGGCCTCAGGTTCGAATGTCGGTTTTGTAACTGTCGTTGTTTATGCGCTTTGTGCTTTTGTCGGGCTAAGGCGCAGGTATTCAGGTTTTCTGGCTCTTCTTGTTTCAGGTTTTTATGTTGTGGCGGGTGGACTGGATACCCCGCTTGTAAGAGCTTATATAATGTTTGCAACAGGACTTGTGGCGTTTATGTGCCGCAGGGAAAGCGGCGGTTTCCATTCACTTGTTCTTGCGGCATTTCTGCTGCTTGCGTTCTCACCACGTTCACTGTTTGACGTGGGCTTTCAGATGTCGTTTCTTGCTGCCTACGGTCTTATAGCAGGAACATCAATATGGAATGACCGCATAAGACATACCTGCGATGTGCTTTTCAATATCCGGCGGACTAAAAAAGGAGAATTTGCTGCCGGGCTTGCTTACAGAATAGTGAGCCTTTTTGCCGTAAGTTTCTTTGCGCAGCTGTTCCTTTATCCGCTTATGGCTGTGTATTTTCATCAGGTTTCACTTGTATCGCTTGTGTCAAATATTATTCTTGTGCCGGCGGCAGGTGTTGCGATGACACTCGGTTTCCTGCTGGCACTGTTCCCTTCTTTTGGCGTTGTAACCGGTATAATATCGCTTGTTACATCTGTCTTTATGAAGATATTCATATTCCTGATAAAGATTTTTGCTGCTTTCCCGCTTGCGGCAGTAAATGTGCCTGAACCTTCGGCACTGGTCATAGCAGGTTTTTATGTATTGGCGTGGACCCTTCTGCACTGGCCGCTTCTGGGATTTACCCGTTATCTTTTCCCGGCTCTGGGATTCTTCCTTGTTCTGGCAAATTCACTGCTGGGTTCCATAGGCAGGCTTAATGTAAAGGAACATGTCCTGCTTTTTGGAAACAGGAATGTGTCCTCTGCGCTAATAGTAGATAAAAAGGGAATTTTCCTTGTGAATCCGGGCATGAACGGCAAAAAACTTTCAGATGCTGTTTACGCTGAAGGCAGATATTCACTTAATGCTGTTCTGTTTACTTCGCTTGATGAAAATAATTTCAGGGGACTTGCCGATCTTTCTCAGAAAGTGCGTATAAAAAATATTTATCTGCCTTTCGGGCCTATGAATGACTACATGTATGACTCGCTTTCTCCTGCGAGACATTCCGGCGCGAATATTCAGCAGATATGGCCTGTATCAAGCGGAACGGTTCATCTGGCATGGCCGGAGCAGGTTTACGGTTATGCTGGCAGAGGAGAGCCATATGACTGGAAAGTAAATGACGTAAGGATAACCAATAACGGAAAATGCGCCTCCATAATGAAGAACGGACGCTGGAGTACTCCGGACTGTCATGAGGGAAATGAACAGCTTATAACAGATATATTGTTTGAATGATAGAATGGTTGTGGTAAAAAGAGATTTTATCCGCGCCGGTATTGATTAAGATTCAAGGTGTAAAGTTAACATGAAAAACGAAAAATCAGAACTGAACAAAGACACAGAAAGCAATGTAAGGAATTTTATCCGCGACATGATTGACAGGGATAATGAGACCGGACGTTTCGGGCATAAGGTGCATACGCGCTTTCCTCCGGAACCTAACGGTTATATCCATATCGGTCATGCCAAATCAATATGCCTTAACAGTGGCATAGCAAGGGATTACGGTGGTCTTTTCAATTTGCGCTTTGACGATACAAATCCGTCTAAGGAAGAGCAGGAGTATGTGGATAATATAATTGATGACGTAAAATGGCTTACTGATGGTTTTTACGATGGAAAGGCTCTTTTCGCATCTGATTATTTCGGACAGATGTATGAATGGGCAGTACAGCTTATAAAAGCCGGAAAGGCTTATGTCTGTGACCTTACACCGGAACAGGTAAGCCTTTACCGCGGGGAACCCGGAAAACCCGGAAAGGAAAGTCCTTACAGAAACCGCACTGTGGAAGAAAATCTGGCACTGTTTGAAAAAATGAAAAACGGGGAATTTCCAGACGGCAGCCATACGTTGCGTGCGAAGATAGATATGGCGCACCCTAATCTCAATATGAGAGACCCGGTGATGTACCGCATACTGCACGCGAAGCATCATCGTCAGGGAAACAAATGGAACATATACCCTATGTACGACTGGGCGCACGGACTTGAGGATTCCATAGAGGGGATAACTCATTCAATCTGTACACTGGAATTTGAGGATCACAGACCGCTTTATGACTGGTTCCTTGACCAGCTTCCTGGTATTCATCATCCGCAGCAGATAGAGTTTGCGCGGCTGAATCTAAGTTATACGGTTATGAGCAAGCGCAAGCTGCTTGAACTTGTAAAGGGAGGCTATGTCAAAGGCTGGGATGACCCGAGAATGCCTACGATAAGCGGTATACGTCGCCGTGGCTATACTGCTTCCTCTATACGTGCGTTCCTTGATGTTATAGGCGTGGCAAAATTCAACAGTACAATAGAGATAGGGCTTCTGGAAAATTCCATAAGAAATGAACTTAATGTAAATGCCCCGCGCGCCATGGCCGTGCTCAATCCGGTAAAGATTATTATTGATAATTACCCGGGAGAGCTGGAAGAGGAAATGGAAGTGGCAAATCATCCGCAGAAACCGGAGCTGGGTGTGAGAAAAGTGCCGTTTTCAAGGGAAATTTACATAGAAGAAGATGATTTCCGTGAAGTACCTCCGCCGAAATATTTCAGGCTTTCTCCCGGGAAGGAAGTACGTCTGCGCGCAGCGTATATCGTAAAATGTGTTTCTGTGGAGAAGAATCCCGATGGCTCAGTAAAGGCTGTTCACTGTACGTATGACCCAGACTCCAGGGGTGGAAATGCGCCGGACGGACGCAAAATAAAGGGAACAATTCACTGGGTTTCTGCTAAACATGCCGTAAAATGCGAAGTGCGTCTTTATGAAACCCTGTTCTCTGTACCTTCGCCGGAAGATGTGGCAGAAGGACATGATTACAAGGAAAATCTGAACCCTGACTCGCTTAAGACTGTTCAGGCTTACGTTGAGCCTTCCCTGGCGGCAGCGGAAAAGGGAGGACGCTGGCAGTTCGAACGCCTTGGATATTTCTATGCTGACCCTAAGGATTCAAAAGAAAACGCTCCTGTTTTCAACCGCATTGTAACGCTTAAGGATACCTGGGCCAAAGTAGCGAAGAAAAACTGAAATGAAAAAAATAAAGAGCATTGCGCTCTTTTATAATCCTGAACGTGAAAACGCCGTAGCATATACTGCTGAACTTGAGAAACGTCTCTCCGGTGCGGTATGTGTGCGTAAAATATGCGTTAATTCAGGCAAGAAATCAGGTATTGGATTGGTTGAGCCCGCCGACGTAGCGCTTGCTGTAGGCGGTGACGGTACTGTACTTCACGTGGCCCGCCGTGCAGTTTCGCCCGGTATTCCGGTATTGGGTATAAATGCGGGCAGTCTTGGTTTTCTCAGCTGCATAACGCAGGAGGATTTTCTTGCCTCTCTTCCTGATTTTCTCGATGGTAAATTCAATCTGACAGAAAGAATGCTGCTTTCCGTAAGTGTACGGCGAAGCGGCAAAACCGTTTTCGGGCCCATGCCTGCGCTGAATGACTGTATAATACGCAGTTCCGAGCCACGTGCTTTCGGTCTTAAGGCAAGACGGAATGGCACGCTGCTTACAAAATATTTCGGTGACGGGCTTATCATAGCCGCTCCGAGTGGTTCCACGGCTTACAGCCTTGCCGCGTACGGTCCTATTGCCTCGCCTGAACTTTCCGTTTTAATACTTACGCCTATCTGTCCTCACGCGCTTACACAGCGCCCGCTGATACTTCCGGCGGATAAAACAGTTTCTGTGGAAATGCTTGGCACAAAAAGCGGCAGGCAGGAATTTACCGTGTCTGTAGACGGACAGGAAAATTTCCGTCTTGAAAAAGGAGACATCGTAGAGGTGGGGGAGTATCCCGACAGGCTTAAGCTGCTTGTTCCTGATTCATACGATTATTTCGCCGCGCTGCGCACAAAGCTGCGCTGGGGTGAACGCTGATGCTTGAAAAACTTGTCATTAAGAATTTTGCGGTAATGGAATACCTTGAACTTGAGCCGGAACGCGGGCTCAATATACTTACAGGAGAGACCGGTGCCGGGAAATCAATAATAATATCAGCACTTGGCTTTCTTCTTGGCGAGCGCTCCGGTTCAGATATAATAAGGCCAGGTGAGGCCTCCGCTTTCGTGGAAGGGCATTTCAGGGCCGGAAATATTCCGGAAGATATGGCTGCTTCCTTCGGCATAAAAGATGGCTGTGTAAGGATAACACGCACGGCGTCCGCAAACGGCAAAACAAAGGCGCAGGTAAACGGCAGGGCGGTTTCCATATCAAAACTTTCAGGCCTTGGCAGTTTTCTTATAGATTTTCATGGACAGAATGAACATCAGAGCCTGCTTAAACCGGAAATACAGCGTGGGCTGCTTGATAGTTACGGAAAACTGGAAAAAGAGGCTGCGGAAGTCGCTGCACTGTATGAGCAGACAGCAAAACTGCGTGACAGTCTTTCCGCTGTCTCTCTTTCCGAAAGCGAGCGGGAAAGGCTGCTTGACCTTTACAGATACCAGCTTGAAGAAATAGAAAATGCGGATTTGAAGCAGGGGGAGAAAGAAGAGCTGGAAGCAGCGTGGCCCAGGCTTAAAAACGTTGACAGGCTTTCAGTTCTTTCTGCTGAAACTTCTGAATATTTAGATAATGCAGTTGCCGAAACAGAAAAAGCCATTGAGAAATTCAGGCAGCTTGCGCTTGAGGATCCACATTTAAGCGGAGAGGTTCAGCGCCTTGACAGTGCCTCTATTGAACTTAATGATCTTGCGGAGTCTGTAAAGGCGTACAATGAGGATATACATGCTGACCCTGAGGAAGTGAACCGCTGTCTTTCCCGCATGGAGCAGATAAAACGTCTTGAAAAAAAATACGGCGGTGATTATTCCGGTATAATGAAAACAGCGGAAAGCCTGCGCGCCAGAATCAGCGGTCTTGAAGATATGACGCTTGACCGCGAGGAAACTGAAAGGCTGCTTGCTGTTTCCGAAAAAAAGCTGCATACCGCCGCGGAAGATTTAAGTAACAAGAGAAAAAAGGCGGCAAAGAAACTTTCGGAGGAAGTTATAAAAGAAGCTGACGGTCTCGGATTCCGCGAGGTACGCTTCTGTGCCGATGTGCTTTTTGATGAGGACAGAATAACCTCCCACGGTGGGGATTCCATAGAATATCTGTTTACCGCCAACCCCGGCTATCCGCTGCGTCCGCTGCGTTACAGCGCTTCAGGTGGGGAAATGGCCCGTATCATGCTTGCCGTGAAAAATGTGCTTTCCCGCGCTGATAAGATAGAAGTTCAGGTTTTTGATGAGGTGGATACCGGCTGTGGGGCTGTAACAGGCAGGCTTGTTGGCAGAAAACTTTTCAGGCTGTCCGGCAGCAAGCAGATTTTCTGCATTACGCATCTGCCACAGGTGGCCGCTTTCGGAAAAAATCATTATTTTGTTATGAAAGACGTAAAGCATGGCATAGCTGCTGCCAGTGTAAAAAAACTTACCCCCGGTGAAAGGGAAAAGGAAATAGCCAGAATGCTGGGGGGTAGCCAGGAAGCTGATGAAATAAGCCTGGAACATGCCCGCAGAATGATTGCCGGAAGCATAAACGGATAAAATGCTGTTATTCTTTCCGGGCAACCGGAATATGTGGTTTTGCCCCATTTACATTTCATGCCGGATATTCAATCCTGTGAGCCGGCAGACCGCACATAAATATTTTCCGCAGTTAATATTAATATATGCTAAAATAAAAATATGTATCGCCTTTTGTGGCGGTAAGAGGATTTATTATGCGCGTAAGATTTGCACCGTCCCCGACGGGACATCTTCATATCGGCGGCGCCAGAACAGCGTTGTTCAATTACCTGCTGGCACGCAGAAACAATGGCACCTTTATTCTTCGTATTGAAGATACGGACGAGGAGCGTTCCACAAAGGAATCAGCGCAGTCCATATTCGAAAGCATGAAATGGCTCGGTCTTAACTGGGATGAGGGAGCCATGCCTGAAGGTCCGGAGAAAGGAAAGGACGGTCCTTATGTGCAGAGTGACCGTGAGGCTCTTGGAATTTACAGGAAATATGCTGATCAGCTTATAGCTGAAAAAAAAGCATATAAATGCTACTGCGTGCATGAAAAGTATGATGAGGAACGCAAACAGGCAGAACATGAGAAACAGGGCAGCAGAGTGAGCAAATGCGGCTGCCGGAATCTTACGCCGGAACAGCAGGCTGAAATGGAAAAACAGGGACGGAAACCTGTTGTCCGCTTCGCCATGCCGGAAGAAGGCAGGACGGAATGGGACGACCTTGTCAGAGGACATGTATCATTTGAAAATAATCTGCTTGCAGATTTTGTCATGCTGAAGGCATCTGGCTATCCGACATACAATTTTGCCTGCGTGATAGATGATCATTTAATGTCTTTGACCCATATACTGCGTGGAGATGACCATGTTTCCAATACCCCCTTGCAGGTACAGCTTTACAAGGCTCTTGGCTGGGAATGCCCTATATTCGGACATATTTCAATGATCCTTGGACCTGACGGCAAACGGCTTTCAAAACGCCATGGTGCCACAAGTATAGGCGAATACCGCAAAAACGGATTCCTGCCGGAGGCAATGTTCAACTACCTTGCCCTTCTGGGCTGGTCCAACAGCGAAAGCCAGCAGATTTTCAGACCCGGTGAACTGGAACAGAAATTTGAGGTCTCAGGCTGTCAGCCCAGCCCGGCTGTTTTCGATACTGAAAAACTCATATGGATGAACGGCGAATACATGAGAATGCTTTCACCGGAAAAAATAATGGAATATGCCATGCCTTTCATAAAGGAAGCCGGGCTTGATATGTCAAAAGGTCCGGCCCTGCTTGATCTTATTAAACTGGAACATGAAAAATTCCATCTGCTTACTGATGTTCCCAAACGCCTTGATTTCTTCTATAAGGACCCTGTATATGATCAGGAGGCTGTTGAAAAGGTGTTCAGAAAACCTGAGGTTCCTGAAATACTCAAAGGTATATCGGAACTTTATTCAGGCATTGAGATGTTTAAGGCGGAAAATATCGAGCCCGCCACCAGAGCATGGGCCAAAGAACATAAATTCAAAAACGGACAGGTTTTCCACCCGGTGCGTGTAGCCCTTTCAGGACGGACAGACGGCCCTACACTTTTTAAAATGATAGAATACATAGGCAGGTCTGAAACCATAAAGCGTCTTTCAAAAGCGCTGGAAATGGTTTAGTTTTTATTGTCCGTGCGGTAGCATGAGGAGCTCCCGCTACGGAATGTTTTTTGTTGAAAAATTTTTAACGCGGATACTATGAAATACTGGCTTTATTCCGACGGGAATATTCTGGGACCGTATGAACCGGCAGAACTGCTGGCGGCCCCTGATTTTACGGAAGAAAGCCTTGTCTGTGATGAAGATTCTATAAATGCCAGCCGTGATGACTGGAAGCCTGCTTCACAATTTCCTGAATTTTCAAAAATACTGGAAGCTGCTGCTTCCGGCAGCCCTTCCGTATCAGCCAGGACAGTTCCAGCTGATATTCCTGATGAAAAACCTGCTGGAGATATGGAAACCGTGTCTTCAAAGACAGATGTGCCCGTGTCACATTCTTCTGAAACGGAAGAAGCGCTTAATCTGTCTGACAGGACAGAGGAAACACCTGGTTCCGCCACAGAAAAGACTGTGTTCAATGATGAGTCTGAAAACGTGGCGGGAATAGGGAGTGGGGCATTTGTCCGCGGAACAGACAGCACTGTATCTTCTTCTGAAAACAGAAAGGAATCCTCAGAAAATTCCAGAGCAGGAATATCCGGGTTTGAAAAAACGATCAATGAATTTGATTTTGATTCTGTTTCAGTAAGTCCTGTTGGTTTCGGTGCTGAAAAGAGTAAATCAGCTTTGTCTGAAAGCAGAACAGACAGCGAAACACAGAGCCAGGAGGTGGAAGCCGAACTTGTCAGTCCGGAACCGGAGCCTGCCGAAGATGATTTCCCTCCCGGTTATACAGAAATGAGTGAGACTGCTTCCATGGATCCCGGACATAACGGAGGAAAAGAAGCAGCCGGATTGCCTGAATCTGAAAAGAATCCTTTCGCCACGGAAGGAACCGGAACTGAAGATAAAAAGGTTTCAGGCCCGGTTTCAATGCTTGATTTTCTTGCTTCGCTTGAAAATATACTCGGAGAAGACAAGAATAAAAAATCAGGTGCTGACAAACCTCCTGAAGAAATAAACGATTTCCAGAAAGAGGTATCCAGGGAATTAGGCGGAGAGAAGAAGGAACGCAATGTAAAAGAGGAACTTGATTCCGTAAGACTTGAAAAAGATCTTCTTCTTGGACAGATAAGTCTTCAGGAAATGAATGAGGGCAATATACGCCAGCGTATAAGTGCGCTTATTCAGACTTTCAAGAGCAATGCCCACAGGCAGGGGGGAAAGAGCGTTTTTGATGACGATCCAAATCCTCTTCCTGAACCTGAGGAAATGTCGCGCAGAAAACTTCCTGTAAAAAAACTTACAGAAGAGGGGCGTCTGCCACAGGAAACTGATGAATCAGGAAGCACAAATTTTGCTGATGGTTTTATTTCTGGCAGTGGGGCTGACTATTCAGGACAGGACAGTTCGGATGCCATAGAAACAGAGATTGATGACAGTTACGCAGAAACAATAAAATCATATACTAAAGGCGGAAAGAGAAAATCATCAGATTCGGCACCTTATGATGTTTCAAATGACAGTCAGGGCAGGCCGCCGATTTATTTCTATGAACTGAAGAACAAGGAAACAGAGCCTGAACGGCGTGAATCTGTTACAAAAGTAAGTCTTTCAGAGGATTTCCGCAGTGGTCAGATAGATTTTGAACCCGACGAGGAGGATCAGACACTAAATCTGCTTCCACAGCAGGCTGGTGGTATTATATACGATTTCACCACGCTTTCAGGAAAGACGGTTAAAACCCCGGCTTCAAGAAAACATTCATCCTCTGCCGTGGTGATAGACATTGATTCCGAAGAACATGATTCTTCAGTACGCAGGAAAATTACTTCCGGAACAGAATCTGAAGAATCGGACAAGTCAGATTCTTCTGTAAAGAAGGTTGCCGGAGCTGCCGCCGCTGCATATCTTTACGAAAAATCAAAACAGGATAAAAAGACAGACAGTGTTTCGCAGGAAAAACAGAAAGACAGCAGAATTTCAGACGGAAAACTTAAATCCTCGAAACGTATTGGCCCAATAACTCTTGGAAATAGCGGGCATTCACTTTCGCCACGTTCGATTGCTGAAACAGAAAAAGAAGAAGAAAGTGTACAGCCTCCTGCGATGTCAGGAATACGTTCCTCAAAACTTTCCAGCCGGGGCCGGATTGATAAAAAGACTGTAGAAACAAAAAAACCTGCAGAGGATGAAGGACCTCTCCTTGAGGAAGTAAGTGCAGGTAATAATTCAGCTTTAACAGATGAATCCCAAATTTCCTCAGATACCGAACTCGCCTCCATGGATGACGAGGATAGGCTTCTGCGGGAAACATATGAAGCAATCATGGCAGGAAAGGATCCTGCCATGCTTTCCTCCTCAACCAGAACAAAAAAGGAGGAGTTGCCAGGTGTAAATGTCTGGGATGAAATGTTTGATTCAGGCAATCTGCTTCAGGCAGCGTCTATTGAATCCATAGGAAAGGATTCCCAGACAGAAGCCCTGGCAGACGATGCCAACCCTTTCAGGGCTGCGGATATATATGCAACACCGCAGCAGAATGTTCAGGCCGATACCATGCCGCAGGATGTTTTCCCAACAGAGAATATGGCGGCTGAAGGCACTGAATCAGGTACGGATTTCCTGAATATAGCTCCTGTTACGGCTTCATCCGCAGCTCCTGTTGAGATTCAGAATGATTTTTCAGATTACTATGTAAATGATGTTCCACCTCAGCCTGTTGCTGTTCCGCAGGAAACGGCCCCGGCTACTGATACCGGTGAAGAAATTCCGGAGGAGTTTAATATTCCTCAGGAAGAACAGGTTCAGCAGCCTGAGACTTCACCTGCCGAAGATGAGCCTGTTCCTGAGGAGACTGAAGAACCTCAGCCTGACGTGTCTGTAGCTCCGGCACCTCCTGCACCGGCAGAAGAGTCAGAGCATGCTGCGCCTAAAATCATCAAGAATATTCCGGCGAGTATTTCTTCAATACACCGTTCAATAGAAGCTGCTGATAATAAAGATGGCACGGAATCGGACCTTGAGCAGATACCTGACTTTAATGTTCAGCTTGCTTCGCTTGAAAGCAGCCGTACAAAAGGCCCTGCTGTTTCATCAGGGTCATCGGATGAAAACGGAGAGTCATCTAACAGACGGCAGGATTCAGGTGTTCTGGATATAAAGCCGGCTTCTTCTCATGGAAACAAAAAAGAGGAGGATCTTCCTCCTGCTCTTGAACTGGCGGGAATGAGTGTTGCCTCAGACTCGTCCAGTGTACTGCCTCAGTTTGAGATAAATACAAGCAAACTGCGTAAAAATGAGGAATCCGCTGCTCCTGCCGTAAACTATTACAGCCCCAATGACAGACATGAAGAGGTTAAATCCACTGTCGCCCTGCCTGTAGAACAGGATTCCGTGCATTATGTCCAGCCTGAAAACAGACATAAGGATCCTGCTACGGGTACTTTGAGTACCGTTCTGAATTCAAGGGTTAAAAATGACGAACCTCCTGTATTCAATGCCGGGCAGTCAATGCCTGTAGGCGAGGCTCCGGAGCGTGGGAGAAGTAACAAACTGCTGGTTATAGCAATGGGAATGATTATCTGCCTTCTGTGCGGTGTGATACTGCTGTTTGTTTTAGGCGGATCCAGAAATGGGGGCAGTAATAATATAGCCAGGGGTAATTCCATGCCGCAGCAGAATCAGCCGGCGGAAGAACAGCCGGATAATATGCTTCAGTCCCAGCAGGAGGCGGTTCCTGTACAGACGGAACAGCAGAATCAGCAGCAGCCTGAATCTGTCACGCAGCAGCCTTCTTCACCTGCGCCTGTCGAGCCTGTGCAGGAAGAACAGGAGCAGTCAATGGAACCTATAAAGGTGGCTCCTCCGGTAACGACCAACGACAAGCTTGAAAAAGCAGTGGAAATTGTAAAAGATTACAGGCTTTCAGGCGGACGTGGAACAATAAGCAGCTGGTTTTCTAATTCATTCCTTGCGTCCTCAGCTAATCAGGCGGAGGACAAATGGACAGCTACTCCGCTTCATGCTGCTGTATATGTTGTTCAGTACCGTCTGCCGAGATCAAGACAGGATCCGCTCATATATCAGTTTGAGGTTGATGTTGAAGAGAACAGGCTTATACGCGGAATAAATAATAATGCCATAGAGCTTCTTGATACCGGAACATCAAAAACAGCCCGCGCCGTACCAGCAAGAAATAACTATGAATCTGAGACAGCTGTACGTACGGAAGTAAGGAATATCAGCAGGAAAACGGATCAGTCTGCTAAGGAATCCATTATACAGAAAGCCAGGAAGAAACTGTCTGCCAGGAAGAAGAGATCGAATGAAATAAAACAGCTTCCTCTTCCACCGGCACCGAAAAAACGCTATTCTCAGTCTGTTCCTACGGGATTTGAGCAGCCGGAGGAAGATCCGGATGAGGCTTTCCTAAAGGCAATGGAATCTGACGAAGAATTATTCTAACCCTGATGCTTTTATTTATGGTAGAATATAACCTGTAGTTTCTATCAGATTTTTAACTCTACATTTTTCAGGAGATGCAGCAATGGTAACAATGAGTGATTTGTTTATCTATATGCACGAGCACAGTGCATCTGACCTTCACATTACGGCAGGGACAACGCCTATGGTCCGTGTGGACGGACAGCTTCAGCCTACACCGTTTGACAAACTGACACCGGATCTCTGCCAGTCCCTTATTTTTTCACTTATGACAGACGCGCAGCGCCAGCGTTTTGAGGCCACCAACGAACTTGACTTTGCTTTCGGTATCAAAGGAATGGGACGTCTCCGAATGAATGCATATCGCCAGCGTGGAATAATAGGTGCGGCTATCCGCTCCATTCCTGCCAAATATAAATCCTTTGAAGATCTTAATCTCCCTCCTGTAGTATACGATTTAATGAAACTTACAAAGGGATTGCTGCTTATAACGGGACCAACAGGTTCTGGAAAATCAACAACACTGGCCTCAATGATAAATTATCTGAATGAACATGAAAGTTATCATATAATGACCATCGAGGACCCTATTGAATATGTTCATACGCATAAAAAGAGTATTGTGAACCAGCGCGAAGTGGGAGCGGATACAGAAAGTTTCAGCGCTGCCCTCCGCCATGTTCTCCGGCAGGATCCGGATGTTATTCTCATCGGTGAGCTTCGTGATCTTGAAACTATCAATGCTGCTTTGAATATTGCTGAAACAGGTCACCTTGTGCTTGGAACACTGCATACATCTGACGCAGCACAGACTATAAACCGTATTATCGACGTGTTCCCTCCACATCAGCAGGAGCAGATCCGTGTGCAGCTTTCATTTGTGCTACAGGGTGTTTTCGCCCAGCAGCTGCTGCCTCTTGCAAATGGCAAGGGAAGAACATTGTGCTGCGAGGTAATGATATGTACCTCTGCCATACGCAACCTTATCCGTGAACAGAAGGTTGAGCAGATTTCCACAGCCATTCAGACTGGCGGAAGCAAGGGCATGATTACCATGAATCAGTCTCTTATAGATCTTTACAGAAGACAGAGAATCACATATCAGGAAGCCGTGAACCGCTCGCCGGATCCGGAAGATCTGAAGAAGCTTATGCAGAAAACACTTTCTGTAATGGGATAGTTCTTATTCTGAAAGGTGAAAAAAGCGGCTTTCCTTATGAAGGCCGCTTTTTTTATTATAATCTTTTCTGCTTTCTGTTCTGTTCCATAGATGTGTCTGCAGCTGTATATATATTGTTTTTAAATGAAGCCTTTTTCCTTCATGCTTGAAAAAGAATCGTGGCAGACTATTATGTGATCTATCAGGTTTATTCCTAAAAGTTTGCCGGCCTGAACCAGTCTTCGGGTAGTGCTTATATCTTCTTCCGATGGATCAGGACAGCCTGAAGGATGGTTATGCGCTACGATTATACCTGCGGCCAGGTTTTTTACCGCAGGTTCAAAAACCTCTCTCGGGTGTACAAGTGAAAGGTTAAGGGTCCCTATGCTTATTATTTCCCTTTTGATTTCCTGATTCCTTGTGTCCAGGTAAAAAGTAACGAAATGTTCTTTTTTTGCATCACGTATGTCGCGCATCTGTGCCCATATGTCCTCTGGTTTCAGGTATATACTGTTCTTTTTTGCCTGTAGAAAACGTCTGCCTAACTCAAAAATTGCAGCTATACGGCAGGCTCTGGCTGGCCCTGTGCCATTGTAAATGCTTAAATCAGCACAGCCTGCCACAGGCAGACCTGCTTTGCCGAAATGATTTATTATGCTGCCGGCAAGCGCCATTACACCCATATTCCGTGTTCCTGTACCTATTATGATTGACAACAGTTCCGTTTCTGTAAGTTTTCCGGGGCCGTATCTGAGCATTTTTTCTCTTGGTCGTTCGATAACCGGCATATCCGCAATTGCAGGAATATTCATAAATATTGTCTCCTTATTTTGTCTTTTTTACTAAAACATAGCATGTGACTGCGACAGCGTGCTGTCGCATATCTCTGCCTGGATATTGTGTTTTTTGTATGCAGATGAAGTAGTTTCTTTTTTATATAATCAGGTTATGGACAGAAAGGAGTATGAAATTGCCTCTGCAGAATACCCGCCTTTTTTCAAAAGGGTATGGGATGAATGTCTGAAAATACCTGCCGGTGAAACACGCAGTTATGGACAGATTGCCACTGCTGCCGGCAGTCCGCATGGCGCAAGAGCAGCTGCCATGGCGTTGAAACATAATCCATTCGCACCGTATGTTCCATGTCACAGGGTAATATGTTCTGACGGAAGCGCAGGCGGATACTCAGGTCCTGGCGGAATAGAGACAAAACTTAAACTTCTTAATTCCGAAGGTGTTTTTTTCAGGAAGAGGAACGGCAGATTTTTTAAGATAGACTCCTGAGTAGTTTTATTTTCCTTTTCTCAAAGGAAGCAGTGGCTCATCATCTCCGTCAGCAGCGGGTAGGAAATCAAATGATTCATTCCCGGAGGGAGCTGAATATGAATTTATCATCTGTAATGCACCACCGGAATTTTCATGATTTTCATCGTTTCCCTGATTTCCGTCATTGTCCTGATTTATTGATTCATCACCTTTGGGGGCAACGGATTCGTAAGGCTTTATATCAGGAATTACATCATCACTGCTGTCAGAGCGTTCAGGTTTTGCCGTGTCTGTTTTCTTTGTCGGAACAAGTTTGGTCTGCGGAGCTGTTTTCTTTTTGACAGAATAATATTTGATTTTGCTTATTCTGGTTCCGGGGAAATAGAAATCAAGTATCTGTCTGTATGATTTCCCGTGTCCGGCAAGGCTTGCAGAACCGCTCTGGCACAGTCCTATTCCGTGCCCCCAGCCTCCACCATATATCCAGTAGTTCTTTATTGAACCATCCTCACGGCGGTTTATCTCAAGATCGAACAGAGTGCTTTTTAGCGATGTGAATCCTAAAATATTTCTTATAAGATGTTCCCTGGTTATTGTTACTTCACCTTTAATCCCTTTTATTTTCAGGGAATTCACATTTCCGGCCCTGGAACGCTGCAGGGGAATTATATCTGTTATCTCGCCTATTTTATGACTGCGGTTCACGCGCATCGTTATATCTTTCTGGCGTAGAATTTTCATCCAGCGGAATTTTGACGGGGAAACCCTCTGTGGATCATTACAGTTAGCTTCTGGTTTTCCGGTAAGCCATATGTGAAGATCCCAGGGATCAAGAGGCTGTTTGGGGTGATCCGGGTCTCCGTCTTCATGAGATACAAGATATGGAACCCTGGCCCAGCCGTTCACCTCACCGGAGGCTTGTATCCAGCCACCGCAGCTGGCGTGGAAAAATGTTTCAGCCGGTCTGCCTTTATAGGTAAGTATTTCACCTTCAGTATCTATTACAGCCTTGCTTGTGCTGTTGTGTTCGTTGGATTTGCCTTTGTATGCCTGGCAGTGCTGGCCGTCACAGATGTCATAACCATCTTTTCTGTGCATTCCACCACGAGCGCGGCGTATTAATATCTGTGTCCTGGCTATAACGGCCTGAGCCTTGAGTGAATCAAAAGGCCACTGGGGACTTACCTCACTTGGCACAACACCTAAAAGATAAAGCTCTGCCTCCACGACATTTACAACACCTATGCCACGGCCACGTGACGGGAACAGTTCTATTGAACCGCGATACTGTCTGTCTCCGGTCCGGAACCACGGATTCTTTGTTTTTCTGTATGCTTCAAATATTACCGTGCCGTTTTTTGTCCTGGGGGTTATTATGACAGTCCCGGTAAAAGGGCCTATGGATTTTCCCTTGTCGTTTTTCATTATGAAGCTGCCACCCTGCCACACTGCTGTCCATACTTCGTCGGGAGGAACAGTTGCAAATACTTTCTGGGAGTTTTTTCCGGTAATGGTCATTCCGTTGAAGGATTTCAGCCTCAGTATATTGTTTGTTCCCTGCCCTCCCATATTGTTTGTTCCAAGACCGACCCGCAGTTTTACTGATTTGAGCAGTTTTTTTACTGCGTCCACGGGTTCCATTTTCAGTGGCTTTGCAATTTTGAACGGTGGGCGTATCTCATCAGGCTGTCTTGCGAATCTGCCCTGCTTCCGCAGGCGGTTTTTCATTTTAAGTGCCACAGGATGGGAAGGTGCGGCAGCAAGAGCACGCACATACTGGTTCCATGCGGCGTTTTTGTTATGCTGGCGTATATATATTCCGGCAAGTGGAATTCTCGCTTCGGTAAAGAACTGGTCCTTGCGCAGAGCGCTTATAAGAAAATCTTCTGCCTCCTTATACATCTGAAATTTCATGTAATTGGAGGCTATAATATAGTCGACACCGGCAAAATCAGGCCGCATTGTCTTGTAGCGGTTGAGATGCTTTATCATCTCTTCCTTGTTCTCAAGACTGCTGTACACGCTGCCTAAACCAAGTTCTGCCCTGTGGAGCTCCGGATTCAGCTCCAGTGCACGTGTAAAATCATTTTTGGCATTTTCATAGTCTGCCTGATGGAATTTAAGCCAGCCCAGTTCCGAGAATATTTCACCGTTTTCAGGATCTCTCACGGCGGCTTGCTGCAGTAGTGTTTCCGCCTCCTTGTATTTCCCGGCCTGGCGCAGGCACATGGAAGCATTCATCAGAGGGCGTGCGTTATTATTGTTTTCCGCTTCTGTGGCATAAGCTTCCGCGGCTTTCGTAAGAAAACCTTCGCGGTAAAGATCATAGGGAGATTTTTCCTCTGCTAAGGCGAATGAGGCAGGCCACAGTTGAAAAAGCAGAAGAAAAAAAACAATAATTATACGTATCACTATTTTATTATGATATTAAATTATTACCCTTATGTTCCAGAAAAGGCGGGATATTCATGCTGACAGCAGGGAGTATTCTTGAATGAATATCGGAAAAATGACCGAAGAGGAACTTGCCGTGGCTTTTGCGGACGGCAGTCATGCAGCTTTTGATGAGCTTGTGAACAGATGCAAAGCTGATGTGTTCGGTTTTCTGCTTGGACTTACAGGCAGCCGTGACACGGCAGAAGATCTGTTTCAGGAGACATTTGTCAAGTATGTCCGGAACCCTGGCGCATACAGACCTGTGCAGAAATTCCGCGCCTGGCTGTTTACTGTTGCCAGAAATAATGCGCTTGATTACTTCCGCAGGGAAAAAAACAGGACGTCGCTGGGTATTTTGGAAACACCGGAAGATGAAGAATATGATTCTGAAGGAACTGTTGTCCTTGGAATAAAAGACAGGGATTCAGACAGACCGGACCTCATGTTTGAGAATGCCTGTCTCGCGGACAGGATAAACAGTGCTATTGCCTCATTGCCACAGGAACAAAGAGAAATTTTTTATTTAAGACACTATTCAGGATTAAGTTTCAAGGAAATTTCCACTTTGCTGGGGGAGCCCGTTGGTACTGTTCTGTCAAGAATGAGCCGTACCGCCGCAGTGCTCCGTGAAAAACTGGAGGAAAAATGAGATCTGATGCATATCCTGAAAATATATGCAATAAAATGGAGGATATATCCGTTATATGAGTATGATGGAAAATAAAAACTGCCCGCTTGAGGAGAAGGCAATCCTCTTTGCATACGGAGAGCTCTCCGGTAATGATGCTGCTGAAACAGCAGTCCATATCGGCAGCTGCCCGCACTGCTCTTCAACTGTGAATGCGCTCCGCCGGGCTGAGGAAGTACTTTCATCAGAAAAAAAACTTCCTTCGGAAGCTGTGGTAAAGTATATTCTAAACTGCGGTGAGAAGGAGCCTGAGCACCATACGCTGCTGTTCAGAATGCGTGAAAAGATGGTTGCTTTTTCACTCGCAGCGGTAATGGCTGTGGCTGTATTTGTCATAATCACAGGAAGGGAAATGTCTCCGGTTCAGCTGGAAACAGCTTCCATCGCATCGGAGGAAAGCAGTATATTCGGCTCTTCCTTTGATGATGACATGGCGCTTCTTGAAGAGGAGTTTTCATCTGAAATAGATATATGGTAGTAATAAAAAATCCAAGGAGAATCAAAATGAAGATAAACAGACTTTTGCTTTTAAGTACGGTTTTTGCTATGGCTGCCACCCCGGTTTTCGCCGCTGATGCAGATAAAAAAACAGATGGTGGCACACCTCCTGTTGAATTTGAAAAAGCTCCTGCGGAACATCATGGGGGCTGGTTCAGCCGTCATTTCGGGGGCAGACATGGAGACGGCAATGAAATGCGCCGTGACTGTCCTTTCTGCGGGGAAATGCGTTCAGAAGGAAAGCCAGGAAAAGATCATGATTGCAGGAATGAAAAAGACCGCAAAGGTGGAAAAGATAAAAAAGACAGAAAGCATATGAAAAATATGCCTGAAATGTTTCCTGGTTTTCAGGGTGTACCGAACGGCATTATGCCAGGCATGAAAAACCTCAGGAAAATATCTGATGATGAAATTCTTGATATGGTAAAAGAAGCGGATTCTTCTTTCGCAAAAAAACTTAAGGAAATGAAGAAGGACAATCCGAAAAAATACAAGAGAGCTGTTTCATCGCTTAAAATGAAGTTTTTCTTCCTTAAGGATAAAAAAACAGACAGGGACAAGGAAATGATACGTAAGACTGTAGCGAGCCTCAGCCTGGAAACAGAAGTGAGGGAACTTGTTGAAAAGTACCGCGCGGCTGAGCCTGAAAAAAAGGCGGAAGTGAAATCGGAGCTTAAAGCAGGACTTGAAAAGCTTTTTGACCTTAGGATTGAAGAGCAGCGCAGCCGCATACAGCGCATGGAGGAGGCTATAGCAGATCAGAAAAAGAAACTTGATGAAAGGAAAGGTGCTAAAGACCGCATAGTGGAATCAAGACTTGACGAAATGACCGGGGAAGGTTTCCGCTGGTAAGGAAATTCCGGCCTGAAATCTGCAAGGTAAAGAAACCCTCCTGAGATGGAGGGTTTCTTTTTGTGTAATATGTTAAGATTATTTACATTCTAATTATATATGTTATAATATATGAAAGCAAAAAAGCTGCATATCGCATAAAGTTCCGGTAAATGAAATTTGACTTCCGTTTAACTTTTGTGATAAAATAAAAGAGTAAGAGTGCAGTATTTTAACCGCCATATTGCGGTTCTCTTTGAAAAAGAGGTTTTTATTGTTTACGCCGTTGCGTTCTGCGGAATACCTTCGGCGGCCCTATAGCGGAAGCAGAAACTATGTCCCTTCCGCTGCGGGTTGAATCATAGAAACTGCCACACGTCTATGTTCTTCCGTATCCGGAAACCGAAAAGATTTCCGAATAGGGTGTGTTTTTTTTGTTTCTATGAGCTGCGCCGCTGCCAGAGGCATGCGCGGTTATTTTAGCTAAGAGGAGCTAATACAGAGTCATGAGTGAAGAAAATAAACAGCCTGAAACCCCAAAGGTTCAGGAAATGCCGAAAGTCCACAAGTTTCTCGTCGGCGAAAAAATGGGAATGACCCAGATTTTCGGAGAAGATGGAACCTTGAAGGGCGTAACAGTAATTAAAGCAGGCCCCTGCAGAGTGGCCTATACCCGTACAGCTGAGAAGGACGGATATCTGGCCGTCTGTCTTGGTTTCGGTGAGAAGAAAGAAAAGAATGCTGACAAGGCCGAAATGGGCCTTGCAAAAAAACTTGGTGTCTCCCCAATGAGACATCTGCGTGAATTCCGTGTTGAAGATCTTGCCGGCGCGGAAGCCGGACAGATTGCGGGGCTTGAGAGATTTGCAGCAGGTGATTATGTAGATCTTCAGGGAGTCAGCAAAGGTAAAGGTTTCGCTGGTGGTATGAAACGTCATAATTTCAGGGGACAGCCCGCAAGCCACGGTGCATGTGACAGAGAACGTGCTCCTGGTTCCCTTGGATCCCGCCGCTCGCTTGGCCGCGTTATGCCGGGTCAGAGAATGGCAGGTCACCTCGGCTGCGACACAGTATCCGTACAGAAGATGAAAGTTCTCAAGGTTATTCCCGAAGAGAATCTCATTCTTATTAACGGCGGTGTGCCCGGCCCTGTCGGAAGCATTGTCTGCATAAGAACAACCAACAAGCGCATTCCCAAGCCGTCAGTAGTGCAGGCTAAAAAGAAAGGCGCAAAGACCGACAAGAAGAAAAAATAAGTCTGAACGGAGTCAGTAAATGGAAACAAAACTCTTAGATATTAAAGGAAAAGAAGTCGGAACAACAGATATACCGGCTGCTTTCTCAGTAGAACCCGATCAGCACTTCCTGCATGAAATAGTTTGCTATTATCTGGCCAACAAGCATCGCGGAACTGCCTGCACAAAAACCCGCTCGGAAATATCCGGCGGTGGCCGCAAACCCTGGAAACAGAAAGGAACAGGCCGTGCGCGTCAGGGCTCCACACGTTCTCCGATCTGGAGAAAAGGTGGTGTGGTATTTGGTCCGAAGCCCCGTTCTTTCCGCCAGTATCTGCCAAAACAGAAACTGACAGCAGGTCTTTTCCAGGCTCTTTCGTCACGCATTTCCGAAGGTTCGGTTTATGTGATCGAAAGTCTTGAGCTGGAAAAAGCCAAAACATCCGAACTCAGGGGCCTGCGCAAATCACTTAATGCGAAGAAAACAGTCCTTTTCGTTAGCGAGAAGACGGAAGCTAATTTCGTAACAGCTTCAAGAAATATCCCGGGATTCGGCATTTGTCTTGCCAGGAACCTCAATGCATATGAAGTTCTTCGCAATGAAAAAATTGTCATTACTGCTGCTGCCCTTAAGGAAATGGAAAGCAGAGCCACAAAGGAGAACTAAGTTATGCATTCCACAGAAGTTCTTATTTCCCCTATTCTTAGTGAAAAGAGCGTGAATCTTAAAGATACGCAGAACTGCTACTGCTTCAAGGTTAACGTAAAAGCGAATAAGACAGAAATTAAAAGAGCCGTTGAAGAGATGTTCAAGGTTAAGGTGACGGATGTCAGAACCAGCATCGTTTCCGGCAAGGTTCACCGCGTAGGCCGCTTCGAAGGTTACAGAGGCGACTGGAAAAAAGCGATGGTGACTGTAAAGGAAGGCCAGAAAATAGATGTGGCCAGCCTGCCAAAGTAACTGACGAGAAAAAGGAAGAAAGACAATTATGCCAGTTAAATCATTCAATCCGTATACGCCTTCAAGGCGCACTATGCAGATGGCGGATTTCTCAAACCTTACAAAAAAGGCTCCTGAGAAGCGCCTGGTGAAAGGTCTCCGCAAAACCGGTGGACGCAATAACACAGGTATGATAATGGTCCGCCATATCGGCGGAGGTCATCGCCGGCTGTATCGTACCATAGACTTCAAACGCGAGAAATTCGGTGTTCCGGCCAGAGTTGCCGCAATAGAATACGACCCGAACAGAAACTGCCGCATTGCTCTGCTGGTTTACGCAGATGGCGACAAGCGTTATATCCCTGCGCCGTTAGGGCTTAACATCAATGACACAGTAGAGAGTGGCCCGCAGGCCGAAATCCGTGTTGGTAACGCTCTGCCCATGGTTAATATTCCCGACGGTACATTCATTCATGCCATTGAAATGATTCCCGGAAAGGGAGCACAGTTCGTGCGCGCTGCAGGCGCAATGGCGCAGCTTATGGCCAAGGAAGGAAATTATGCTCTTGTGAAAATGCCTTCCGGTGAAATCCGCAAGCTTCTGAAGAACTGCATGGCCACAATAGGACAGGTAGGTAATATTGAGCACAATACAATTACTCTCGGCAAAGCCGGACGCAAACGTCATCTCGGTATAAAGCCGACAGTCAGAGGCGCCGCAATGAACGCTACCGACCATCCTCTTGGAGGCGGTCGTGGTCATTCAAAAGGCAATAACGTTCCCCGTTCACCGTGGAATCAGCCTTCAAAAGGCTTCAAGACCCGCACAAAGTCCAAGATCTGGAGCTGGATGATTGTGCAGGACAGACGCAAAAACAAAGTTGCGTAACGGAGATATATAATGAGCAGATCTTCTAAGAAAGGACCCTATGTAGAACCTTCTCTTCTGGAAAAAATCCAGAAGATGAATGCGGCCGGAGAAAAGAAACCTCTTAAAACCTGGTCACGTTCTTCCACCATTACCCCTGACTTCATCGGCCACACCTTAATGGTGCACAATGGCAGAAAATTCCTGCCTGTTTATATCAATGAGCGTATGGTTGGTCATAAGCTTGGTGAATTCTCTTTCCCTCGCATGTTCAGAGGCCACGGCGCGTCTCATACAAAGGAGGCTACTGCATTAACTTAGTATCTTGGTTTAACATGGAGAAAAAGTTAATACGGAGAAATATAAAATGGAAGCAAAGTGCCAACTTAAATATCAACGCTACGGCCGCCGGAAAGTTGCCCTGCTGCTTGACGCAATCAGAGGCAAGTCTCTTTATGAAGCCGGTCATATACTTCGCAATACTCCCATGAGCGCATGTGAGGTTGTGAACAAGGCAATACAGTCAGCAGGTGCAAATCTTGCCGTAAAACTCGGCAGGAAAATAGACCTGAAACAGGTCTGGGTCACCGCGTGTTATGCTGATCAGGGCCCGATGAAAATGCTGCACCGCGTGCAGCCCGGCCCGCAGGGCCGTGCAATGCCGTTCAAGCGTAAAATGTGCCATATCACGGTTTTCGTGTCAGATGTCAAGGAGGCGAAGCGCTGAGGCGCCGCAAGTATTATGGGTCAGAAAATTCATCCTAAGGGTCTCAGACTCGGTTATATACAGGACTGGCAGTCACGCTGGTTCTCCCCCAAGAAAATGCCGGAACTCATCGGCGAGGATTATGCCATACGCCGCATGATCAGTGAGCGTTTTCAGAATGCCTCTGTCAGTAATATAGACATTGAGCGCGCCGGTGCTTATCTCAAAGTGAGCATTCACACAGCCCGTCCGGGCGTGGTGATCGGACGCAAAGGGGCAGATATAGAGAAGCTCAAGAAAGATATTGAGAAACTTTCAGGAAAGCGCAAGGTTTTCGTAAATGTTTCCGAAATCAAGATGCCTGAGCTTGACGCTACACTTGTTGGACAGTCGATAGCCCAGCAGCTTGAGAAGCGCATTTCCTTCAAGCGTGCCATCAAGCGTGCCATGGAAAGAACCATGGCTGCAAATGCCCTCGGTGTAAAGATTATGGCTGCAGGCCGCCTCGGCGGTGCTGAAATTGCCAGGACGGAATGGTTCCGCAAAGGCCGCGTGCCACTGCAGACGCTTTCCGCGGATATCGACTATGGTTTCGTTGAAGCCCATACCACAATGGGAAAGATCGGAATAAAAGTATGGATATTCAAGAAACTGTTCTTCGCAAAAACTCCGCGCGAGCTTAGCGACCAGCTTGCAAAGCTGCAGGCTGAGAACCCGACTGAAGTGCCGGTGACTGCGGAGGAAAACGCAGCCCCGGAGCAGGCCTGATTCAGGCCTGAGCTAAGGAGATATTCAACCATGTTGATGCCTAAAAGAGTAAAATACCGCAAAACGCAGACCCGCCAGAAAATCAGAGGTTTTGCAAAACGCGGAACATCACTGGCTTTCGGTGAGTTTGGACTGAAAGCCCTCGAACCCCGCTGGATCACCGCACGTCAGATTGAAGCCTGCCGTGTGTGCATAGTCCGCTACCTTCGCAAGAAAGGAAAACTCTGGGTGCGTATATTCCCGGATAAAGCCATAACCAAGCATCCTGCGGAAACCCGTATGGGAAAAGGAAAGGGCGCTCCGGAATTCTGGGTAGCTGTAGTTAAACCCGGCAGAATCATGTTCGAGATTGAAGGACTGGATGCCGCCACAGCAAAGGAAGTATTCAGACTTGCCGGAAACAAGCTCCCCATCAAAACCGCGTTTGTCAGCCGCGAGGATTAATCAGGAGTTTTTAATACCATGAAAAGAAGAGATAAAGAATCAATAAAGAATCTGAAAGATGATGAGCTTCTTTCCCAGATTGAGGACCTTAAGAAGACTGTTTTCCAGATTCACTTCAAACGTACCACCGCTCCGGTTGAGAATCCGGTTGAGGCCCGTACAGCCCGTCGCAAAATTGCTCTCATGAAAACCATTCTGAGACAGCGCGAACTCGAGAAACAGACACCTGCGGAGAATAAATAATCATGAATGAAACTGAAGCAAGAGTTAACAGACGCAAAGTGCTGCGCGGAATTGTAACATCCGACAAGGCTCTTAAGACCCGTGTGGTGAGCGTTGACCATGTTATTATGCATGGCGTGTATGGCAAAACCCTCCGCCGTGTGCATAAATTCTATGCGCATGACGAGAACAATGAATCACACATCGGCGATGTGGTGGAGATACAGAGCATCCGCCCCATGTCGGCGCTGAAACGCTGGCGTATCAGCCGCATCGTGGAGAAAGCCGTAAAATAAGACGGTTAATACGGAGATTACTTTATGATACAGCTGAGAACGATACTTAACGTTGCCGACAATTCCGGCGCAAAGAAACTCCAGTGCTTCCATATCAACGGCGGCAGTTATCGCCGGTTCGCCTATCTCGGCGACACCATTGTCTGCTCCGTTAGAGAAGCAAATCCTCATGCCGCCATCAAGAAAGGCGACGTGGTAAAGGCGGTCGTAGTCCGCGTGTCACGCGAGGCGCGCCGGCCCGACGGCTCATACATCCGTTTTGACGAGAACGCTGCCTGCATCATTGATGCCAATGGCGAACCCAAGGGAACCCGCGTTTTCGGACCGGTTGCCCGCGAGCTGCGCGCAAAGAATTTCCTTAAGATTCTTTCGCTCGCTCCCGAAGTCATCTAAAGAGGCTTGAACCTATGAAATTAAAAAAGAAAGACACAGTCGTCATTCTTGCAGGCAAAGACAAAGGCAAGAAAGGCGAAATCAAGGAAATCATGCCGGCAGAGCATAAAGTTACTGTCATTGGCGTGAATATTGTTTCCAAACACAAGAAAAGCACCAAGGACAAACCGGGCGGAGTGCATAAAGTTGAAGCCCCTCTCGATGTCTCAAATGTGAGACTCATCTGCCCCAAGTGCGGCAAAGCCGCAGGCGTAAAGATGATCATGCAGGGTGGAGAGAAACATCGTGCCTGCAAGAAATGTGGTGAGATCATCATATAGAGGTAATTTTAAATGGCAAAAGACACAGTAAAGAAACAGGCCACCGGAAAACAGGCCAAGACTCAGAAGGGGGGGAGATCCTCTCTTCCCGGAGCAGGTGTTGTTCTTGCTGAAGGCAAGCCGGCGCCGCTTCCGGAAGGCTACAAAGCCCGCATTCAGGAGCTGTACAAAGCCACAGTGCTTCCGCAGCTTATGAAGGAACTGGGCGTCAAGTCTCCCATGCAGACTCCCAAACTGGTGAAGATTGTCATCAATATGGGTGTAACAGAAGCCAAGGAAAATATTCAGGCTCTGGATCTTGCAAAGGAAGATCTTGCCCTTATAACAGGACAGTGCCCGCAGGTGCGCCGCGCCAAGAAGTCAATTTCAAACTTCAAGCTGCGCGAAGGCATGCCGATAGGCGTGCGTGTAACGCTTCGCGGTACACGTATGTACGAGTTCATGGACCGCTTCATTTCCCTTGCGGTGCCGCGTATACGCGACTTTCAGGGGTTTGACCCCAGATTCTTTGATGGCCGCGGAAATCTGAACCTCGGTCTGAAAGAGCATCACATATTCCCTGAAATCAATATGGAGCGCTCTCCCAAGGCCCACGGCATGAACATTACTTTTGTGACCACTGCCGGCGACAATCAGAAAGGCAAAATGCTTCTTGAAGAGCTCGGACTGCCTTTCAAGAAGGCGAAATAAGCCTGTACTGAGGAGAAAATAATATGGCTACATATGCATGGATGGCAAAAATGCGCAAACCGCAGAAGTTTTCCACGCGTCAGCGCAACCGCTGTCAGATCTGCGGTCGCCCGCGCGGCTACTACCGCGATTTCGGCCTGTGCAGAATCTGTCTGCGGAAAATGGCCCATGAAGGCCTTATCCCAGGCCTGAAAAAATCCAGCTGGTAATCCCGGCAGCAACACAATGAGGTAAAAAACAATGGATCCTATTTCAAACATGTTGGTCTCTATAAAGAACGCCTCCGCGAAGCGGAAAGAGAAAGTTGATATCCCGTATTCCGGGATTAAGGCTGGCGTAGTGAAGCTGCTCAAGGAAGAAGGGTTTATCACAAATTATAAGCTCGTGGATTCCAAAACTGACAAGAATGTTGACAGCCGTGGCGTAATCCGCATTACCCTTAAATATACTCAGGACAAACAGCCTGTCATTGTCGGTATGCGCCGTGTTTCAAAACCCGGTCTCCGCGTTTATCGCGCATATACCGATATTCCCCGCGTACGCGCAGCTTTCGGCGTGACCATTCTTTCAACTTCAAAAGGCCTTCTCACCGATGAGAAAGCCCGCGAGCAGAAAGTCGGCGGCGAAGTAATCTGCCAGGTCTGGTAAAATATCATTTTAAAGAGGTAATAATCTCATGAGCAGAATCGGAAAGAAACCCGTCATTATCCCGGAAAAAGTAAAGGCCGTAGTAGAAAACGGAGTTGTCCGGGTTGAAGGTCCCCTCGGAAAGCTCTCGCTTGGTATTCCTGCTGGAATCCTTGTGAATGTCGAGGCTAAACAGATTAATGTCAGCATTGAAAAAGGCGCCGAGAACAAGGATGCACTTTTCGGAACAATCCGTGCACGTATACAGAATATGGTAAGCGGTGTAACAAAAGAGTTCGAAAAGATCCTTGAAATCACCGGTGTCGGTTTTAAGGGTGAAGTCAAGGGAAAACAGGTTTCCCTGCAGCTTGGCTTTTCCCACCCAGTATTAGTGGACATACCCGAAGGAATCAAAATGTCCTTTGATCCCAAGCAGACAACACTTACAATAAAGGGTATTGACCGCGAGGCCGTAGGCAACATTGCAGCCCAGATACGTAAAATCAAGAAAACCGAACCCTACAAGGGAACAGGAATCAAGTATCACGGCGAGCATATAATCCGCAAGGCCGGCAAGACTGCAGCTGCAGGCTCCGGTGCGAAGAAATAACAATTCAAGGAATAAAAAGTTATGATAAGCAAACAGGAAAGATACCAGTTCCGCAAGGAACGCTCCCGCAGCAAACTTTTCATTAACGGTATACACCGCCCCAGACTGGCGGTGTACCGCAGCTCCCGCTATCTGTACGCTCAGGTCATTGATGATGCGACAGGAACAACACTTGCTGCTGCTTCCAGCCTTGACAAGGAGCTGAAAGGTCAGCTGAAATCCGGTAAGAACATAGAGACCGCCAAAAAAGTAGGCATGCTGCTTGCGCAGCGCGCTCTCAAGAAAAATGTCACCGAGGTGTGTTTTGACCGCGCCGGTCTTATTTATCACGGGCGCATTAAAGCTCTCGCCGACGGTGCCCGCGAAGGCGGACTGAAATTCTAACAGGAGAAAGCTCAAATGCTCAAAAATCAGAAACAGCTCAAAACTGATAAAGTAAACGCAGCCCAGAACAATGATCAGGCTGAAGTCGTTATAAACGAGACCGGAAAGGAAGAGAAAACAGTTGTTGTCACAATAAACCGCGTAACAAAGGTTGTCAAAGGCGGAAAACGTTTCTCTTTTGCCGCTCTTGTCGTCGTTGGCGATGGAAATGGAACAGTGGGTGTCGGACTCGGCAAATCAAATGAGGTTCAGTCTGCCATTCAGAAAGGTACATCAGAAGCGAAAAAGTCCATGATAACTTTCCCGGTTCTTGATTCCACCATCCCCCATGAGATAGAAGGCTTTTTCGGAGCCGGTCATGTTTGGATGAAGCCTGCCATGAAAGGCACCGGTCTTAAAGCCGGAGGCGGTATCCGTGCGGTTCTTGAAGCCGCAGGCGTGAAGAACCTTCTCACGAAAAACCTCGGAGCTCACAATGCTTTCAATACTGTTTATGCTACATTTGATGCTCTAAAACGCCTGAAAACTCAGGAAGAAATACGTAATATAAGAGGAGAAAAATAAGATGGCCTCCATTCATAAGCTTACTCCAAAACCGGGTTCAGTTCATCGCCGCAAACGCCTTGGTACAGGCCAGGGTTCCGGCCATGGTCAGACCAGCACACGCGGTCAGAAAGGCCAGGGGTCCACTTCTGGCGGCACAAAACCCCGCGGATTCCAGGGTGGTCAGACATCTCTGTGGCGCCGCACCCCGAAGAGTGGATTCAACAATAAGAAATTCCGTGTCGAATATGAGTGGATTAACGTTTCCGACCTCGAGAAATATTTTGAAGCCGGAATGGAAATTACTCCTGAAACCCTCAAGGACCGCTGCCTTGTGAACTGTGTCTGCCGCGTGAAGATTCTTGGCGATGGCGAACTTAAGAAAGCCTTGAATGTTTCCGCTCATGCTTTCTCAAAGAGTGCTATAGAGAAAATTGAAAAAGCCGGCGGAAAAGCAACAGTCATAAAAACTGAAACGGATAAAAAATAATGCAGAACGTAACTGATATCTTCAAAGTACAGGAACTGAAAAAGAGGATATTGTTCGTGATGGGCGCCCTGGCGATTTACCGTCTGGGCGCCATTATTCCTATCCCTGGAATTAATACTGCCGCACTTCAGGCCCTGTTTAATAATTCTTCTAATTCAATTCTGGGCTTTCTGAATATATTCTCTGGCGGTGCACTGGGACGATTTTCAATATTCTCACTGGGCGTAATGCCCTATATCAATGCCTCGATTATCATGAGCCTTGTTCAGGGGGCTCATGTGTTCCCGGCATTGGACAGATTACAGAAAGAGGGTGAAAGCGGCAGACGCAAAATAATACAGTTTACACGTTATTTTACACTGTTCCTTGCTTTCTTCCAGTCGCTGGGTCTCACCATGGCGCTTACGCATATGACCGGTAATGGTCCTTCTCTCGTAAGCAATCCCTCTGCTTCTTTTTATTTCACAACTGTTCTCACACTCACAACCGGAACTGTTTTTGTAATGTGGCTCGGTGAACAGATGACGGAGAGAGGCATAGGAAACGGCATATCGCTTATCATCTTTGCCGGTATTGTTGATGGATTCCCAGGGGCAATATCCAAGATGATAAACCTTGTGCAGGTAGAAGAGGTAAGCCTCATTACCGCGCTGTTCCTGCTTTGTGTCATAATTCTTGTAACAGCTTTTGTCATCTGGGTTGAGACTGCGCAGCGCAAGATTCAGGTTCAGTATGCGCAGAGAATGCAGGGACGCCGCCCCACAGGCGGAGCCTCCACATTCCTGCCGCTCAAGGTTGACCAGTCAGGTGTTATTGCGGTAATCTTTGCCATTTCACTGCTCAGTGTTCCGTATACAATAGGGTCATTCAATCCCACTGCACCATGGGCGCAGAGCCTTATGAATATGATGAATCATACCAGTATCTGGTATAATCTTGTCTATATTCTGCTTATCATATTCTTCTGCTATTTCTATAACTCGGTAAGCATAAACCCGAAGGATCTGGCAGATAATATGAAGAAATGGGGCGGATTTATTCCCGGAATCAGACCCGGAGAGCCCACAGCGCATCATATAGAGTGGGTACTTAACCGCATAACGTTTGCAGGCGCTCTTTTTGTATGTGCCATAGCGGTTCTTCCTGATTTCCTCCGCGCCAAGTACAATGTTCCGTTCTATTTCGGTGGCACCTCGCTGCTGATCGTAGTAGGCGTTGCACTTGATACAATAGCGCAGACCGAGGCGCATCTTGTTATGCGCAATTATGAGGGATTCTACAAGAATTCCAAGGTTAAGGGCCGCTGGTTCAATGTAGGCCAGTGAACGGCAGTAAAAGTATGAATGTTATTCTTTTGGGAGCACCCGGTTCAGGTAAAGGAACAGAGGCAAAAAGGCTTTCTGCTTTAACCGGAATGAAGCATATATCTACCGGAGATATTTTCCGCGCCGAAATAGCGGCAAAGACTCCTCTCGGACTTGAGGCTGAATCATATATCTCAAAAGGAAATCTGGTGCCGGACAGTGTTACGCTTAATATGGTGAAAACACGTCTGGCGTCAGAGAAATCAGGTCTGCTTTTTGATGGGTTTCCGCGGAGCCTTGCACAGGCCGAAGGGCTTGATGCGTGGTTCCGTGAGACCGGCAGAAAAGTGGATGCGGTTGTTTTTCTGGATGTTCCGGACGAAAAAATCATAGACCGTCTGGTATACCGCCGCACATGTGCTTCCTGTGGAAAGATTTATAATCTGAAAACACTTCCTCCCCGGAAGGAAGGCGTATGTGATTCCTGCGGAGGAGAACTCCGTCAGCGTGCTGATGACAGGGAAGATGTTATACGTCAGCGCCTTGAGGCTTACCGCCGTCTCACGCAGCCCCTTGTTGAATATTACAGAAAAGCCGGAGTATTTTATTCTGTTGACGGGTCAGGAACCCCGGAACAGGTGGAGGCTGCTGTTGCCGCCCTGCCTGGAATAGAAAAAGCCAGATGATATATATAAAATCTCCGGAAGAGATAGAACTTATGCGCCCTGCCTGCCGTGCAGTGGCTGTAACACTGCGGAAACTCCGCAGTTTTGTAAGACCAGGTCTTTCAACACTGGATCTGGACAGATTTGCTTTTGATTGTCTTAAAGAAATGAACGCGAAACCCGCGTTTCTTAATTACAACGGTTATCCCGCCACGCTGTGTGTATCGGTAAACGAGGAGATTGTACACGGAATTCCTTCCGCAAAGCGCATTCTCAGAAACGGAGATATAGTAAGCATGGATATGGGAGCCGTGATAAACGGTTTTTACGGTGATGCCGCGATAACTGTTCCCGTAGGGGAAATATCCGGCGGAGCCGCAAAATTAATAGAAGTGACCGAACGCTCGCTTGATACAGGCCTTTCAAAGGTTAAAGCGGGTGCGAGGCTTGGCGATGTTTCCAGTGCCATCGGCAATTATGCCGAAGCACATGGGATGGGCGTCATTGAGGAATTCACAGGTCATGGTGTCGGCCGCAGGCTGCATGAGGACCCGTCTATTCCCAATTACGGCTGCCCCGGAACCGGCCCTGTGCTCAAGCCAGGCATGACGCTGGCTATTGAACCCATGCTATCCCTCGGAGATCCCGAATTGATAATCCTTAAAGACGGCTGGACTGCGATCACCGAAGATGGAAGTTATGCCGCTCATTTTGAGCATACGGTAGCTGTTACGGAAGACGGCTGCGAAATATTAACAAAGGAATAAAGGATACACATACCATATATATTTTTGGTATAATATAGAAGATATATGTCCGATAACGGCGAAAAAATAGAAGTTGAAGGCATAGTGAAAGAAACATTGCCAAATGCGAGCTTCAGAGTGGAGATTCCTCCTGGCAGAATTATACTTGGTATAATCTCGGGGAAAATGCGTATCCACCATATAAAGATACTTCCCGGCGACAAGGTTCGTCTGGAACTATCTCCCTATGACCTGACAAAGGGTCGGATCGTTTACAGGGAAAAGTAAACGCGAAACTTGAAAGAGGTTATTTTAAAATGAAAGTCAGAGCCAGCGTAAAAAAGATCTGCAACAAATGCGTTATCGTGAAACGCAAAGGTGTGGTCCGTGTAATATGCTCGGATCCCCGTCACAAACAGCGGCAGGGATAAAACAGCGCTGCACCGGCATTCCTGCCTGGTTAGCAGCTCTTAAAAAGGAATTAAGGAGAAAGTCAGTATGGCTAGAATAGCGGGCATAGATCTGCCCAAAGAGAAAAAACTGTGTGTGGCACTCGCCAACGTGTACGGCATTGGCCGTCCCCTGGCTGCCAAAATATTGGAGAGTCTTAAAAGTCAGATTCCTGCCGATATAAGAGTAAAAGACCTTACCGAAGATCAGGTTGGTCTTCTCAACTCCCACATTCAGCACGAATATAAAGTGGAAGGCGAACTTCGCAGAGAAGTGAACGCCAATATCAAGCGTTACATAGAAATCAGCAGTTATCGCGGATACCGCCACCGCAGAAATCTTCCGGCAAGAGGACAGCGCACACGTACAAATGCGCGCACACGCCGCGGAAGAAGACGCACGGTCGGATCTGGTGGAAAAACCGAATGACCTGCCGCGGGAATTCCATGACGGAGAACCCGCAGTAAACTGAATAACAGGAGATTTAACAAATGGCAGTAAAACAGAATAACGAAAAAGGTAAAAACCAGGTAAAACGCCGTCTCCGCACGGTTGCTTTTGCCAGGGTTTACATCAATTGTTCTTTTAATAACACCATAATCACTTTCACCGATGAAAAAGGTGGAGCGATTGCCTGGTCTACTGCTGGAGGCAATGGCTTCCGCGGTACCAAGAAAGGCACACCGTTCGCAGCGCAGATTACAGCTTCCAAGGCAGCAGCCCGCGCCCTTGAGTACGGCGTGAAGCAGGCGATGGTTCTTGTCAGCGGCCCAGGTCCCGGCAGGGAAACAGCTATCCGTGGCGTAGCAGCCGCCGGAATTCACATCGTTTCAATCCGCGACATAACCCCGATTCCTCATAACGGATGCCGCCCGCCCAAAGCCCGCCGCATGTAATACCGGCGGTCTGACAGAATTACACAAGGAGATTAGTAGAAAATGTCCAGATATACAGGTCCAGCCTGCAAAAAGTGCCAGAAGCTTAGTCAGAAACTGTTCCTCAAGGGAATAAGATGCACAACAAACTGCCCTGTTGACAAACAGGCCCAGTCAGATAAACATTTCTCAAATAACGGTCCTAAAGGCAAGATGTCCGATTACGGAAAGCATCTCCGCGAGAAACAGATTGCCCGTTTCAGCGCTGGCATGAGCGAAGCCCAGTTCCACCGCTTCTTTATGCATGCCGCCAAGACACCCGGTGGCACCGGTGAGTCTCTTATGCGCTATCTCGAGCTTCGTCTCGATAATATAGTACGCCGCCTCGGTTTTGCTGTTTCGCTGAAAACAGCCAGACAGCTTGTGACACATGGTCATATCCGCGTGAATGGCCGCTGTGTTAATATCCCATCATATCTTCTCAAGATTGGTGACGAGATTTCAATAAATGCGAAACTTCTTGAGACTGCCGGTGTGAAGCAGGGGCTGGAACATGCCGAGAAAGTTGCCTTCCGCCCGAGTTTCCTCGCATGGGATGGCGACAAACATACAGGTAAGCTGGTGCGCTGGCCGGATCGTGCTGAATCAAGCATTCAGGCAGACGATCAGCTCATCATTGAATATTATTCCAAGTAATAAAACGGAGGCTCCAGTACAATGTCTGTGTTTACTAAACAGCTCGTTATCCCCCAGGGCATGGTTGTGGAGGAAGGCTCCAGGACTGCTTTTTATGCGAAGTTCACTGCTGAGCCTTATGAAAAGGGATACGGTCACACAATCGGCAATTCACTCCGCCGCATTCTGCTTTCAAGCATTGAGGGTGCTGCGGTTATTGCCGTAAGTATCAAGGGTGTCAGGCACGAGTACGACACGGTCAACGGAGTTCAGGAGGATGTTATCAACATTCTCCTGAATCTGAAAAAAATGAGAGTCCGCCTTCAGGGCGATGAATCTCAGACCCTGTACCTCTCCGTGAAAGGCAAAAAGGAAGTTACAGCAGCGGATATAAAAGAGAATGCCTTTGTTGAAATAATAAACAAGGATCTCGTTATTGCTCACGTCGAGTCAGGCTTTGAACTTGAAGCCCAGATTGAGATCGCCAGAGGTACCGGCTATTACACCTCAGACGAGATAAAGGCTATGCCCGGCTGCAATCTTCCAGCGGAATTTATCCCTACTGATGCGGTTTTTTCCCCGATAGTGAAAGTTCACTATAATGTCGAGAATGCACGTGTCGGACAGAAAACCGACTACGATAAACTGATTCTCGAAGTATGGACTGATGGAACAGTTGATCCGGAAGCCGTTGTGAACCGCTCAGCGGAGCTTCTCCGCCAGTCTGTAACACCGTTCCTGCCTGCTGCACAGAATGAAGCGGGCAATACCACTTCAGGTGGTTCAGTGGAAACGCCGGAAGACGCGGAACTCCGTAAAAAACTCGACCAGGGAGTTGAAATGATTGAACTCTCGGCAAGGGCAGGAAACTGTCTTAAAGTGGCGGGAATACGCACGGTCCGCGAACTCGTCAGCAAAACCCAGGAAGATCTGCTGAATGTAAAGAATTTCGGCCAGAAAACACTGGAGGAAATCAACGAAAAGGTCGTAGAAATGGGCCTTACCCTCGGAATGAAACTTTAACATTCCGTTTCAATTGAGGATATAAAAATGATAAAGAATCTTGGTTCAAAAAAACTTTCCAGAACCGGCTCCCATCGCAGAGCGATGTTCTCCAATATGGCAACAAGCCTTTTTCTTCATGAGAAAATTGAAACAACTCTTGTGAAGGCCAAGGAACTTACAAGTATCGCAGAGCAGATCATCACCGATGCCAAGAACGGCAGACATCTTGAAGTACGCCGTGTTATCAAGGATAAGGAAGTTTACAAAAAACTTTTTGAGGTTATTGCTCCCCGCTACAAAGAGCGTGCTGGTGGCTGTGTCCGTGTGCTCAAACTGGGCCAGCGCAAAGGCGATGCTACCGAAGTGGCGCTTGTAAAACTTGTATAGTTGTTCATAAAAAAATGTTCGATTACTTTTTCAGTCTGTTCTCAAATGATATAGCCATAGACCTTGGCACGGCGAATACTCTCGTATATGTCAAGGGACAGGGAATTGTTCTTCGTGAACCCTCCGTGGTTGCTGTTGACAAGAACAGACGTAAAGTTCTCGCTGTCGGCAGTGAGGCCAAGAAAATGCTTGGCCGCACGCCGGCCAACATTACCGCTCTTCGTCCCCTGCGGAACGGAGTTATAGCGGATTTTGATGTTACGCAGGAAATGATCAAGTACTTTATACGTAAAGTACATAACCGCAGAAGTCTGCTTCACCCGCGCATTGTTATAAGCATCCCTTCGGGAATTACCGAAGTGGAAAAGCGTGCGGTTCAGGAATCTGCGGAACAGGCCGGTGCGCGCGAGGTATATTTAATAGAGGAGCCAATGGCTGCGTCCATAGGTTCTGAACTTGCTGTTTCAGAGCCGCACGGCAGTATGATTTGCGATATAGGCGGCGGTACCACGGAAGTTGCAGTTATTGCCCTGGGTGGAATGGTTATAACCCGTTCTCTCGATGTGGCTGGTGACGAGATGGATGAATGCATTGTGCAGTTCTTCCGCCGCAAGCACAACCTTGTAATCGGTGAGACAACAGCCGAACAGGTAAAGGTGCAGATTGGGTCTGTTTTCCCGCTTAAAGAAGAAAAAAACATTGAAGTAAAAGGCAGAGACCAGGCTAAAGGACTGCCGAGGACGATTTTAGTAACATCTGAAGATATAAGACAGGCTCTTATGGAACCTGTACAGAGCATTGTTGACGTGATAAAACAGGTTCTGGAGGAAACTCCTCCGGAACTCTCCTCCGATCTTGTGGACCGTGGAATGGTCCTTGCGGGCGGAGGTTCACTTTTAAGAGGTTTTCCGGAACTTATCCGCAAGGAAACCGAATTGCCAGTACACAGGGCGGCAGATCCGCTTAGCTGTGTGGCTCTCGGCTGTGGCAAGTATCTGGAGGAACTGGACAAAATGCAGCATAAGGCGGAGCTTATCAAGCCATACCGCTGATTTATATTCAAAAGTCCGGCCTGTTCTCTCATGCAAGGCCAGGCGATGAGAGAAAAAGAGTCGTTTAATATCGCAGCGGCAGTATATGCGTTTGTATCGTTTCTGCTGCTGCTTTTTCCTGTTTCCGGTGTTGTGCATACAGCAAGGGCGGTATGTGCTTATGCCCTGTATCCTTCCATATACTACGGAGAGCGCGCCGACTTTTTCCTTCGTGGCGTGCCCGATAATGTGCGCAGATTGTTTGCAACCGACCAGGAAAACCGCCGTCTGCGTGAAAAAATCAGGGAACTTGAAATTGAACTGGAGAAATCCCGGCCGGCTGCTGCTGAAGCAGAACGCCTCAGGGAGGAAATGAAAATAGCCGGTTCCTCAAAATGGCAGGGAACATGGGCACGCGTATCTGCCCGTGACACTAAAAACTGGTATGGATTTATCACGGTCAGCAGGGGAACGAAAGACGGTATTAAGGTAAACGATACTGTAATGGCGGCGCAGAATGGAAAAATTTCCCTTCTTGGACGTATTTATGAAACATATCCGGATTTTTCCCGTGTTATGCTTGCCGGCAATAAAGCTTCTTCTGT
>Ga0310690_10000578_pt1 | contig 75898 bp, 68 predicted proteins | sample AusTroGonzalo_MG_2_FD_207661 | JGI IMG/M metagenome (GOLD analysis project Ga0310690, IMG submission 207661) | Bovine rumen microbial communities from tropical cattle in Woodstock, Queensland, Australia - Gonzalo_04 (v2) (version 2) | ecosystem: Host-associated > Mammals > Digestive system >...
TGGGATTTGACGCGGTAGCCTACGGAGATGATTACGTCGAGGTTGAATAGCTCAGTGACATAGGTTTGGTCCCCATCTCTACCCATATGTGCAAATTTTGCACATGTGGTATCTCTTGTCAATTCACTTTCGTTGTATATGTTCCTTATATGCCGTTGAATCACAGTCCTGTCTCTCTCGAAAAGCAAGGCCATCTGTTCTGTACTAAGCCAAACGGTCTCATTCTCAAGCTTAACATCGATACTGGTCCTGCCGTCGGCAGTCTGGTAGAGGAGAATCTCCCCTTTGGAGGGAGCAATCAACTGCTTCTGATTTGTTTGTGTTGCCATATTGTTGTAAATTTGTAATGTGGAAAGATTGAGTGTCATAACGGTGCCCGCCACCGATCTGGATGGGAACTACCATACCGCTTTCACGGTATTCGATGACTTCTCTGAGGACTTACGGTCCTCGGCCGGATGGACATTGCGTGACGCCATCGAATACTACGCCCGGAAAAACGAGGTAGAGAAGGATGCGATTAGGCTTATACGTCCTTTCGTCCCACAGGAAATACACCTGCGAGAACGCGGAGAACGGATATGAGGGTACGGGGTTGGAGCAACGGATAATCTCAGGTCCAAGAGCCCGCACCATTGGATGGGTCGGGTACTTTGTCCACATAACGCGTTATGTTGCTCCGTTTGATCGAGGACGGAAAACCTGAGATTTTTCAGCAGCAAATATACGGTTTGCCAGTGATTATTGCAAGGATAGATGTCTACTTTTCCGCAAATCTTACCGCCGGCAACAGAATCAGTCGTAATAAATGATGCTTTCCTTCCAGATCTCTTTTATCGCAGCGACCGAATTCCTGCGAGTAGCATAACGAAAAATCTTTGAGGTGTTGACGGCCCCAAACTTTTTTCGTGAAAAAGTCCTTCGGGGGACAAAAAATGTAAGGTGCGTCCCCCCCCCACATTGTAGCGGCGTCATCCTCGGCCTTGATGTCGATGGTCTTAGCCATACGTGGTGTTTTTTACCCCAAAATTTTCTTTGCAAGGGCGTTGACGGCGTCCACGTCGATTGGTTCGAGGACGATTTCTTCCGGCTCCAGATCCAGGAGGAACTGCATATAGTTGGGGAGTGTGAGCAACTGGCCTTTCCGGCCGACATTGTAGTCGCCGAATTTGATGATGTGTTTCACGTGGTACTTGTCCTCGTGTTTCAAAACAGTCTGGACGCTCTTGGCCTGGGCTGTCTTGGCTTTCACTTCAAGCGGCACGCATTCGCCTTTCATCCGGACAAGGAAGTCCAGTTCAAGTCCAGAGTCCTTCAGGAAGTAGTACAGACTCTGCTGCTTTTTGTGAAGCGTGTCAGCCATCAGATTCTCGTAAATGGCGCCTTTGAACCCTCCCAGGTTGCCCTGCAAGATGTCGGCGCGGGTTCCTGGTCCAAGCATTTCAATAAGCAAGCCGATATCCGCAGTGTAGACTTTGAACACATTGTCTTTGGCATTGCCTTCCATCGGGAGACCTGTGATGTCTGTATTGTAGCATCTGCAGATAATTCCGGCGTCTTCCAGCCACTGAAGGGAGCCCAGATAGGTTTCACCTCGTCCGCCGGGCTTAACCTTGCTGTATTGGAATTTCTTGTTCTCCTTGGCCAGCTGCTTGGGGATGGAATTGAAGCACTCGCGGATATGGGGCTTGTCTTTGTCCGGAGCATACTTGACCATATCGTCGCGGTACTCCTTCAGGATGCCCTTGTATTCCTCACTCACGGCGTTCATGTTGTTTGTGGCCAGGAATGCGTTTATGGGAGCGGGGAGACCACCGATAGCTACATAGAGGTTCAGATACTGTCTCATGGCCACATGGATTCCTTCCGGGACCGGTGTTTCCTCCGTGTAGAACTTCCGGAGAGCCTCGATGACATCCGGATTCATACCGTTGGCCCAGAGGAACTCCTCAAAGTCCAGCGGGTACATTTCGATGATATCCTCGCTGCCTACAGGAACGGAGTTGATGCCCAGCTCTTTCTTCTGAACCATCTTGCGACGCCGTTTCTTGAGCTCATCGCCGTAGCCCTGGACGCCCAGCAGGGAGCCGGTGGCAATCACGTCAAAGCGGCCGTCTTCTTTGAAAAACTTGAGCGAAGTCCTGGCCTCTGGGCATTCCTGGATCTCATCAAAGATCAGGCAGGTCTCTCCGGGGATGAACTTGACACCCTTGATCTGTGCCGACAGATTGAGCAGAATGCTGTCTACATCCTTTGATCCGACGAAGGCATTGATTCGCTCCGGCTGCTTGATGAAGTTCATGTAGACGACATTTTTGTAGTTCTGCTCAGCGAAATGCTGCGAGATATATGTTTTACCGCACTGGCGGATGCCCATTATCACCAGAGGCTTATGCCCGGGCTTGTTTTTCCACGTAATGAGAGCGTCTTCAATTTTCCTTTTCAGCATAGTCTGATACTTTTATCCGGGAACAAATATACACTTTTTCCAACGACTTTTCAAATAATCATCGTAATTTTTCCAACGAGTTTTTAATGATTCGCCGTAATTTTTCCAACGAGTTTTGCCCGAATTGACCCATTTTTCTGAACGAATCATTTGCTCAACGCTATGCGCTGGCGCGTTCCCGGATGGGGCCTGGGTGGGTCGCGGGACGATCATATACAGAAAGCCCTCCGGAGTCTCACGACTGCGGAGGGCTGGCAGTTTAGGTTAAGCCGGATTGACCGGGGAGGATAGGACTAGGTCTCACCGCCTGCGTCAGCAGCGGTCCACTTGCATTCGGCCAGCATGGTGCCGGACTTTTCGCCGGTGCTGGAGTTGACGTAGTAGTAGCGGAAGAAGATCTTCGGGGCGGAGGCGTTGGGAGCGCCGTTCTTGGCCACGTAGTCGGCGTGAATGTTGATGGCTGCATCGGTGGGTCCCTCAACGAGCTTGATGCCGGAGGCATTTCCGTGGGCGCGGGAGACACCGTTGGACTGGCCTTCGGTTGCCTCGATCACCAGGAAGATGCCGCCGTTGTCGGCGAAGGCCTCGTCGAGTTTGAAGGTGAAGGTGTCACCCTGGCAGACGATGGTGGCGGTGGAGGGGTTCTCTACGCCCAGGAGGGTGGGAGGTATGAGAACCGGCCGACCGCCGCAGGCAACGATCCAGTAGTTCAGGCGGGTGATAGAAGGGCTCCCGGGCGATTATGGCCCCTGGGGGCGGTGGGGGACTGACCAGCACGGCGAGCTGGCGCTTGTGTAGCGAGCGTAACAACCGACTGCTGGCCGTGACCTTATTCCCTTATATGCGCGAAGCGCGGCGCGGAACGTCCGCAAGTCTCTGACCGGAGCGCCAAGCGCGTAGGGAAGAGTATTGCAGTGGAGCTGCCATAAGTGGAGTTCGGAGGGGCGCTTTGTGCCCCGGAGGACGGAACCAAAGCGAGTGAGCGCAGCTTCAGCGGAGCGAACTGGCTTTGACCGCTTTGATTATTAGCGATTCCCAGAATAATTCACGAACTTTGTCTTTGTTTATGCAGCAACTTATATGAAGAAAAGAGTATATCATACCGTAAATGGTGAGTATCCCGGTCACCGACTTCCTTTGACAGAGAAGTTGGCCCATTTATATCACTATACCTCTTTTGATTCTTTTGTTAAGATTTGGCTTTCTCAGAGACTATTATTTTCACCGTTGTCGAAGATGAATGATGTTCAGGAAAAGAGTGTTCGATGTGCATCATCCAGCCCGAATAGCATCCCCATCTTGTTGGCATATGATGAGATTCGTCGGAAGTATAAGCAAATCAGTTTCACGATGGATTACGACTCTTACTTCAAGGGCTGTATGTCTACGATAATGTGGGGACATTATGCCGATAAATGCAATGGCGTTTGCATTGAATTCGATGCCTCAAAACTATCTTTTCCCGAGGGCGCACTCTTCGGACCAATCCATTACAAAAAAGTCCTGGAACATAATACTCCGATTCCTTCAAGTGTCAAGGCCGTCGGGGATATTGACAAATACATTCGACGTAATGCGAAAAGGATCCTTTTTACAAAACAGTCAGGATGGAAAGAAGAAAATGAGTATCGCGTTGTGTCTGCAGATGATGAATTCTTAGACGTTAGTGGAGCAATTACAGCGGTATATTTGACTTCATTCAAATCGACAGAATGTCTCTTAACGGAAAAGCTTGTCAATGAAACTGTGCCTGTCAAGTTCCTGAATTATATAGGCGCCTCTGACAATCTTTCACTGCCAGTTCTCACTGATACTCGAAAGATCAGGAAACAGTTGGAAGATGAACAAAAACCCTTTGAAGTATTAGAAGCAGAGGCGAGGGAGAAAGAGCAGGCAGTTATGAATTTGTTACGTTCTGCTTCTCGCATTTCATTTGATGACAACAAAGGCATATAGCAATGAACCCCAATACTGAATTTGAGCGCTTTACACAGCGTGTTTATCAGAAGCTTGTGAACAATGATGTACTCAAGCCGACAATCGTGCAGCACAATGTAAAGTTGAAGGGGAAGTCTGGATGCGAGCATCAGATTGATGTGTTCTGGGAGTATGAGATTGCCGGGAATAAGCACCGGGTAGCTATTGAGTGCAAGAATTATGATTCTCTGGTCCCAATTGGAAAAGTTCGTGACTTTTTTGGCGTCATACAGGATTTGAACGGTGTACGTGGCATTATGGTTTCCAGCAAGGGATATCAGGAAGGGGCAAAGAAGTTTGCAGATTTCTATGGCATTTCTTTAAAAGAATTGCGTCGGCCAAGCTGGAATGAAAGTATAGGGAGCATCACGACCTCTGTACATGCAGACATCCGCCGCACATTGTTTCTCATAGATGAGAGCTGGATAGCGGGACATAATTTCAATTTGGATCGACTTCGTATGTTTTATGCCGAATTCCAATTTGACAGGGCGGATTATTGGAAGGCTGCCACGCATTTCCCCATCGAGACGAAGGATCACTTCATCAGAAACGTCCAAGGTGAAATAGTCTCGTCATTGGATGAACTTGAAAAACAACTGCCGGAGAATCCAGAAGCAGGTACAGAAATAGTGTTTCCTTTTGAGGATGCTTGGCTTGAATCCCGTCATTGGGGGCCTGTCAAAATACGGGAAGTTAAGTTTGAATATGAAAGCAAGGTCCAAGAAACGGTCTTGAACCTTGCTGCTGAAGACTTCGTAGAAGCCATCCTTGAAGACGCCCTTGGTGGCAATCCGAGCTATGTGTCAAAGTATTGACATCACCTTGGGTTGCGGAGTTCTTCAGGCCAGTCAAATGTAATTGGAACACATTCCCAGTCGATGGTCTCTTCCGCGAACGGTTCATCGCCCAAAGTCAACAGATTGCTATTAACGTAGTTGACGATAGATTTAACGTGGGCGTCCATAAAGAGTTCAAAGATTTCCGGGCAGTCGTAATTCATTTCCCGATGCAGAAGCGGCTGAATATGGTGCCGAGGATGTCGTCGGGGAGGATTTCGCCGAAGATGGCGCCGAGGGAGGTGAGGGCGGAGCGGAGGTCTTCGGCGACCAGGTCTGTGGGGGTGGAGCCGATGAGGCCGGAAATGACGCGACGGAGGTGCTCGCCGGCCTGGCGGAGGGCTTCCTGGTGGCGGAGGTTGGTGACCAGGACTGCTCCTGAGGCGGCCAGCTGTTCGGCGTCGGGGCGGGAGACTGCCTTGCGCAGCTCGTCCAGGCCCTGGCCGGTCCTGGCGGACAGTTCAATAACCTCCGGTATCCCGAGCCGGGTGCAAAACGCCCCGGACCCTGTCCCCGGGACGGCGTCGCTCAAAAGACCTGCCGCATCGATCTTGCTCCTTACCCAAATCACCCGCACATCATCGCGCAACCTAGCTTTCACTGCCGAAACTACAGGAAGAAGCGAATCTACCAAAACCGTCCCGTCCAGCATTACGATTACGACCGAGGCCTGGTCCATCTGCTGCAGCGAGCGTTCGATTCCCATGCGCTCGACGACTTCGGAGGTCTCCCGCAGGCCGGCGGTGTCGATGAATCGGTAGCCCACTCCGTCCAGCACCAGCAGCTCCTCGACCGTATCCCGGGTGGTGCCGGGGATATCGGAGACTAGAGCCCTGTCTTCGCCGAGCAAGGCATTCAGGAGGGTGCTTTTGCCACTGTTGACAGCACCTACTATAGCCACCGGAATACCTTTCTTGAAGGCGTTCCCGAACTTGAACGAATCGGCCAGCCGGTCGCATTCGGCCAGCGATTCCTTCACCAGCCCGAGCAGCTTGGAACGGTCGGCGAATTCCACTTCTTCCTCCGAAAAATCCAGCTCCAGCTCCAGCAGGGCGGCGATTTCCATCATCTGGGCGCGAAGCTCCCGGAGCCGCTGGGCGTAAGCTCCGCGCAGCTGCGAAAATGCCAGCTTATGGGACGCTGCTGAATCGGCGGATATTAAATCTGCAACAGCTTCCGCCTGCGAAAGATCCATCTTCCCGGAAACAAACGCCCGCTGCGTAAACTCGCCCGGCTCGGCCATACGGCAGCCGGCGGAACAGAGGCTTTCGAGCAGGGAAGCGACAATATACGAAGAGGCGTGGCAGCAGATTTCCGCCATATCCTCTCCCGTGTATGAATTGGGGGCGCGGAAGACGCTGACCAGCACCTCGTCCAGCTCCGGAACGACTCCGAATTTCACCCTGAAACCCGGGCACGAGGCAGCGTCACCTTTGCGGAATGATACCACCGAATCCACAAGCGACAGGCAGCCTGAGCCGCTTACGCGTATGATGCTGATGGCACCGCCCCTGCCGGAAGCGGGCGCGCAGATGATGTCGTTCCCGGGAGCCGTCATGCTAAAGATGCAGTTCGTGGGATGCAATGGTGAACTCGTCGTCGTCTCCCATGTGCTTGCCCATGTCGTCGGAAATCTTGATGACCTTTTCCCACGGGTCCTTTGCGCTCATGCGGCAGCGGCTGAGTTTCATCACGATGTTGGCGGCCCTGTAGCCGGGGATTCCGGGATCGCAGGTGAGATTGGTGCCGATGCCGGCGCTGATCTTTATCCGCCCCTTGAAGTAGTTGGCGACGTCGCGGTATTTCTCGAACGTGAGAGCGTTGCTGAACACCAGCAGCTTGGTGCGCGGATCGATGCCGAATTCCTCCAGGCGGGCGATAATCATATCGCCTATCTCCTTTTCGTCTCCGGAATCCTGGCGGAAGCCGTCGAGCAGTTTGGCCTGCTTGAGGGTAAGGGTGCGCAGGAAGGACGCCGTGGTAAACGTATCTATCAGGGCGGTGCCAAGGGCTCCGTCGTAAACCTGTATCCAGTCTTCCAGACCGAGGTAATTGGCTCTCTTATAGCCGAATACGCCGCTGTGGAACATCATCCATTCGTGGGGGAAGGTGCCGACCGGAACCATGCCGTACTTAATGGCGAAGAAAACGTTCGAGGTGCCGGCGCAATACTTGGGACAGCGCTCCTTGAGCCTGCGAACCACCGCCTCATGCAGGTCGGAGGAAAAACGCCTGCGGGTACCGAATTCCGAGAAAACCAGCCCCTCTGCGTTGGCCAGGTCTATCTTGGCATCCAGCAGCGACAGCGCTTTTTCCACGGATACCTGCACCCCGAGGCGCCGGTTCCGAAGTTCCGCCACAATGGCCAGAATGGGCACTTCGTACAGAGTCACCTTGTACAAATAGTCGGTAACCTCTATCTGCAGATGCCCCTCCGCGTCCAGGTCGAATTCAATCTTGTCGGCATCGAAGCGGAAGCCGCGCAGCCACTCCCAGTAATTGCGGTGTACGTAGCGGATGTGCGAGCAGACGTAGTCGAACTCCCCGTCGGTCAGGGACAGCGACGCCAGTTCTTGGAAAGCGGCCTTCAAATCGGCGAGGAAGGCTTCGTCGTACACTTCGGAAGCTCTGTCGTTGAAGCGGAAAGTCCCCTCGGCCAGAGGGTACAGCTGAAAGTATGCGTTGCTGGTCGAGAACTTGTAGAGGTCTGTATCCAGGATACTGAGTATCATAAGCTTTAGTATTTGAAACTGCTGCCTCCCACGAATTCACGAAGCATGGAGGTAGGCGGTATGTTGCGGTCGTTCACGGGGGTGAAATAACTGAGGAATTTGAGCAGGCGGTACGCCTCGCTGTACTCGGGACAGTTGCGCGGCACGGTCGCCAGTATGGTCTCCGCGTGCAGGCGGAAGACCGCGAACTCCACCAGGTATGCGGAGTTGAACAGCACGTCAGCGGTCTCCTGGTACGGGTATATCCATTTTACCTCGGAGCGGCGCACGTTGGGCCAGTTGCGTATGGTCTCCCGGGCCGAGAAGGAACCGAGGTTGAAGTCCCTCACGATGCGGCGGAGGAGGCGGTTGTCGCTGGTCGGAATGCAGTTGTGGTCGTCCAGGGAGATGCTCACAATGGTATTGATGAATATCTTGAATTTGGTGGAGTCCGGAATCCTGTCCGTGAGGGCCGGATTGAGGGCGTGAATGCCTTCCACCAGCAGCACGGTGCCCGGGGTGAGCTGAAGCGTCTTGCCGTTGTATTCCCGTATACCGGTTACGAAATTGTATTCGGGGACCTCCACCGTTTCGCCGTCGAGCAGCCGCACAAGGTCGTTCTGCATGGCCTCGTGGTCAACGGTGTCGAAGTTGTCGAAGTCGAAGGTGCCGTCCGGCAGACGGGGCGTGTCGTTACGGTTGACGAAATAGTCGTCTGTGGAAACGGCGACGGGCCGCAGACCGCAGGCCATAAGCTGTATGCTGAGCTGCTTGGTGACGGTGGTCTTACCGCTGCTGCTAGGGCCGGTAATAAGCACCATGCGCATTGCGCCGCAGCGGTAACGGCTGGCGATTTCCTCGGCTATCTGTACGACTTTCTTCTCCTGAAGGGCCTCGGAGACCTGTATCAGCTCGCTGGCGTGCCCCTGCTCGCAGGCGTGGTTCACATCGCCCACGTTGTCCAGGTTCATGATAGCGTTCCATTTCAGGCTCTCGCGGAAGACCTCGAAAGTCTTGGGCTGAGGCTCGAAGACGGTAAGTTTCTCCGGCGCGTGGCGGTCGGGCACACGCAGCAGCATGCCGTCCTGGTACTGCGACAGTTCCCACACCTTGAGGTAGCCGGCAGAGGGGACCAGAGCGTCGTAATAGTAGTCCGGGGTGCCCTCCAGGGTATGGTAGCGTATATAGGTCTGGCCGCTGGTCTCCAGCAGTTTGACTTTGTCGTCATAACCCATCTTGCGGAAGAGCTCTATCGCTTCGTCGGTGCGTACTTCCACCCGTTTGAAGGCGGAATCGGCCTCCACTATCTCCATCATCCTGCGGCGTATGCTCTCTACGTCCTCGGAGGTGACGGGGGAGCCTTTCCGGAGTTCGCAGAAATAGCCTTTGGAAATGGGACGGCGCATCTTGAGCTTGCAGCCCGGATAAAGGTCCCTGGTGGCCTTGCTAAGAAGGAAGCAGAGCGAACGGCAGTAGGCGCTGCGTCCGGCGTAGGAACGGTAATCCAGGAATTCCACGTCCCGGCTGTTGAAGGCCCGGTATTTCAGCCCCTGGGTCACATAGTTGACCTTGGCGCACAGAATGTCGTAGGGACGTTCGAAGTCGAATTGCGGGAGCACTTCCGCGAGGGTGACGCCTTCCGGGAACTCCTTGAAGGTGCCTGTATTCTTGCAATATATCTTCAGCATACCTCACAAAAATAGCAAAAAATGATTAAATTTGCGCAAATACCACAACACTATGAGCGAAGTACACCTTATCAAACATCCCATGGTTCAGCATAAGCTGAGCATTATGAGGCAGAAAGAGACCGGGTCCAAGGATTTTCGTCAGCTCCTTAAAGAAATTTCCCTTCTGATGGGATATGAAATCACCCGCGACCTTCCGCTCGCAGAAATAGAAATCGAAACTCCGATCAGCCATATGAAAGCCTGCCAGGTCCTGGGGCGCAAGCTTGCCGTCGTGCCCATTCTGCGTGCCGGCCTGGGAATGGTGGAAGGGCTGCTGGACCTTGTCCCGGTGGCGCGTGTCGGCCACATCGGACTCTACCGTGACGAGAAGACCCACGAGCCTGTGGTGTATTACTGCAAGCTCCCGGAAGATATCAACGACCGTCTGGTGATCGTCACCGACCCCATGCTCGCCACCGGCGGCAGCTCCTGCGACGCCTTGGATATGCTTAAGGAGCGCGGGTGCAACAATATCAAGCTGATGTGCCTCGTAGCCGCGCCCGAGGGCATTGCCAAGGTTCAGGAGAAACATCCCGACGTGGACATCTACGTAGCTGCGATAGACGATTGCCTGAACGAAAACGCGTACATTGTTCCCGGCCTCGGTGACGCCGGCGACAGAATTTTCGGTACTAAATAAGCATTAAATATGAAAAGACTGATTTACCTTGCCGTTCTGCTGACAGTTTCAGTGGCGCTGGCGTCGTCGTGTGACAAGGATCCGAGAACCCTTGACGGGAGTTCATGGACGGTTACCCGATATGAAGACCTGTTTGCCGGTACCGTGGTCAACAGCAGGAACATGGACGGCACTATCGACGCTTTCTATGAGAACGGCTACCTCGACCTTCAGATACGGACTTTCGGCTGGGACCAGGGCTACTGGTTCGAGGATGGAGAGTACAGTATCGTAAAGAGTACAGGCCAGGACTTCGTGATCGACCTTTTCTATGTCGAATATGACGATGTGGACCGCAATCTCCTTGAAGTAGTGGATACTTTCCACGGAAAGAAGATCTATCATGAGGTCTATGAGGGACAGGACTACTACTATTATTTCCTCCCCAACGGTCATGCCGTGGACCTCGGATTTGAAGACGACTACTATTACGACACGACCCGCCTGTATTCCAAGCGGGCCGCGGGCGGTTATTATTAGGAAATAATTATCTCAAATCTCTGGCGGAGACCTTGGACATATTGTCCAGCAGGTCTCCGTTTGTTTTGAACTCATCCATCAGCTGGAGCATGAAGTTCATGGCTTCCAGAGGGTTCATGTCGGCGAGGAGCTTGCGGAGTATCCAGATACGGTTCGCGCTGGCGCGGTCCAGAAGCAGGTCGTCGCGGCGGGTGCCGGAGAGCACGATGTTGACGGAAGGGAAGATACGGCGGTTGGAGAGGCTCCTGTCCAGCTGGAGCTCCATGTTGCCAGTACCCTTGAATTCCTCGAAAATGACGTCGTCCATCTTGGAGCCGGTCTCGGTGAGGGCGGTGGCCAGAATGGTGAGCGAGCCGCCTCCCTCAATGTTTCGGGCTGCGCCGAAGAAGCGCTTGGGCTTCTGCAGGGCGTTCGCATCCACACCGCCGGTGAGCACCTTGCCTGAGGCGGGTTGAACCGTGTTATAGGCGCGTGCGAGACGGGTGATGGAGTCGAGCAGTATGACCACGTCGTGGCCGCATTCTACCAGCCTGCGGGCCTTTTCCAATACCATATTGGCCACTTTTACGTGGTGCTCGGCGGGCTCGTCGAAAGTGGAGGCGACTACCTCGGCCTTGACGCTCCGCTGCATGTCGGTGACCTCCTCGGGACGTTCGTCAATAAGCAGGACGATCTCGTAAACCTCCGGGTGATTGTCGGCGATGGCGTTGGCTATGCTCTTGAGCAGCATGGTCTTACCCGTCTTCGGCTGGGCGACGATAAGTCCGCGCTGGCCTTTGCCGATAGGGGAGAACATATCTACTATGCGGCAGCTGGGATCCGTGGCGTGGCCCTTGCCCAGAAGGTTGAACTTCTCGTCCGGGAAGAGGGGAGTGAGGAAGTCGAAAGGTACGCGGTCGCGGATGAATTCCGGGGTGCGTCCGTTCACATATTTAATCTTGACGAGCGGGAAATACTTGTCGCCCTCGCGAGGGGGACGGATTTCGCCGGTAACGGTGTCTCCGGGCTTAAGCGCGTTGTACTTTATCTGCTGCTGGGAGACGTAAATGTCGTCGGGGGAGTTAAGGTAGTTGTAGTCTGAGGAACGGAGGAAGCCGTATCCGTCGGGCATTATTTCCAAAACTCCGGTCGCCTCCACAGTGCCTTCGAATTCAGGAACGCGAGGCTTCTGGGGACGGGGCTGCTGATTCTGCTGCTGAGGCTGGCCGTTCTGCTGCTGGCCGTTCTGCTGATTGTTCTGCGGACGGTTATTCTGCTGCTGAGGCTGTTGCTGAGGCTGTTGCTGAGGCTGCTGCCCCTTCTGATGCTGTCCTTTTTGCGGCTGGGCGTTCTGCTGGGCCGGACGGGGCTGCTGCTGAGCCGGGGCCTGTGCGGCAGGTGCATTCTCGGCCTTGGGCTGCTCCGCCGCTTTCTTGCGGCCGCGTTTGCGGGGCTCGGCGGCCTCTGCCGGCTTCGCGGGCTCCTCGGCGGGAACCGGCTCGGTCTTGGGCTGCTCGGCGGCTTTCTTGCGCCCGCGCTTGCGGGGCTCGGCCGCCTCTGCCGCAGGCTTTGCCTCTTCGGCCGGTTTGGCCTCGGGCTTGCTGTCCTTTGCCGCAGGCCTGGGCTCTTCTGCCTTGACCTTGCGGGGACGTCCGCGCTTGGGCTTTTCGGCCTCGGGCTTCAAAGACTCCCTCTTGGCTTCTGCATCCAGGATGGCATAACGAAGGTTTTCATCGTCAGTTTTCTTACTGTACTTGATGTCCAGGTCTCTGGACAGGTTCTCGAGCTGCTCTCTGGTCATGTTGTTGAGCTCGGTAAAGCTGTGTGTCATAACGTATTTTATGATTAAAACGCAGGGCGCGAATGCGCATGCGCGTTGTTTTCGAACAGGCAAATATAATAATAATTTGGGAATAATCCATATATTTGTGATGTGAAAAAGCTACTTGTTTCGCTTTTCCTTCTGGCGGCCCTTGTGCTGTGCGTCTTTTCCGTTTCCCCTGTTTTCGACTTCGGGAAGACGGAGCCTTTCTCCGGGCCGGACATATACAATCCGTATGCTTCTCTGCCGGATAACCCGCAGTGGAAGAGAGCCAATTTCCATACACACACCCGCAAGGGCCCGGGAATCGACGAATGTGCCCGGTACGCCTCCCAGGTCTATTCTGACTATATGAAGATGGGCTATGACGTACTGGCGTTCGCTAATCACAACCGGCTCACACGCCACCCTTTCGACACCTCCCTCCAGATAACGGTTTACGAGCACGGCTACAATATCGCCAAATTCCATAAACTGGTGTTCGGGCCATCCAGGGTGATGCGCTTCGACCACCTGCTGCCCCTGTTCCCCAGCCAGAAGCAGTGGCAGTACGATTTGCTGGCGGCGGATGCCGATTTCATCGTGATGAATCACCCCGACTGGACGCGCCTGCTGGGCCCCCGGTCGCTGCGTAAGCTCACGGGCTACCGGTTTATGGAGGCCGACAGCGGCGCCGGCACCGACCTGCGCGCCTGGGACGAGGCCCTTAGCGCCGGTCACTATTCCTACTGCCTTATTAACGACGACTGCCACGACAGCGGTTTCCTCGGCACTTTCGCCCGCCGCTGCTCCTGGCTCAGCACTCCGTCCGCCAGATATGAAGATGTAAAGGCCACGCTGCTTTCCGGATGCTTCTACTCCATGCGCGTGCCCTTCTTCGGCAACGGCGACAGGCAGGTAGCGCTGGCGGAGAATGCCCGGCTGCCTCGTATAGAATATATTGGTCTTCAGAAAGATACGGTAGTAATGAGGGTGTCGGAGCCGGCTCTCATCGAGGCCTGGGGACAGGGGCACAGGCTCCTCGGTTCCACCCAGAGCGACCGTTTCAGCAGACCGCTGGAAGCGGACGAGCCGTACATGCATCTTACTGCTTATTTCGACAACGGAGTGGTAATCTATACCAACGCTTTCGCACGCTACGATGCGTCGGTGGCGGATTCTCCGTATAAGCTGGCGCCCCACAGGGTGAACGTGCCGCTGACAATCCTATTCAATGCCCTCCTGCTGGCCCTCGCCGTCCTTATCTGCCGAACCCTGTTCCGTCTTTGGGCGCACAAAAAAGCGGAAGCCTGACCTGCGGTAAAGGAATTCGGCGTCCGGGACGTCGGCGCTGAAGCGCTCAAGCTCGGAAGGAATATCCTGCAGCACGAAGTAGCAGGGCTTGTCCAGAGTGCCGCCGCTCAAATATTCGAAGTCGTCGCAATTGTTCCCGGGCTGACGGTCGGTATAGAAATAATGGGCGTAAGTCTTGAAATATGCGGGCTCGACGTAGCAGTCCTCGCCGCGGCGGTCGATATAGAATTCTATCGCTGAGTCCTGACTGTATTTTTCCACCTGCGGCACTGTGCAGCAGATGGCGGTGAGTCCGAATAACAGGTTTCCGGCACCCAGGATGCAGAAACTGCGTACGTCCGGCTTGCGGCTGAAACTTATGCAGAACCATACGGTCGTGCCGATCAGCAAGATGCTGGAGAGTACCGGGAAGGCACCTGAGAATGAGGTGGCCTCCATGCAGCTCGCGGTAAACGCATCCCGGACGTGGGGAATCAGCGCTCCCTTGTAAAAGTCGAATAAGGTGATGGCTGCCAGAAGCAGTCCGAACCCGATTGCGGTGGCGATGAGCATCCCGCGCTGCCAGGCGCTGAAACGGATTTTGCCTTCTATCGTCCGTTCCGCTGCCAATGCGCCCAGGAAACTGAGAGGGAAGTAGCAGAAGGAGGAGTAGTGGACGATTTTGGTACGTACGAGGGTGAACAGGATCAGGACTACCCAGAAGCTGACTGTCATCCACCGGCGCAGACTGCCGTCCGCCGCAGATAAAGCCGTTGCTTCAGCCTCTTCATCGACATCACTGTCACGGCCCGGCATCCTCCCTAAAGCCCTGAGGGCGAAGAACGACGCAGGTGTAACCCCGAAAAGCAGAATCAGGAAATGGTAGAACATGAAGCCTCCGTGCCCGGCATCCCTGGTCTCGAAGAGACGCACCTGATAGGCGATGAAGTCGCGTATCACGTCTCCGTTCCCGGAAGCTGCAAGTGCGATAAACCATGATCCGCCGATCAGGGCGAGTACGGCGAACCACAGTGCCACGTCCTTCCATCGGAAAGAAAGCCTGAAGCGGACGGATATCAGCCATGCCAATGCGCTCAGGCCAACAATCAGCAGTCCGACCGGCCCCTTGGTGAGTACGGCCAGACCCGTGAACAGGGCGCTAAGGGCGGCATTTCCTGCACCTGCCGACTCGGAGTACCTGGCCAGGTAGTAGATACCCAGGAAGATGAAAAAGTTGAACCAGGGGTCGATTATTCCGGACTTGAAATAGAAGAAGGGCAGGAACGATATGCCATACATTATTGCCCACAGCAGGCCGAAACGCGTGCCTCCGTGCCTACGTCCCAGATTAAAGAGCGTCAGCAGGGTGATAATGCCCATCAGCGCATTTGGGAATCGGGCCGCGAATTCGTTCACTCCGAATACTTTCATGCTCAGGGCCTGTGCCCAGATGAACAGCGGTGGCTTTTCCCAGAAGGGCTCGAAGTTGATCTGGACGTGGAACCAGTCGCCTGTGAGCAGCATCTCCCGGGCAGATTCTGCAAAATTGATCTCGTCCCAGTCGAAAAGCCGTACTCCGCCTATGCCCGGCAGGAAAAACAGGGCACCCAGCACTACGATCGCAAGATTTACGACAAGGGGAGAGAGACCTTGCGTCTTCATCGGGAAGGGAAGAGTTTAGACCGGAGAAGGTGCCATTTGCAGAGGCGGTACACTATCGATACCCGGAGGACGCCGAATCCGTATATGGTGCTGCGCCAGAGACTGATGGACGAAGCGTCTTCGAAATACTTGGTCGGACAGCTTACTTCTCCTATTTCGAAGCCCTCCCAGAATATCTGGGCGGCCATTTCGTTATCCAGGATAAAGTCGTCCGAACAAAGGTGATAGTTTACTTTGCGCAGGACTTCGGCGCTGAAGGCGCGGTAGCCGGTGTGATACTCTGACAGTTTCTGGCTCAGAAGCAGGTTCTGGATGAAGGTGAGGCCGCGGTTGGCTATATACTTTATCAGCGGCATCCCGCCTTTGCGTGCTCCCTTGCCGAGTATCCTTGATCCGAATACCACCGGATAGACTCCGTTGGCGATCATATATGCCATGGACTCTATCAGCCTGGGGGTGTACTGGTAATCCGGATGCAGCATTATCACAATATCGGCTCCGAGTTCCAGGGCCCTGTCGTAACAGGTCTTCTGGTTGCCGCCGTAGCCGCGGTTCCTGGGATGTATGAGAACTTCACTGATCCCGAGAGCGCGGGCCTTTTCCACCGTGCCGTCGCGGCTGCAGTCGTCGGTCAGGATGACCTCGTCCACCACGTCTTTCGGAATCTCCGAATAGGTCTGTTCGAGGGTTTTCTCGGCGTTGTACGCCGGCATCACCACCACTACTCGCTTGCCGTGAATCATAGCGTTTTAGTTATCCCAGTAGCTGCTGCTCTTCTTCAGCTGCAGAATATCCGCCAGCGCCGCCGCGTTGGCCGCGATGGTGAACTGGTAGGACGCCCAGGTGCCCGTCGGTACCCAGGAAACGGATATGTGGAAGCAGTGCAGGTCGTAATTGAAGCTGAACTGGGTGGTGGTGATCTTCATCGCCTGGAGGTCGAAGCCGGAAGTGGCGTTGATGCTCATTCGCGGCGTCAGTTTGATGTTGCCGCTCGCCTGCACCGTCTGGGTGATGGTGCTGGTTGGCTTCAGCTCCTCGTTTTCCCATCCATACCTCATGTTGCAGCTGAAGGAATAGCTTAGGCTGAGCGACCATGGCGCGTTGGGATTGGTATAGTAGAGCCAGCCGCCGGGTATGAATTCTCCGGTTACGGGATGATAGAAATAGCGCTGATAGTAGCTGGCGGCACCCTGTATGACGGATCCTCCCTGCCCGCTGCGGTTGCTGGGATCCTTGACGCCGTCGTTACCCTTTATCTCGCCCTTGCCCGATATGGACCATGATGCGGAAGCGCTGACGTTGTTGAGACGCAGCAGGCCCTGGCCCTGGGTGATGGCGAATCTGTTGATGCGGTTGCCGTTCTGGCCTACTGCATAAGGGTCGAAACTGGCGCTGCCGCTAATGGATACCTGATCGAACAGGGACGTGGACATGGACAGGTTCACGGTGCTCATCTTCAAGCTGTCTGCCAGGAAGTTGTAGCTGGTGCTCAGGTTCAGCTGGTCTATGAGCTTGACCTTCTTGTTGGCCTTGCCGGTGGTGTCCGCCATGTCGCGCACCTTGGCCTCGAGGTTGTTTCCTATTGATATACTGGCACTTGCGGTCTTGCCTTTACCGGGAGGACCGTAGATGTTAGAGCTGTAGATGTTGTACTCCTTTGTCTTGGCGTTACCGTGTATGTCGGTGTATTCCAGGGTGCGGTAACCGTTGGCGTAGGTGCCCAGTTCCGGGCTGAAACGCATGGATACGGAAGGCGAAATGACATGTCTGATGGCCTGTACGGTATTGTGGTCGCCGAACTGGAACAGACCGTAGAGACGCGTGCTCATGGCAATGGAACCCGAATAGTTCTGGGTTATGCCGAAGGTGTTGAACTGGGTGCTCGGAAGTTCCTCCACGGTGTCGGTCTCGGGGTTGTAGGCGTATTCCCTTTTTCGGAAGTGCCAGTTCATTCCGTACGAGACCGAGGGGTTTACGTTCAGGTATTTGAACAGCTGGAAGTTGGGCAGGCCTATGGAGAAGTTGTGCGTCATGCCGTTCTGGAAACGGTCCAAGAAGCCCTCCTGCCCGAACTCGGACGCCTTGAAGTTTATCTTGTTCTGTATGGTGGTGTTGTAGCCGATGGAAACTTTCTCGTAGAACCTTTCCTTGCCCACCCTGACCTTGCGCTTGAAGGGGTAGAAAGTGCTGACGTTGAATGTGATGTTCGGCAGGGTGAAGGAGTAGGATGAGTCGCGGGAGCTCTGCGAATGCAGGGCGTTGATGCTCATATTGAACTTTCCGTTCCAGTTCTTGGCATACGAGATAGAAGAGGAAATCTGGTTCTGCAGGGCCTCGTTCACGGAACGCGAGTTATACTTGCTGTTGGACGGGGACGAGAAGTTGACGGATGCGCTGAAGCTGGTTCCGGGGTGTGCCTTGGAATCCTGGGTGTGCGACCATTTTACGGAGAAGTTGCTGTACTCGTTGTATTCGGGAGTGTCGGGCTCACCGGTCTGATCGTGAGAGTAGGTAAAGCCGAAGTTGCCGGTGAATTTATATTTCACCATGTAACGGGAATTCACGTTCACAGCCCAGGAGCCCAGGGTGTAGTAGTCGCCCGTCAGCGACAGGTCCAGATAGTCTCCGAACACGAAGTACATACCGGCGTCCCTCATGTAGAAGCCTCGGGCGTTCTCCTCTCCGAAGTTTGGCATCAGCAGGCCCGTAGCCCTTTCCGGACGCTTGGGGATGAATCCGAACGGCAGTCCCACGAACGGCAGCTTTACGTCCTCCACCACCAGGTAGGCGGGACCGAAAACCGTCTTCTGGGTGGGCTCCGTCATTACTTTTGCAGATGTGAGCGCGAGGTAGTAGTGAGGATGGTCCAGGTCGCAGACGGTGTACTTTCCGTCGGTGAGGTTGATGCTCTTGTCCGGCATCATCTTCACCCGGCCTCCGTGAAGCAGGGCGTTGTCTTCCGTGGTAATGATGTTCTTGATGGACGCCTTGCGGGTGTCGAAGTTGTAGCGCACCTCGTCCATATTGTACGTCTTGCCGGCCTGTGTCATTACCGGACGGCCTTTCCATTCGCCGTCCAGGGTGTCATATACGCCTTTCGCGAACACCGTCCCGGTGTTCATGTTGTACTGCATGTAGGCGGCGCTGAGCTTGATGTCCTGATACTCTACGGTCACGTCTCCGTAGTAGTAGATCATTCTCTGTCCGTTGGTAAAGACCTCGACGATGGAGTCCTTGGCCGCCGAGAATGCGGGGACTTCCAGGGAACTCTTGGCCCGCATGGCGGCGGAATCTATACGGCGCAGGGAATCAGCCCTGTGAAGGGAGTCGCGGCGGGCTATGGCAGCGGAGTCGAGTACGATTTCGCGCTTGGTTTTTGGTACCGCGCTACTGAATACCTGCCGCCCCCTCCGGCGCCCTACGGTCTGGGCGTCAAGGACTTGAAGAGACAGTGCAAGCAGCACCAAAATACAAACTATTCGCTCCGCTATTCTCAAATTACAATTATTTTATTAAATTTGCGAATCGACAAAATTAACATTTATTTTTTGAAACGCACAATTTACTTGCTTCTGGCCGCCTGTTTGGCGTTTTTTCCGGCCTACGGACAAAACCTTGGCCTTAGCACCGTAGTCATCGATCCTGGACATGGCGGAACCGATCCGGGAGCTGTCAGCCGTGACGGCAAGTCTTACGAGAAAACATTCACATTAGACATAGCCCAGCGTCTGTCGGAAAAAATCAAGGCCGAATGCCCCGACGTCAAGGTGGTTCTTACCCGTTCGTCGGACAAGACAGTTGCCCTCAATGACCGTGCCGCAATCGCAAATAAAGCCGATGGAAAGTTATTTATTTCCATCCATATCAACGCGGCCCCTAAAACCGGCCCCAGCGGTTACTCGATACACGTCCTCGGGCAGTCTTCCAAAAAGGACAGGGATCTCTTTGCCTACAACATGGACGTCTGCAAACGGGAGAACTCCGTGATATTGCTGGAGGAAGACTATTCCACTAAGTATCAGGGCTTCGACCCTTCCGATCCGGAGTCCTTCATTTTCATGCAGCTGATGCAGAACTCTCATCTGGAGCAGAGCCTTTCCTTTGCCCAGATGGTGTCCGACGCCCTCCAGGACGGCCCTATTAAGGAGTGCCGCGGTATCTGGCAGGATCCTTTCCTGGTGTTGTGGAAAACCGCTATGCCTGCAGTGCTGGTCGAACTTGGCTTTATCTCCAATTCCACCGACCTCAATACGCTGAAGAACGCTAGCGACAGGGACAAGCTTGCATCCCGCCTCTGCAAGGCCTTCAAAAAGTATAAGGAGAGTTACGATATGAGCGTAGCGCTCGATGTGGAAGTCGAGGGTAGCGTTCCCGAAGCCAAGTCCGGTACCGACGTGGCCGTAACCCCTCCTGCCGGGCAGACTGCTCAGGAGGAAGCTCCCGCAATTAAGTACGGGGTGCAGATTTTCGCCGGTTCCAGCCTTCTTGATTCCAAAGACAAGGCGTTTATGGGGTTTCGTCCGCTGATTGTGAAAAACGGAAAGATTTATAAATACGTTGTCGCGGTATCGGATGCTCCCGACGGTGCAAAAGCCGAGCTTTCCAATGTAAGGAAAAAATATCCCGATGCCTTCCTTGTCAAGGTCGAGGGCGAAAAAGTCAGCCTGTTGAAATAGGATTATTTCCTGCCTCGTGAACATAGAGGCGAGATTAATCCTAAAAACGGTATTTTAGAAATCTTCTAATTTGTAAAGTGCGCTGTTTCTATTGATTTAGCAACACTATAAATCCGTAAGGTATTGTAAATTAATTTGTTGTAAATGCGGTGCAAATGCGGCTCTTTCCTAATTATTTAGCACTAAAAAAATTAAAAAACAATACCGAAAATAATTTTTTTTGCATTTTTTTTCAACCATTTTTGCAGACGCGATTGTACGTTTCCGTTAATCGCGCTGTTTAATGAACGAGAACGAAAGACATATAGGTATCTGGAGTCATTTCCTGAAGATTGTGGAGCAGATCGTTGAACCGCAGAAGTTCGCGACCTGGTTCAAGCCTGTACGTCCTGTATCCATAGTCGATTCAACCCTGACGGTGGAGGTTCCCTCCGATTTCTTCCGCGAGTATCTTGAGGCGACCTACCTGGATGTCATCAAGAAAACCCTCAAGCGGGTTATCGGCGCCGACGCCAAGCTGGTTTATCTGGTGCGTACTGTCCGTACCCAGCCGGCCATTGCAGTACCCGAGTCCACAGGCAGCACCCCTGTAAACAGGGAGGTCAGCGTCAATATCCAGCCTTCCGGCAATCCTAACCCTTTCATATATCCCGGCCTGCACAAGATTCAGATCAACCCTAAGCTGAATCCCGTCTATTGCTTTACTAATTTTATAGTAGGGGAATGCAACAAGATGGGTTATACTGCAGGTACGGCTATTTCCTCTGCCCCCGGCAAGACTTCCTTCAACCCTCTGTTCATATTCGGAGGTCCCGGTCTCGGCAAGACCCATCTTGCCCAGGCCATCGGTATTGCTATTCATGAGAAGTTCCCCGAGCTGGTGGTCCTTTACATCAACGGGCACGAGTTCAAGACACAGTATGTGGACGCCGTTTTCGTGCGCAACAAGCTCACGGATTTCCTGGGCTTCTACAAGAAGATTGACGTGCTCATCGTGGACGACATCCAGGACCTGCAGGGCCCGGGTGCGCAGAACGCCTTCTTCAACATATTCAATTACCTTCACCAGAACGGCAAGCAGTTGATCTTTACTTCCGACAGGGCTCCGGTCGAGCTCCAGAATTTCGAGGACAGGCTGCTTTCTCGTTTCAAGTGGGGACTGTCCGTGGAGCTTCTGCATCCCGATTACGGAACCCGTCTCAAGATGCTTCAGGCCTTGTGCCGCAGGGAGGGCGTTTCTATAGGGGAAGATGTTCTCGAGTACCTTGCAGCCCACATAAAAACCAATTTCCGTGAGCTCGAGGGTGCCTTCCTTTCGGTCATGGCCTATGCTACCGCCATGCATGCGGAGAACTCCGTGGAGCTTGCTGCAAAGGTAACAGAGAAGATAGTCAGCGCCCCCGTGAGGGAGATCACCATCCCCACCGTACAGGCTGCTGTCTGCGAGTACTTCAACATCACCCCCGAGGATCTTGTGTCCAAGTCTCGCAAGCGCCAGATAGTCCAGGCCCGCCAGATATCCATGTATCTGTGCCGCAACCTCATAAGTAACTGCTCCCTTTCTACGATTGGAGCCGAGACCGGCGGCAAGGACCACGCAACCGTGCTTCATTCCTGCAACATGGTATCGGACCTCATGGCTACCGACCGCGTATTCAAGAAATACGTGTCGGAACTGGAGTCGCGTCTGCTGCCTTCGGAAGCCTAATCACTTAATTCTCACATATATGGATTCTGCACGCGTTCTTGATATCTTCAAGGAAATTACAACCATCCCCAGAGAGTCTGGCCATGAGAAACCGATTACCGACTGGCTCTGCAACTGGGCCGTGGAGCACGGCCTGGAGTACAGGCGCGACGCCACCGGTAATGTCCTGATAGTCCGTCCGGCGGCTCCCGGAAAGGAGAAAGTTCCCGTGCTGGTGCTGCAGGGACATCAGGACATGGTCTGCGAAAAGAAAGCCGGGGTTAAGCACGACTTCCGCAAGGATCCCATTAAATACGTGATCGAAGACGGCTGGATGATTGCCAAGGACACGACTCTGGGAGCCGACGACGGCATAGGAATAGCCGCCAGCCTGGCCCTGCTGGAGGATGACGCACCTACTGGCCGCATCGAGTGCCTGTTCACCATTTCCGAGGAGACCGGCATGGACGGGGCGGAGGCCCTTGCCAACGACTTTTTCGAGGGCCGCACCCTGATCAATCTGGACTCCGAAGACGAGGGACAGTTGTTCGTGGGTTGTGCCGGAGGGCTTAACACCAACATACGTTTCCGCGTCTCCCGCGCCGAGTCTGTCGGCAAGTCCTGCGTCCGTCTGGTAATAGGCGGCGGCGTGGGCGGCCACAGCGGTGACGACATCAACAAGGGACGCGCCAACACCGTCCAGCTTATGGCCCGCTTCCTTAACGGCAGGCTCGCGGACGGACTCCAGCTGGTGAGCATGGACGGCGGGGGCAAACCCAACGCCATCGCCCGCGATTGCGAGGCTGTGGTGGCCGTACCTGACGCCAAGGCCTGCATTGCGGCATTCAAGCTGTTTGCAGAGGATATTTCGGAAGAATTCCATAACACGGATCCGGACATCAAATGCGAGGCAAAGCAGGTAAAGCCTGCCCTCAAACCTATGACCGAAGCCTGCTCGCGCCGTATCATCAGGTCGCTGTTTGCCTGCCCTCACGGCGTTCAGGCGATGAGTCAGGATATTCCGGATCTGGTGCAGACCTCGTCCAACCTTGCGAGCGTGCGTACGGACGCCGGCGGACGCATGGTGGAAATAGTAACCAGCCAGCGCAGTTCCGCCACCAGCGAGAGGAGGGCAATGGCAGCCCGAGTAAGGGCGGTTTTCGAACTTGCCGGAGCCAAGGTTCGCCATATGTACGAGTATCCCGGCTGGAATCCGGATATGAACTCCCACGTTCTTGCTCGGACTGCCGACGCCTATCGCAAGCTCTTCAACACCGAGCCTGAAATTAAGGCCATACACGCCGGACTGGAGTGCGGTCTTTTCCTGCAGAAGATCCCCGGCCTTGATATGATTTCCTTTGGGCCCACTCTAAGGGGAGTGCACGCTCCGGGAGAAAAAATGGAGCTCGCCTCTCTCGACAAGTTCGTGCTCCTGCTGGATGAAGTAGTACGTAATTTTGAATGACATGCTTGTAGCTCCTTCCATCCTGGCTGCGGATTTCCTGCATCTTGAGTCTGATATCCAGGCACTTAACAAAGGTGCCGACTGGATTCACCTGGACGTGATGGACGGTACCTTCGTGCCGAACATCTCCTTTGGCTTCAGCGTTATCGATGCCGTGAAGCGCATAGCCGAAATTCCTATGGACGCCCACTTGATGGTCGTGCATCCGGAGCGCTGGTTTAAGCGTCTGGCGGAAGACGGAGTGTCGTACGTTAGCTTCCATCAGGAGACAGCAGGGAGGCGCACCGCCGCCAACATCGAAGAGATCCACGCCCTTGGCATGAAGGCCGGCGTGGCGATTAATCCCGACGTGCCCGTCAAGCGTCTGTTCCCTTATATCGGGAAGGCGGATTTCTTCCTGATTATGAGCGTTTTCGCAGGCTTCGGAGGGCAGAAGTTCATCTATGAGAGCATTGACCGTGTGGCCGAGCTCAGGGCGGAAATCCAGAAGCGTGGCGCCAAGGCTCTGATAGAAGTGGACGGGGGAGTGGCCGCGAGCAATGCCGCCGCCCTCCGGGAGGCCGGAACCGACGTGGTGGTTGCCGGCAGTTCGGTTTTCAAGTCTCAGGATCCCTTAGCCTCTATGCTGGCTCTGCGGGAAGCCTGAAAACATACTTTCCAAATTCTTCTTGCAGCTCTGATTCGCCGTCGCCGGTGCCTATGCAGGCCAGGCGGCGGCGGATTTTTGAAGCCAGCGCTTCAAGTTCGGGCCGGAGTTCGTATTTCTTGCCGGTCAGCTGGCTGAGACTTACCGGATTGGGAAGGTCGTCAGGCCATTCGTCCTGATTCAGGTTAAAACCGATGCCGATAATGCTTTTGGCGACGAGAGGACCGTCAAGGGTGTTTTCTATAAGGATTCCGCAGATTTTTTTATCTCCGACCCAGATATCGTTCGGCCACTTTATCCTGGCCTGGACGCCGTTGTCCCGCAGGTAGTCGAGCAGGCCCAGCGTAGTGGCGCAGGTTATCAGCAGAATGTCCCCGGCAGGGAGCTTTTCTGGCTTGAACAGAAGGCTGAAAGTAAGGTTCCGGCCGGGCAGCGAATGCCATGTGTGAGTGCCCTGTCCGCGGCCCGCACTCTGCTCTACGGCGGCCACCACTGACAAATTGTCGCAGCGCTCCGATGCGTCCCTAAGCCACTTGTTGGTGGAATCCGTTATGTCTAGCCACAATATGTCGGCAGGCCCTTGGCTTGGTGTCATTTTTGTTGTATATTTGCGTGCAAAATTATCACTAACATGGCTAAAAAGCAAAACAATCATAAGAAATCCCCCAAGGTCAAAGTCGTGCGCATTAATCTGGGATGGGTGTTTTATGCCCTCCTGATCGTGAGCATAGGCTGGATGCTGTTCAGCAACCGCGGAGCCCAGGCCGCCAAGGTAGAATGGGCCCAGGTGGAACAGATGATCAAGGACGGAGACGTGAAGGAGGTAAAATACGTTCGCAACGATTACAAGGGCACTGTTTCGCTGCGTCCCGATTCCGTACAGAAGTACGCGTCCCTGTATCCCGGGGGAGTGCCGCCCAAAAGCTCGCCTCATTTTTTCTTTCTGACATCCACCAAATTCGACCCCGAAACCAGTTTTGCAGAACTGAATGAGGCCCTTCCTGCAGAAAGCCAGGTCAAGTTGGTCATAGAGAACGACGCCAAGCTTTGGACCGGACTGCTCGAGTGGTTCGTGCCCATGCTCATCATCATAGCCTTCTGGATTTTCATGATGCGCGGCATGCGCAATATGGGCGGCGGAGCACCCGGAGCCGGCGGCATGAACCCCTTCAACGTGGGCAAGGCCAACGGTAAGCTGGCCGACAAGACCAAGGTAAAGGTGACCTTCAAGGATGTGGCCGGTCTGTACGGCGCAAAAGAGGAGGTCATGGAAATCGTCGATTTCCTTAAGCAGCCTCAGAAATATACGTCTCTTGGCGGCAAAATCCCCAAGGGAGCCCTGCTGGTAGGCCCTCCGGGAACCGGTAAGACCTTGCTCGCCAAGGCGGTGGCCGGCGAAGCCAACGTGCCTTTCTTCAGCATCAGCGGCTCCGACTTCGTGGAGATGTTCGTGGGCGTGGGCGCTTCCCGCGTGCGCGACCTCTTCGCCCAGGCGAAGGAAAAGGCCCCCTGCATCGTATTTATTGACGAAATTGACGCCGTCGGCCGTGCCAGAGGAAAGAATGCCGGATTCTCCGGTAACGACGAACGTGAGAATACCCTGAACCAGCTGCTTACCGAGATGGACGGTTTCGGCACCAACAGCGGCGTCATAGTTCTGGCGGCCACCAACCGTGCCGACATCCTGGACAAGGCGCTCATGCGCGCAGGCCGCTTCGACCGTCAGATCAACGTAAGCCTGCCAGACCTGAATGAGCGCAAGGAGATATTCCAGGTGCATCTGAAGGGGCTCAAGCTGGCCGACAGCTTCGACCTGGAAGGCATTGCGAAGCATACCCCGGGATTCTCCGGAGCCGATATTGCCAACGTGTGTAACGAAGCCGCCCTGACGGCCGCCCGTAAGAATAAGCAGAAGATTGACAATCAGGACTTTATGGATGCCGTTGACCGTGTGGTCGGAGGCATAGAGCGCAAGAAGACCATCATGTCTCCGGAGGAGAAGAGGCTGACCGCCTATCATGAGGCCGGCCATGCCGTGGCAGGATGGCTGCTCCCTGGCTGCGATCCTGTACTCAAGGTTTCCATCATCCCCCGCGGACAGGCCCTTGGTATTACCTGGATGCTGCCCGACGAAAAGGTTACCCGTTCCAAGTCCGAGATCCTCGACGAAATGTGCAGTCTGGTTGCAGGCCGCGTGGCCGAAGAGATAGTGAATAACGGCGTTCCCTGTACCGGGGCCCTGAGCGACTTCGAGCGTATGACCAAGATGGCCTACGCCATGGTGACTTATTACGGTATGAGCGAGAAGGTGGGCAACATTTCCTTTTACGATGTAAACAGCGCCTACGAGTTTACCAAGCCCTACAGCGAGAAGACGGCCCAGCTGATAGACAGTGAGGTAAAAGCCATCGTGGACGACGTTACGGCCCGTACGCGCAAGCTTCTGCTGGATAACTGGGGTGGCCTCGAGCACCTGGCGGAAATGCTTGTAGAGAAGGAAGTTATCATGTCCGACGATATTCAGGCCATCTTCGGCCCCAAGGCCGGCAAACATGGCGAAGAGCGTTTAAAGAAAGATGCGTGATTTGATTGTAAGGACTCTGTCCGGGATTATTTTTCTGGCGGTGATGGTCTTCGGTCTCATCTGGGACCGGGGTATTTTCGGCTGCCTGTTCGTTACTATTCTGGTCATTTCTCTGCACGAGTTCTACAATATGGCGCTCAAAAAGCAGTTCCGGCTCCAGCAGATTCTTGGCCAGGTGGCCGGCGGCGCTGCTTTTTTACTTGTTGCATGGCATTGCTTCTACGGACTGGACATACGCTGGCTGGCGCTTGTCCTGATTCCTTTGCTGCTGATTCCGGTAAGCTGCCTGCTGCTGCCTACCCGCGAGGGTTTCGGCAACCTGGCCTACATATATGCCGGCTTGCTTTACATCGCCTTGCCTATCAGCCTTTCCCCGTTTATCATGATGGATGGGGAAGTGTTCGACGGCTGGCCTATGCTGTCCATGTTTATCCTGATTTGGTCCTGTGACGTGGGCGCATACTGTATCGGTACCGCTTTCGGGCAGAAGCCCGATTCGAAGCGCCTGGCTCCGTCTATTTCTCCCAAGAAATCCTGGTGGGGTTTTTGGGGCGGAATCGTTTTCTGCGTGGGTGCTGCCATTGGTCTGCATTTCCTGACCTGGCTGCCTTTCCCGCTGATTCATTGTATCGCCCTCGGAGTTATCATCGCTGTATTCTGCGTTTGCGGCGACCTGTTCGAATCCATGTGGAAGCGTCATTTCGGCTACAAAGATTCTGGTCACTGCATTCCCGGTCACGGCGGTATGCTGGACCGCTTCGACAGCTCGCTTGCCGCTATTCCAGCCGCCTGTGTTTACCTCTTGATATTCGGACTTCTATGAGACTGGACAAGAATACATACGGCACCGTTCTGCTGGTTTATGCAATCAGCGCTGCGCTGATTTTCGTCCTCTTCCGCTTTACGCACAATCCATGGATTCAGTGGCCTTTGACTGCCGGTATTCTATGGGTTTGTTGCTGGCAGACTGCGTTCCATATGGTTCCGCGCCGGACAAAAGCCGGTTCTTCTTCCGTGGTGACCGCGGTAGCCGACGGAAAGATCGTGCATCTTGAGAAGGTGTTCGAGAAGGAGGTCCTGAAGCGGGATTGTATGATGGTTTCCATCTACATGGATTTCTGGGACGTCCACGCGAACTTCTGGCCGGTGACAGGTACCGTCAGCTATACCATGTACAATCCCGGGGAGCATTTCCTGGCGTTCAAACCTAAGGCTTCCGAGGAGAACGAGCATACCTGTACGGCTATCCGGACCCCTGAGGGGAAGGAAGTCTTCTTTAAGCAGCTTGCCGGCGGTTTCGCCAGGCGTATTGTCTGTTATGCGAAGGAGGGTATGGAGGTGGTTGCCGGCGAGCAGTGCGGCATTATCAAGTTCGGTTCGCGCATCGACATTTTTCTTCCGCTCGACGCCGATATCCAGGTCCATCTTGGCGACATCGTCCGCGCCTGCGAAACGATAATCGCGAAATTGTAGCCGCTCGGCTTCGTTTCGCGGGAAGAGACCTTCAGAACTTCGCTTCGCTCATCCCTCCCACTGACTGCGTCAGCGGGCCCCTCCCGCTCACGTGGCCACGGGCGGCCACGGTTCTGAAGGCCTCTCCCCGTCTACACTCCGCCTGCGCTACTGGTGAGCGGGGCGTAGTAGGTCGAGGACGGTTTTGACGGGGTTGAAGGTCTCGATGGGAACTTCTACGAAAAGGGTGTTCCAATCGGACATGGCCCCGTTCCAAAGGCCGGGAAGTTCCAGGGCCTTAAGGGGACGTCCTTCGTAACTCTTGCTGCTGATAAAGCCGGCTTCTTCATCGACGTACTTAAGCAGGTCGAACTTCTCACCGCGATAATTGCGCAGGCAGCATACCAGGTCAACGGGGTTGAAGTGGGTGGCACTCTTGAGTGCGGAAACCGCCTTGGGGTCGTCCGGGTTGATCTGTACGCTTTCCAGAATCTGGAGGGAAGTGCTGCCGTCGGCTCCACGTACGATGAAGGGGCCGCCTCCGGGTTCGCCTTCGTTCTTCACCATTCCGCAGACGCGTATGGGACGGTTCAGCTTGGCAATGAGGGCCTCCGCCCTGTCGCGGCAGTCCTTTGCCGGGGGCATTTCGATGCAGAGTTCGTCGTGCAGGAACTGCTCCACTTCATTGCAGAGTTCCTGCACTTCGGGAGTAGCGAACGGATCGTCCTGGATGATGTTGTAAACGGGGACATAGGAGAAATCTGCCTGGTTCTTGCGCAGCTCGGTAAGCTGGTCAAAGGTGTACAGATAATCGAAGATCTTGTCGCGGAGTTCCAGCGCGCGTCCCATCAGCACCTTCTTCCATTTATAGGTCTCGGGCTGCATGCGCTCCACGCATACGTTGTCGATATTCTTGATGGATACCAGTTCTTCTTCCACCTGGCCCAGATTATGGATGAGGGCGCCGTGGCCTGCGGGACGGAAGAGGGGAGTGCCGTCGGCCTTGAGGAAAGGCTTGTTGTCCGGAGTCGCGGCAACCGTATCGGTGGCCTTGTCCTGATAGGTAAACTCCACCTTATAGCTCACTCCGTAGCGTTTCTCGTATGCGTCCTTGATCTCGGCGACTGCGGCCTCGAAGAGCGGCCTGTGCTCGGGGGATATGGTAACGGTCAGCTTCACCGTGCCGTCGGCATTGCGCATGTAGGCCTGCCCTTCGACGAAATGCTCGGCGATGGCGGTGCGTACTTCGTCGGGATAGCGGTGGAACTTCAGGACGCCCTTGGGCTTCTTGCCGTAACCCAGGCCGTCTTCGTCCAGAAGGGTATGTGCGGTCTTGCAGGGGTCATACGGCGCGGTTCCGAAGAGTTCCGGTGAATAGAAAGCGAAACGCTCCAGCTCGGCAGCCAGCTTGCGGACAGCGTCGTTCTCGCTGTCGGCGCCGGCATAAATGTCCTTGAACATCCGGGATGCGGCGCCGGATGCAGGTACGAACTTGCAGCGTCCTGCTACATCGGCGCTGTCCGAGTAGGCTTCGGCGCGTGCCGCCGCTTCCGGGGTAAGTACTTCAATTCCACGCTCCGGAGTGGCCGGGGCAACGATGTCGAGCCAGGGGAAACCCTTTTTAAAGCGCTCGAGTTCGGCATTGATCTTAGTGTTATCCATGGTCAGTCTATAAAAAATTCTCGTCTGTATCGGTAATGCTCACGGAAATATTCGAACTTTTCCGGTTCTATGCGAAACATGAAATCGTCCGTGAAAATTGGGTAGTTGTACTGGATGATGGAGGCAATCTGTCCTTCGCCCTTGCCTCTGAGGTCGAGCTTTACGGCGTCCCTCGGTTCGCCCTCAGGGTTGGGGAAGAAATCGTACAGCTCTTCTATGCGGAAGAAGCGGGCAAGGGAACGCACCGCCATCGAGGTCCCGAGCAGTTTGCCCTGGTAGGAATAGCCTGCGATATGCGGAGTGGCGATGTCCACTTTGGACAGCAGCTCCCTGTTGATGTCCGGCTCGTTGCGCCAGGTGTCGATGATTACGGAACCCAGTTTCGGGATGGCCTGGATAAGGTCTTCTTCCACCACTGTCTCGCCGCGGCAGGTATTGGCGAAGATGGCACCCAGCTTCATCTTGGAGAAGAAGCGGGCGTCCGCCATGTCCACTGTGGTCGAGTTAAGGGGGACATGCATGGTGACGATGTCCGAATTGCGCAGCAGGAAGTCCAGGTCGCAGAACAGGGCCGGCCCTTCGGCCGCTGCCCTCGGAGGGTCGCAGAGCAGTACTTTGAAGCCCAGAATCTGTAGGGAACGGGCTACGCGCGAGCCCACGTTGCCCACGCCTATGATTCCAACGGTGCTGCCTTCCAGGCGTATCCTTTTGCGGGCGGCGCTTCCGTATATTGCGGAGAGCACGTAATTCATCACGCCGCCGGCGTTGCAGCCCGCAGCATTCTGCACATGAATGCCTTTCTGCTTGCAGTAATCGATGTCGATATGGTCCGTGCCTATGGTTGCGGTCGCTATGATCTTTACACTGCTGCCTTCCAGCAGAGCCGCATTGCATTTGGTGCGGGTGCGTATGATCAGGGCGTCCGCGTCGCGGACATCGTCCGCGCAAATCGCCTGACCGTCTTTATACAATACGTCCGCATAGGGCTCCAGGACCCCTGCGATAAACGGAACAGCCTTATCTATAATTACTTTCATTTGAGTACAATCTCTTCCACCCAGGAGACATTGCAGTCGTCCCTGGTGAAAAACTCGTCCTGGGAAAGACGATCGTTAATCTTCTCCATCAGCAGTGCGCGACGAGGTTTCAGCTGGTCCCGCACGACCGATGAATTGAGGGTTATATACAGCTTGCCGCTGCGGAAATAGCGTTTTATCGTGAATGGAGCGGCTCCGGAAAGCTCGTCCCAGGCGGCAAAAATGCGCCTTGTATTCAGCCCTGTGGTCAGGTGTGCCGACTTCAGGTAATCCTGAATGGCGGCCGACAGAGGAATAGCGGTCTTGCGTTTAAACTTGTAGCTCTCCATCTATTCTCTCGAATGTGCCGCCGGAGGCCCTGAAATAGGCCCTGTCGGCAGTGTTCCTGTCTATAATGGCTTCCGTGCGGGATTTGTCCGTGTCGGAAATAAAAATCTGTCCGAAGTCGCTGCCGGCAACCATCTGCAGCAAGTTGCCCACTCGCTCCATGTCCAGTTTGTCGAACAGGTCGTCCAGCAGGAGTATGGGCGGGAATCCCCACCTGTTCTTCATGATTTCGTACTGGGCGAACTTAAGGGCTACAAGGAAGGATTTCTGCTGCCCCTGCGAGCCGCAGCGGCGTATGGGGTATCCTTCCATCGAGAAAACGAAATCGTCTCTCTGTATGCCTGCAGTGGTATAGCCGAGAGCCTTGTCGCGCTCGCGGTGGGCCAGCATGACCTCCTCGAGGCTGTTTTTCGACAAGTCTGTCCGGTATTCTACCGATACTTCTTCGCGCCCGCCGGAGATGGCCTTGTAGAAGCTGCGCACTACGGGGAGCATGTCCTTTGCGAATGCCTCGCGGGCAGAGGCGATTCCGCTTGCAAGAGGGGCCATCCTGAGGTCGAAAGTCTCCAGCAGACCCTCGTCGGGAACGGTGTCCTTAAGCAGTTTGTTGCGCTGCGCGAGAAGTCTGTTATATTGCTGAAGGTCAGAGAGATATTGGCGGTCTATCTGGGCTATGAAGGCGTTTGCGAAACGTCTCCTGTCGTCTCCGGATTCGCTTACCAGGTCGGTGTCGGCGGGGGAGACCATGATGATGGGCAGAACCCCGATGTGCTCGGAAATGCGGGCGTATGGTTTGTCGCCGCGCCTGACTTTTTTCTCCGCCCCGTCGTTTACCTGGATGGAAAACCGGACGTCGTCCTCGCCCGGAAGGTCATAGGTGCCGCTGATGGCGAAGGACTTGCTGCCGTGCCTGAAATTGAATTTGTCGGAACCCAGGATGCCGCTTTTGGTCATGGAAAGATAGTAGATGGCGTCCAGCAGATTGGTCTTGCCCTCTCCGTTGCCTCCCCAGATGCAGTTTATGTTGGGCGAAAAAGCCAGTTCCTGCAACGCTATATTGCGGAAATCCTGAATTACTATTTTCTTCAGCACAGGCATAATGCAAAATTAGGATTATTTATTGGAAATTACTACCTTTGTCAGCTAATTTATATGGAAATTTTAAAGTATCAATAATATGGCAAAGGAAATAATAAATGAGAAGGAAGCTCTCCGCAAGGAGAACCTCGAGGAGACAGTCTCCAAGACCGATCAGTTCTACAACGAGCACAAGAAAACCATTTGGACCATGGTATGTGCGGCCGTCGTGATTGCTCTGGCAGTTTTCGCATACGTCAAGCTGGTTTACCAGCCCAAGTGTGCCGAGGCTGCACAGCAGGCTTTCCCTGCAGAGCAGAGTTTTGCCGCCGGTGAGTATGAGCTCGCCCTTAGCGGAGACGGCAACGTTCTCGGTCTGGCGGATGTGATTTCCGAGTACGGCTCCAAGGCCGGCGCCGCCGTTTACATGGAGGCTGGCGTATGCGCCCTGCAGCTCGGTCAGTTCGAGGATGCTCTCGCTTATCTCAAGAAGTACAATGGCAAGGAGCCCATCCTTGCCGCACGCGCAATTGCCTGCCAGGGCGACGCTTATGCCGGCCTGGAGAATTATGAGGCTGCTGCCGCCGCATACATGAAGGCTGCTAACAGGGCCGACAACGAGTTTGCCGCCGCTTACCTGCTCAAGGCTGGTATCATGTACGAGGAGCTTGGTCAGAAAGACAAGGCGATCGACTGCTACAAGGTCATCAAGGACAAGTACTCCAACACTCGCGAGGGCTACGAGATCGACAAGTACATCACCCGCGCAGAAGCTGAATAATTATGGGAAGAGCATTTGAATTCCGCAAGGAAAGGAAATTGAAGAGGTGGGGTCACATGGCCCGTACCTTCACCAAGCTTGGCAAGGAAATAACCATCGCCGTCAAGCAGGGCGGTCCCGACGTGACCGGCAACCCGCGTCTTCGTGCCCTTATGGCCGAGGCACGCGCCGAGCAGATGCCCAAGGAGAATATCGAGCGCGCCATCAAGAAGGCCACCGAGAGCAAGCAGGGCGACTTCAAGGAGATCATCTACGAAGGTTTCGGCCCCTTCGGCATCGCTTATCTGGTAGAGGCGGCGACCGACAACAATACCCGCACCGTGGCCAACGTCCGCAGCTATTTCAACAAGTGCGGCGGTTCGCTGGGCACCAGCGGCAGCGTGGCATTCATGTTCGACCGCAAATGCACCTTCCGTATCAAGGAGAAGGAGGGCATCGACCTCGAGGAACTTGAGCTTGAACTTATCGACTATGGCGTGGAAGAGCTGTTCGAGCAGATAGAGGTGGACAAGGACGACAACGAGACCAAGGTCATCGTCATCTACGGTGAATACGGTGCATACGGCCAGATTCAGAAGTACATAGAGGAGAACGGCTTCGAGCTGATTTCCGGTGGTTTCGAGCAGATTCCCAATGTGGACCTTAAGGATGTCACTCCGGAACAGCGCGCCACTCTGGACAAGCTTACCGGCCTTCTGGAAGACGACGAAGACATCACCAACGTCTATACGACGATGAAGCCCGAGGAGTAGATTCCTGCCTGATTCTCTAAAGAATACTGCGGTGCGCTGAATGGCGCGCCGCTTTTTCGTTCTCCTTGATGGCGTCGAGGTCGCCCGGGGCGACGAAGGATTCGAGGAAACGCTCCCAAATGTAGTTGATTGCGACCGGCGCCGGGTGGACCAGGTCGTCGGCGTAGAAACGGTAGTCGCGCAACTCGTCCGTCATTATCTCGAAGGCGGGGAAGTAGTCCGCTATGCCGTCGGAGCCAACCAGCAGCCGGGCCTTGCTGATGGAGTTGACGTGTGCGCCGTCGCCGAGGTGGCGGATAGGGGAGACGGTAATGGTGAAACGCTTCTCGGAGTGCTTGTCGACTATGCTCTGCAGCGCGTCGCTTATCTCGCTGATTTCCAGCATCCTGCGACAGAATTCGGAGGCCGGCCGCTTAAGGCAGTTGGATACCGCCCTGCCGCCTGAATACCAGACCATCGCGGTGCCGAGGGAGATGATTACCCGGTTCGCCGTACGCCAGAACGAGCGCGCCTCCTCCAGGGCCGCGTTCGCGTTAGCCAGAAACTCCTCAGCCGTCGGACGCGAGAAAGATGTATGGTGCTCGAAAGAGCATATACGCCCGGCCCCGGCCCCCATCTCTACGCAGTCTTCAGGGCCGAAGAGGTCTGTTCCGTCCAGTCTTTCGACCGCCGTTCTGATAGAGGCAGGATTGTAGAGTGTGCCGAAGGGATTGGCGCAGATGCGGAAGCCGGCGCAGGAGAGTTTCCCGGCTATGTTGTCGGCAAAGCAGCTGCCCAGCAGCACGATGCTGTCGTTCAGCCTGAACGCTTCCTTCGGGGGTGCGATATTTACTGGGGTACTGAGTTTCATTTTCAGTGCAAAAATAGTATTTTTGTAAACAGTATGAAAAAAATAGTCGTTTCATTGCTGCTCTTTGGCCTGGCTGTCTGCGCCGCCGCCCAGGATTTGCACATAGTCACTACTGGTGACGTTCACGGATCCTATTTCAACCGTTCGTACGTGGGAGAGAAATTGCGCCGGAGTCTGATGTCCGTAAAGTATTATACGGACAGCCTGAGGGCAGTAGCCGGAGAGGAAAACGTGCTGCTGCTCGATGCCGGCGACTGTCTGCAGGGCGACAATGCTTCATACTATTATAATTACGTGGCGACCGAAGAGCCTCATGTTTATCCCCGTATCGCGGCCTATATGGGCTATGATGCGTGTACGGTAGGGAACCATGATATCGAGACCGGGCATCCTGTTTACGACAGGGTACGGGCCGATCTGGAGGCGTTTGGAATACCCTGGCTTGCAGGTAACGCCATCAAAGACGACGGCAGCAGCTATTTCCAGGAATATACCCTGATAGAAAAGGGAGGGCGCCGTATCCTGGTCGCAGGCTACAACAACGCAAATATCGACAACTGGCTGTCGGAGGAGCTGTGGAGCGGCATGCACCACAAGTCCCTTGTTCCGCTGGTAAGGAAGCGCATCTGCGCCCTTCGCAGGAAACTTAAGCCGGACGTGGTTATAGTCGTGATACATTCCGGCACCGGCAAGGGAGACGGAAGTTCCCTCGAGAATCAGGGCCTGGACGTATTCAAGACGCTCAAAGGGGTGGATCTGCTGGTGACCGCACATGATCATCAGCCGGCCTGTATCTGTTCTAAGAACGGCAGGAGCTGGCTGGTGGACGGAGGCGCCCGCTGTGCCTCGGTAGGGCACGCCGTCCTTCATTTCGAGAACGGTAAAATCACCTCCCGCAGCGCCGAGGTGCGCCGTCTAGACAAGATGAAGGTGGACGAGTCGATGGTAAGAGAATTCGATTCCGAATTCCAGGCTGTCAAGGAGTTCACCGTCAAGCCGGTAGGTATTCTGGAAGTCCCGCTGAAGACCAGGGACGCCTATGTGGGGATGTGCTCCTATCTGGACCTGCTTCACACTGTCCAGCTGCAGGTTACGGGCGCCGACATTTCTATTGCGGCACCTCTCACCTTTAACGGACACGTGGCCGCCGGACAGCTGGTCTATAACGATATGTTCACCATCTATCCGTTTGAAAATCAGCTGTATGTGCTCAAGATGACCGGCCGCGAGTTAAAGTCCCTGCTGGAGTATTCCTACGATAAGTGGATATGCCTCAAGGACGGTCATGTCCTGCTTATTAAGAATTCTCCAGATGCAAGGACGGGCGCTCCCAAATGGTCATTCGTAAACAGGAGCTACAATTTCGACTCCGCCGCAGGAATCAATTATACCGTAGATGTCACCAGGCCCGCCGGCTCACGAATCAGCATTTCTTCTTTCGCCGACGGAACGCCTTTCGACGAGCGGGCAACATACACCGTTGCGATGACCTCATACAGAGCCAACGGCGGGGGATTCCTTATTACGGAAGGGGCCGGAATCCCGCACGCCAGGCTCCAGGAAAGAATTGTCGCTCACTATCCTGAGATACGCGACCTCATCTATCACTTCATCGGTTCGAGCGACTCCGTGGGACCGTCCCTTATCAGCAACAGGGAGGTGCTCGGCTCCTGGAAGTTTGTGCCTGAAGAGACAGTCGCTCCACTGCTTCAGCAGGATTTAGAGCTTGTGTTCTAGACGGCGCCATTCGGCCGGAGTGTATCCGGTGATTTCCTTGAACTGACGCCTGAAATTGCTTTTATCCGATATTCCGACGGCCTCTCCGACCAGCGCCGTCGGCATCGTCGTATCTTCCAGCAGCAGGCGTGAGGCCTCTTCTATCCGCAGCTTTCTCCGCCACCTCAGGAAACTCATGCCCGTACGCGAACGGAAATAGTGTCCGAGTTTCTCGGAACTGAGTTTCATCATTCTGGCTACCTCCTCCTGACTGAGGTCTTCCGCCCAACCCTTCGCCTTTATCCACAGATCTATCTTTTTAGCGGTAGCGTTATCTATAAGGTCTTTCGGGGCCTGCTGAGACAGTGCGCTGGAAATTGCTATGGAGACACGCCCGAAAAACGCGGCCGTCTGCCGTAGTATTCTGTTTTTTTTCATATTTTTGCAATCTGTTTAAATGTGATTATTATGTTTGATAATCTTTCCGAGAGGCTGGAACGGTCCTTTAAGATTCTCAAGGGCGAAGGTAAGATAAGCGAAATAAATATTGCGGAAACCCTGAAGGAAATCCGCCGGGCGCTGCTGGACGCAGACGTGAGCTACAAGGTTGCGAAGGATTTCTGCGACCGTGTGAAGCAGAAGGCCCTGGGCGCCAACGTTTTGACTGCTGTAAAGCCCCAGCAGATGATGGTCAAGATCGTCCATGATGAACTTGCCGATTTCATGGGGGCGGAGCACTCCGAGCTTAACCTCAGGAACACGCCTTCGGCGATTCTGGTGGCCGGTCTGAACGGTTCCGGTAAGACCACTTTCTCCGGCAAGCTGGCCCTCTGGCTGAAGAGTAAAAAAGGCCGCAGGGTGTTGCTGGCGGCATGTGATACCTTCCGTCCCGCGGCAATAGAGCAGCTGAAAACCCTCGGCGAGCAGGTGGGCGTGACTGTATATAGCGAAGAAGGGGAGAAGGACCCTGTGAAAGTGGCCCGGAATGCCGTCAAACAGGCCCGGACAGAGGGATACAACGTGGTGGTAATAGATACCGCCGGACGTCTGGTGGTGGATAAGGAGCTGATGGACGAAATCGCCCTTCTGCATTCATCTCTTCAGCCGGATGAAACTCTGTTCGTAGTGGATGCAATGACAGGTCAGGACGCCGTGGAGAGCGCCAAGGCCTTCAATGAAGCCATAGATTACGACGGAGTGGTGCTGACCAAAATGGACGGCGATACCCGCGGCGGTGCCGCACTTTCCATCAAGGCGGTGACCGGAAAGCCCATCAAATTCGTGAGCACCGGAGAGAAGATGGAAGCTCTGGATATCTTCTATCCCGCACGTGTCGCGGACCGCATACTGGGCATGGGAGACGTGGTCTCCCTGGTCGAAAAAGCTCAGGAACAATTCGACGAAAAACAAGCTCGCGAACTACATAAGAAGATTGCGCGCAATCAATTTACTATCAATGATTTCTATGAGCAGCTCAAGCAGGTCCAAAAGATGGGTTCCGCCAAGGATCTGGTGAGCATGCTGCCCGGTATGGACAAGGCTCTCAAGGACGTGGATATACCCGACGACGCATTCAAACCAACGGAGGCGATTATCCAGTCCATGACTCCCTACGAAAAGGAGCATCCCGAGTGCATTAACGGCTCCCGCCGGCAGAGGATTGCCAAAGGGTCAGGCACCTCTCTTGCCGATGTCAACAAACTCCTCAAGCAGTTCGACCAGACCAGAAAGATGATGAAGATGGCCATGGACGGCTCTTTGAGGCAACGTTTAAAGGGATTCCGTTAGGATTTCACTAATTTTTTATTATATTTGTGAATTAAATGGTTTCGCCCGCATCCAAGGATGTGACAGGCGGTAACGAAGTTGTATCCAAATTAATAATCAATATGCGTAAGAGTATCATTCTTTTGCTTTCCGCATTGTTCGTGCTGGGGGCTCAGCAGGCCTATGCCCAGATGTCGGACTCTCAGATCATTACCTACATTACTGAAGGTTTGGCGACCGGCAAGACGGAAAGGCAAATAGGCACCGAACTCCTGGCCAAAGGAGTTACCAACTCCCAGTTGACCCGCCTGTTCAAGGCCTACAAGAACGGGACGCTCAGCATGAGCGAAAGCGGCACGATGACGTCCAACAAGCTCGGCGTTACAAAAAGGGAACGCCAGAACCAGGTCGACGAGGATAATCCTGCCGCTTCCGAAAAGAGCGCCTCCGAGGGTTCGATTACCAGCAAGGCCCAAAAGATGAAGGCCGAGGCTCAGGGAGAAGAGGACCTGAATCTTCCGGCGGAAGAGAACCTCAACCCGCTGCTGGACGAAGAAGGCAACAAGATTATCTATGGGCACAAGCTCTTTGATTCCAGGGCTTTGTCGTTCGAACCCAACCTCAACCAGGCGACTCCGGAGGACTATGTTCTCGGCCCCGGCGACGAACTCATCATCGACATCTGGGGCGTCAACGAGGCCAACATTACCCAGAAGATCAGCCCTGAGGGCAGCATAACCGTTTCCCAGGTCGGCCGTATTCAGCTTTCCGGACTCACCGTAAAGCAGGCCACCGGCAAACTCAAGAGCTCGCTGGGCAAGATATATTCGTCCCTGCGTTCCGGCGCCTCGCAGATCAGCGTCACCCTGGGCGACCTCAGGACCATCCAGGTCAATGTGCTGGGTGAAGTCAATATGCCCGGAACTTTCCGCCTGTCGTCGTTTACCACCCTCTTCAACGCCCTGTACAGGGCTGGCGGCGTAACTCCCGTCGGTACCCTCCGTGGAATTGAAGTGATAAGGGGCGGCGAAAAGATTGCCGAGGTAGACATTTACGAGTATCTGTTCGCCGGCAAGACGGAACTCAACATCCCCCTTAAGGAGGGAGATGTGGTGATGGTGCCGGTTTACAAGTCCCTGGTCAGCATTACCGGTGCCGTCAAGCGCCCCATGTATTACGAAATGAAGGAAGGGGAGCCGGTCGCCGGACTCATTTCCTATGCCGGCGGCTTTGCGGGCAATGCCTGGACCGATGAGGTCGGCATCGAGCGCAATGACGGCCGTATCAATTCCATGTACACGGTCAAGGCCGACAGCTATTCGACATTCGCCCTCAGGGACGGAGATGCGGTGCTGGTCAGCGGAAGCTCGGTGGACGTGTTCTCCAACCGCGTGGAGGTTAAGGGCGCCGTCTATCGTCCCGGCAAGTTCGAGCTTGGCGGGGATATCCTGACTGTCGGCCAGCTGGTGCAGCACGCCGGCGGCCCTCTTGAGGACGCTTTCCTCGGGCGTGCGCAGATAGTGCGCGAGAAGCCGGACCGTTCGCTGGAGCTGGTGGCAGTGCCGCTCCAGGGCATTCTGGAGGGTAACGCCGCGGATATCGTACTTCAGCGCGGCGACATACTCATCGTATCCAATATCAACGAGATAGTGCCGAAGGGCGATATCGTGGTGACCGGTTACGTCGCCAATCCCGGCAAGTATCAGTATGCCGAGCATACCACCGTGGAAGACATCATACTGATTGCCGGCGGCCTTGTGGAGGGCGCATCTTCCGCTAAGGTGGACATCTCCCGCCGTATCGACAAGGCCTCCAGTACTGCGGCCACAGATACCCTGGCGATGGTCTTTTCCATCAGCATCAAGGACGGCCTGGTGGAAGACGGAGCTGCCGGCTTCGAGCTGCAGCCCAATGATGTCGTGTCCGTCCGCCGAAGCCCGACCTACATCGAACAGCGTAACGTTACCATCACCGGTGAGGTTACGTTCCCGGGTCAATATACCCTGCTGGCAAATAATGAAAGAGTGTCGGACCTGATCAACAGGGCAGGAGGCGCCACGCCTAACGGAAACGTGCGCGGAGCGATGCTGAAGCGCAGGATCAACCAGTACGAACGGAACGTCCGCAACGCTATGAGCAAGATCGTGACCCAGAGCGTGAACAGCAGCGACTCGTTGAGTATCAATAAACTGAAAGTCTCGGAAGTGTACACTGTCGGTCTGGAACTGGACAAGGCTCTGTCGCACCCGGGCTCCGACTACGACATGATACTTCGCGACGGCGACGAACTCATCATCCCCGAACTTGCGACTACCGTCCGTATCCAGGGAGAAGTGCTCTATCCCAATACGGTGCATTACATCTCCGGCAAGCCGGTCAGCTATTATGTGAGCCAGGCCGGCGGCTACAGCAACCGCGCCCGCCGCGCCAAGACCTATGTGATCTACATGAACGGTACCGTGGCGGTGGGTTCGGGAGCCAAACTGGAGCCCGGCTGCGAAATCGTGGTCCCGGGCCGTTCCGACAAGGATAAGATGACGGTAGGCGAGTGGCTCGGCATAGGTACCAGCGCAGCTTCCATCACCACGATGATAGCAACAATAGTCAACCTCTTCAAATAGCCGATTATGAAGGAGCAGTTTGACATAATGTCCTACGTCCGCCTCGTATTGAAAAACTGGAAGAAGGTTCTGGTATGGGCCTTGGCCGGCGCCGTGTTCGGATTGATAATCGGAATCAGCACCCCCCGGACCTATACCTCCAAGGCGGTGCTCGCACCGGAAATCGCCACCCGTTCTTCGTTGGGCGGCCTAAGTTCGCTGGCAAGCCTTGCGGGCGTGAACATGAACACCATGGCAATCACAGATGCCATGCATCCGGATATGTATCCCGAGATCATCCACTCCACCAATTTCTACATTCAGTTGTTCGACCTGCCGGTAGAAGTGGAAACGAGAGACTCGGTGGTCCACACCGACCTTTACACCTACATGCTGGACTATTACAAGAAGCCCTGGTGGGGATATGTGCTGGGCTTCCCGATGATGGCCGCCCACGGTGTGAAGAACATCTTCTCCAAGAAGAGCAGGGAAGAAGATCTGGCCGAGGAGGAGCTCGAACTGACGCAGCAGCACCCTGATTCCCTGAGGCTTACCCGCAAGCAGGAGAGGGTGGTCAAGCGCCTCGCAAAGAGCATCAAAGCCACGGTCCAGAAAAAGACGTACGTGCTGTCGCTGAAGGTGACCATGCAGGATCCCGTAATCGCCGCCCAGGTGGCGAATGCGGTTATCGAGAAACTCACCGTCTTCGTAGTGTCTTACCGTACGGAGAAGGCCAGGGAGAACCGGGATTACTACCAGAAGATCTACGACGAGACCCGGGCCGATTATCTTGCCGCCCAGAAGGCATATTCATACTACATGGATACTCATCAGGGGCTTTCCGGAAGAAGCAACCTGGTTTATCAGCAGCAATTGCAGAATGAAGCCCAGTTGCGCTACCAGATGTACAGCCAGACGGCACAGAACCTGTTGAACGCCGAGGCGAAAGTCCAGCAGGAAGCTCCCGTCCTGGTCGTCATCCAGCCCGGCATCGCCCCCCACATCGGCAAGCCTTCGAAAGTAAAACTGATTATAACGTACTTCATCCTGGGTGCACTGCTGTGCTGCGGGTGGATATGCTGGCGGAAAAGGTAAAAGCTCTTTTACTTAGCGGGTCAGAGCGGTCCGTTAAAGCTAAAAAGAATATTGTCGCCATGATTTTTATCAAGGGCGGCAGTATCCTTGTCGGCTTGTTGCTCGTCCCGCTGACGCTCAGGTATGTAAGCAGTGAGACCTATGGCGTATGGCTTGCCATCAGCTCTATGGTGGCCTGGTTCAGCTTTTTCGACATAGGCATAAACAACGGGCTGAAGAACAGGCTGGCGGAGGCTCTTGCACTTAACGATATTCCGCTGGCGAAAAAGTATGTCAGCACGACGTACGCGCTGCTTACGTTAATCTTCATTCCTCTGATGCTGCTGATGCTGGTCGTGGCTCCGTTGCTCGACTGGTATTCGATTCTTAAACTTGAGCAGCATGAGGTTGAAGGCCTGCTGGCGGCCGTCTGCATCGTAATTTCCTACTTCTGCACCAATTTTATCCTTTCGACGATAAACGTGGTCATGCAGGCAGACCAGCGCCCGTCCGACGCCGCTCTGCGCTCGTTTATCCAGCAACTGCTGTCACTGCTGGTGATCTGGGTGCTTACGCTGACTACCGACGGCAGCCTGGTCATGCTGTGTCTGGCACTGTGTATCAGCCCCATTGTTGTCGTAACCCTGTTCAATTTTACCCTTTTCAACGGCAGGTACAAGGACATAGCTCCGGCGTTCAAAGACATAGACTTCAAGGCGGCCCCCGACCTGTTTAAGCTTGGAGTGCAGTTCTTTGTCATCCAGATCGCCGGCGTGATTCAGTTTCAGATGACCAACTTCCTGATAATCCGCTATTTTGGAGCATCTGAAGTAACCGAATACAACGTAGCGTACAAGTATTTCAGCATTCCGTACATGTTCTGGAGTACGATACTGACTCCGGTATGGGTGGCAGTAACTGACGCCATTACGAAAAATGACTTCCAGTGGGTACGGGATGTCGTTAAGAAGTACATGGGCCTGTTCGTCGTCTTCCTTGCCGTCAGTGTCCTGATGCTGGCGGTTTCCGGCCCGGTGTACAAGATTTGGGTGGGAGACGCCGTAAGCGTACCCTTTATGGTTTCCCTTTGGGTGATGGTCTTCAATCTGGTCCTTATGTTCGGGTCCGTGTATGTTCACGTACTGAACGGTGCAGGAATCCTGAAACTTCAGACAATTGCGTGCGTTATTTCGCCATTCGTATTTCTGGGGTTCTGCTTTTTGTTCATACGCTCGGGATGGGGAGTCCACTCTATAGTCGTTGCTTCCGTAATAGCAAACTTCAACGGATTGATCCTCGCCCCTGTACAGTGTTTACATTTACTCCGGAAGGGAAGTGTCAATTAAATTGCCGGTATCTATGATCGATAGTCCGCATACTGAACACGATGATGGTCTGCAGAGGAATGTAGAGTTCCTGCAGAGCATCGAGAAATCTTTGAGGAATTGGCGCGCTCTTGTAGTCTGGGCGCTGATAGGGGCGGCTCTCGGTGCGGTCATAGGATTCAGCACCCCAAAGACCTATACATCCAGTGTCCTCGTCGCCCCGGAGATTACTACAAGAAGTAATCTGGGCAGCCTGAGCTCTCTTGCAAGCCTTGCAGGAATCAGTTCCGTTTCGATGACTATGACGGATGCCATGCACCCAAACCTTTTCCCGGAGCTTATACAGTCTTCCAACTTCTGCGTCCGCCTGTTTGACATGCCGGTAACCGTTGCCGATAAGGATTCTACGGTGCACACGGATCTGTACAACTATATCACTACCTACAACAAGACTCCCTGGTGGGGCGCAGTCAAAGCACTTCCCGGAAAAGCGGTCGATGCCGTAAAGGGATGGCTGGCTTCGGGCGAGGATGCAGATGATGCCGAAGGCTATTCGGTCCTGGATACCCTGAGGCTCACCAAGCAGCAGGAATCGGTCGTGAAGTTCTTGAACGAGAACATTCAGTCTTCCGTAGATAAGAAATCCTATGCTTTGTCGATAAGCGTCAAGATGCAGGATCCGGTAATCGCCGGCCAGCTTGCAAACCGGGTAGCCGAACAGCTGAAAGAGTTCGTTTTGAAGTATCGCTCGGAAAAAGCGGGGGATAATGTCGAATACCTGGAAAAGATTCATGAGCAGTCCAAAGCCGATTATCTTTCTGCTCTAAGACGGTATACCGCCTACCTGGATTCACATCAGGGGGTCGTAAGCAACAGCGCCCTTGCCGTGCAGCAACAGTTGCGGAATGAGTTCGAACTGCAGCTCCAGATATACGGCCAGTCTGCCCAGAAGCTGCTCACGGCAAGGGCGAAAGCCCAGGAGGAGGCTCCAGTTATCGCTATAATCCAGCCCGGTGTAAGTCCTAATACCGGAGAGCCTTCGGTAGCAAGACTCATTATCCTGTGTTGCCTGCTGGGGGCCGTTCTTCGTTTTGCATGGGTTGTTTTCGGCTTTGATTACCTTTTCGGCCGTCTTTTCGAGGGCCAGAAGAAGTCTTGACCGTAATGAAGAAACGTATACTGTTCGTTCATCATGTTGCAATACTCGGGGGCGGCAGCTTCTGCATGCTGAACCTTGTCCGTAACCTGAACAGGGAGGAATATGAGCCTTATGTCCTGTTAGGTGAGACCGGCCCGCTTATGCAGGAACTGGAGAAGGAAGGAGTTCCGGTGTTTATCTTGCCGGAAATGGCATCCCTGCCGTATAACAAACCAATCTACAAAATCGGCTGTCTTCAGAGTTATGCCAGGCAGCCACGGTCTTTGAAAGCATTTGACGGTTTCCTGGCCTCTCACCCCGAATTTGATATCGTATATCTTAACAACATGTTCCTGTGCCCGTATCTTAAATTGGCAAAGAAGCATGGAAGGAAGGCGCTTATTCATATCCGTGAGCATTGGCCCAGGCACGCTCATCCCTTGCAGTTCAGCATCATCAGGAATATGATTGGCAGGTGGGCGGACCGTGTCATTGCCATCAACGAATACAGTGCGTCTATCATTCCTGGCCTCGGGGATAGGGTTCATATCGTGTATGACGGGATAGATATGTCCGGCCGTTATGAGAATATGCCGTATGATTCCATATTCGGGTACGACTGCTCCGGGTTAAAGGTTTTCCTGTACATCGGAGGCTACACCCCTATCAAAGGCATCAGTGAAATAGTGGAAGTGTTTCACGGGATCCAACGGGACGATTACCGCCTGCTCATTGTCGGAGACAGGCCGGAGAAGGATATGAGGCCTGGTATGCGCCGGACCTGCGATATAATCGACTCTGACAGTCGTATCAAATGCATACCGTCGACATACAGAATCGAGCATCTGGTAAGGCAGGCATATTGTACGGTGAGCTTCTTTACTTGGCCTCACGCCAATCTTTTCCTTGCCGAGAGCATCATCAGCAGGACACCGGCAATCGCCGCCAGGACGGAAGAATCTGAAGAGTATTCAGATAACGGGCTTTTAGCCTTCTTGTGCCCGTTTAAAGACAAGAAGGCGCTCAGGGAGGCGTTTCTGAAGCCTGAGGCAGAGTATGAGGCCTTGAGAAAGCGGGTGGAAGAGTCTTCTGCTGCTATCGCCTCCAAGTTTGACAAGAACCGCAATGTAAAGATGTGGCATGATGCCGTTGCAGGACTGTAGATGCTGTTATTCCTCACATTAGGACTTCTTGCTGTCTGTCTGGCGCATTTGTCATTCTTGAGAAAGAACGACATCTACCTTTATTGCTCCTTCTTCGTCATTTTGATCGTAATGGCGTTTCAGGACGCAATATCGACGGATTTTCCTCAATATATCGACGAATTCGAGGCAATGCTGGACGGGAGGATGCACGCTTCTTTGTTCAGGAGCCGCGCTGAGAGACTGGATTCTACGGAAGCCGGATGGTTTCTGCTGAATTACGGACTGGGCAGCCTGATACCTTCATTCCATGCCGTAGCCTTTGTGGCATTGGGCTTTTATTGCCTGACGCTGATCAAGTTGATCCGTATGGTGGTCCCGGATACATACAGGTGGCTCGCCGTAGCGTATTTCTATCTTGGCCCCATCCTTTTCAATATGTCCGGTATCAGGCAGACGGTTGCAATAGGATTCTTCATTATGGCCGTATGCTGTTTTATGGAAACGGACTCATTCTGGAGGGCGCTGGTCTGGATACTGTTGGGAGCGCTGTTCCACAACAGTATTCTATTCGCGATTGTCCTGTTCCCGCTGGTGTTTTTAAAGAAAGGCGAAGGGAAATCAATATACGTTTACGAAGGGGTTTTTGCGCTGTTGTTTATAGTGGCTTCTTTCATTGGTGCCAAGTATCAGGCGGCCCTGTTCGAGCTGTCAAATACCTTTTTTGCCGAAAATGCGGATTCGTACGCCAATTATCTTAATGAAGTCAAGGATATGTCTTACAGCCTGAAGTCTCTGATCCGTCTTGCATTTCCTTTGGGCTTTGCCATGCTGGCTCTTCCGGTGGCGGACAGAAAAGAGTTTACCTTCCTGGTCTATCTCATAGTAGGCCAGATTCTGTCCGCTTTCTTTGGCTTTGAGGGCAGTTTGCAGAGGATGTCCCTTTACTGCACCGTATTTGCCATTCCGTCGTTCATGATAATCGCCAACCACATCAAGGTTAACTGGTTGCGCTATACTTTCTGCGCCGGAACCATATTCCTCAACGCCTATCTGTTCTGGGTTATGCTCAAAGACGTGCAGTATTCGTCATATCTGGACTATCATACAATATTCTTTTAGGCTTTTACCATGGTAAACAGAATCATAATAGGACATGTATTCCTCGAAGGAGCGGCGATAACCAACAGGACCATCGGCTTTGCGAAAGGGTATCGTATGTACGGAAAGGAAGTGCACTTGTTGCTGTACACGACTCAGGCGAAGCCGGATCTGACCATAGAAGGCGTCAATATTGTTTGCGTACCGGAATTTGGTATTCCCGTGAAATTTTTGCGCAGGATACTTTCCGGGATACGTTTTGTCAGGGAGATAAAGAAGCGCTATATACATGGCAGCAGCGCCATTCACATTCGGAGCACTCCATGGTGGGGCATTTTATTCAACAGAAGGAAGTACGACTTTTTCTTCGAAAGGGGAGAGATTCCGTTTTTCGTCGATAACGGATCTCTTATATTCAAACTGACGGAACATATCGGTAATATTGAAAGCAAGCGTGCTACAGGCATGCTTGTCCAGACTGAGGCAATCAGGGAGTACTATTTGAAGCATGGCGTGAAGAACGCCGAGGTAATCAATATGTTTGTCGATCAGGACCGTTTTTCCGTTCCCAAGAAGGCCGAGGGAACCAGATATATTGCCTATTGCGGCATAATCTGCAAAAATAAAGACGGTGTTGACGATCTGATTAAGGCGTTCGCGATAGTGCACAAGGAGAATCCCGATTACAAATTGTATCTGATCGGTGGCTTTGAACCGTTCTATGGTGATGAGGAGTATCTTCGCGGGCTGATAGATTCTTCCGGTCTGACGGAGTCTATAGTCATAACGGGCAAACTGAAGCCGGAACAAATACCGGAACTGTTGTGCGGCGCGTCCATACTTGCCCTGTCCCGTCCAAGAAACAGGCAGACAATGGGCGGCTTCCCGACCAAACTTGGGGAGTACTTATGTACCGGAAAGCCCGTGGTCCTGACTCCGGTCGGAGAAATAGGAAACTATTTACAGGATAAAGTCAACTGCATTTTTGCGGAGCCCGGGAACTATGAGGACTTTGCGGAAAAGCTGTTATGGGTTGTCAATAACTATGATGAAGCGATGAAGATAGGGGCTGCAGGAAAGGCATTGGTTGATACCGTATTCTCCATTCCCATTGAATCACGTAAGGCATTATCATTCATTGAAAGGGTTGCGAAGGGTGTCTGAACAGGAGCGTCATAATTCTCGAATGTGTCATGTTATTAAAAAGGCCGCAACAACATGATTGAGCCCTCTGTCCTCATTTTTATCCCGTCCATAGGGACCGGCGGCGCCGAGAAACAGGCCGCCTTGCTGGCCCGTGCTCTGTCGCGGGATGCGCACGTCAATTTCGTGGTCTGGGCGGGTGAAGCGGCCCAGTCTAGACGGGTGAAGTCCTATCTGGAGGGCATTCCACTTCATTGCCTTAAAGGATCCTTCTTCGCAAAATTGCGCGAGCTTCGGACAATAATCAAGTCAAACAGGTGCCGGTATGCATTCAACTACTTGACCAAGTGCGATTTTGTCGGCTCTGCGGTTGAAAAGGTATCAGGAGTGGAGCACATATACAACGGCATCAGGAACAGTAGCATGGAATGGTGGAAAGTTATCCTGGAAAGGATAAGCCATAACAAACTGTGCAAAGGGACCATATTCAACAGCTTTTCCGGTGAAGAGGCCTTTGTAAAGAAGGGGTTTAAGGCGGGCAAGTGCTTGACGATTCCTAATTGTGTGGAGAGTCTGCCTGCGCCCGTTCAACGAGAGGATAGAGCTTGTAAAAGAATCATAACCGTTGCCCGTTTCCACCCTCAGAAGGATTATGAAACCCTGGTCAAAACCGTTGCCGAGCTTGCTCGGACACGTAATGATGTAGCATTGGATATCGTCGGATGCGGGCCTCTCGAGTCCCGGATCAGGGCATGGGTTGAGGAGTACGGAATAAGCGGAATCGTCAGGTTCCATATAGATCCGGATAATATCCAGGATTTGCTGAACCAGGCGGATATTTACTTGTCTACCAGTTTGTTCGAAGGAACGAGCAACAGTATCATGGAAGCAATGTGTGCTTGTCTGCCAGTAGTTGCTACAGATGTCGGGGACAACCATTTTCTTGTTAAGGATGGAGTCAGCGGAAATCTGCATAAGGTCGGTGATTATGCCGGACTCGCCCAGTCAGTAGGAGCTCTTCTAGACGATTACCGGAAGAGGATGGATATGGGGGCGGCCGGCTACAGAATCATTGAAGAAAAATACACGCTAAGCGAGTTTAAAACAAGTTATCAGAAACTCTTTTCATGATAATCGCATTCATAGGAGGGCGTGATATCCACCAGTTGGGAGGGATTGAGAACTATATGTACAATCTCTCCACCAATCTGGTGCGGAAAGGGCATCAGGCGGTGGTGTATTGCGAATCCGACCATAATGCCGTCGAGGATGTGGAAGGGGTCAGGGTAATCTATATGAAGGGCCCGAAGAGCAATCTCCTCTGCAAGCCGTGGGTGGGGCTGAAGGCCACCGTACGCACCCTGCTTAAGGAAAAGGATGTGGACCTTATTCATTACAATGCCTGGCCGCCTTCGCTGTGGTGCTGGATTCCCCGTCTTTTCGGCGTGCCGTCGCTGATGGAAGGCCACGGGCTCGAATGGCAGCGCAGCAAGTATACTCCCAGGGCGCAGAAGATCATGCGTTTTATGGAGAAGGTGACAGCGAAGATGAACCAGCATCTGATTATGTGCAGTGAGGCCCAGGTCCGGTATTTCAAGGAACAATACGGCCGTGATGCCGTTGCCATGCCGACTGCAGTTAACCTTCCGCCCGAAAACGGACAGACCTCCGATATACTGGAGCGCTTCGGCCTGGAGCCGCGAAAGTTCTTCCTCTTTATGGGGCGGCTGGTTCAGGACAAGAATCCTGATTATCTGATCAGGGCCTTCAAGCAGGCGGAGCACGACGGCTACAGGCTGGTGATAGCGGGCTCGAACGACGCCATGCCGGACTATGTAAAGCATTTACACTCACTGGGCGCCGACAGGGATGACATTGTATTTACCGGTGCCGTTTACGGCGCGGACAAGGATACTTTGCTCCGGAATGCGTATGTCTTCTGCCTGCCCTCTACGATCGAGGGACTGTCGATAGTCCTGCTGGAGGCGATGAGCTATAAACTGCCTGTGATTGCCTCCGATATAGAAGCCAACAGGGAAGTCCTTGACGAAGATAAGGCCCTCTGGGTACGTCCGGAGAACGAAGACGACCTTGTGGCGGCTATCCAGAAGGCAATTGCTTCTGAGGATATGCTGGCTGCATTTGTTCAGGAGAATTACCGGTTGATAGAACAGAACTACACTTGGGATAAACTGACCGACAAATATATTGCATACGTAAACTTGCTAAATGGAAAACAGACTGTTTGATTTTTTGCAGCTGGCTCTTGGCCTAAAGAAGGAAAGGGAATGCCTGCCGCAGTCCCGGGATGAATGGGATATGCTTTTCAAAGTGGCGGCCCAGCATAACCTGGTGGCTGTAACCTTCCCTCTGATCGACGAGCTTCACGATGAGGAGCTGGTCCCGCTCGGCATTTATTCCCGCTGGGCGATGATGGCGGAGAAGGTCCAGGAGAAGAATGCCAACATGAACAAGGTCTGCGTCAAGCTGTTCAATCTATTCAAAGACAACGGCATGCGTTCCTGTGTCCTCAAGGGGCAGGGGGCTGCGGCCCTGTACCCGCATCCGGAGCTCCGCCAGTGCGGCGACATAGATATCTGGGTTGATGCGGACAGAAACACCACGCTAGACTTCCTTCGCAGTCACGGCGGAACCGGAAAGGTCTTCTACCATCACTGCGAGCCACATATGGTCAAGGGTATCAGCACCGAGGTCCATTTCCTTCCCAGCTGGATGAATGCTCCGATTGCAAACCGCAGGCTGCAGAAATATTTCCGCCGTGTCGCTCCGGCCCAGTTCGAGAATTACAATCCCAGCCTCGGATTCTGCGTGCCTACACTGCAGTTCCAGGCGGTCCACATGCTGATACATATATACCGTCACGTGCTTGACGAGGGAGTGGGCCTCCGCCAGCTGATGGACTATTATTACGTCCTCAAGGCGCTGACACCCGAAGACAGGGTAAAGGTACTGCGCGACCTTGACGAGCTCAAGATGAAAAAATTCGCCGCCGGGATAGTGTATGTCCTGAAGATGGTTTTCGGTATTGAGGATAGGTTGCTCCTGTGTGAACCGGACAGCCGGCAGGGCGCATTCCTGCTCGATGAAATCATGATTTCCGGCAACTTCGGCCGCTATGACATCCGTAACAAACACGAAAAGAACGAGCGCCGCGTGATGCACGCGAAGCGAAAGATAACCCGTTCCCTGAGGTATCTGAAATACTATCCGACCGAGGTGATAGGGATACCGTACTTTATGATTAAACACTATTTCTGGAGATTGTTCAAAGGATACCTCCAATAAGCTTGTATGACTGCTTTTTACATGGTTATTGCCATCGATTTCGCGGTGGCGTTTCTGGTAGGGGCCTCGATTATCCGCATGCTCCTGTATGTTTCGTACAAGAATCAGCTGTTCGATATGCCCGGAGACAGAAAGGTCCATACCCATCCCATACCGCGTCTGGGGGGAATGTCCTTTATGCCGACGCTTATGCTTGTAGTGGCCATCAGTATGGGTATCCTGTACCGTGCGAACCTGATGCCGGCTCCGGATCCCAACAACATCGTGCTGGTCCGGCTGTCCTTTATGCTCGGAAGCGCCATGCTGCTGTATGTGGTCGGCATCCTGGACGATATGACCGACCTGAATTACAAGATCAAGCTGGCCGTCCAGTTCATAGCCGCATCGCTTATGGCGTCGTCCGGACTGTGGCTCAACAATTTCTACGGTCTTTTCGGGATATACAGCGTGCCGTTCTATATCGGCATGCCGTTTACGGTTCTGCTGATGGTGCTGATTACCAACGCCATCAATATGATCGACGGAATCGACGGCCTGGCCTCAGGCATAGCCATTATTACGTTGGGACTGCTGACCTTCATATATCTGCGGGAGCGCAGGTTTATCTTCTCCACAGTGTCGGCCACCATGCTCGGCACTCTTCTGGCTTTCTGGCTTTACAATATGTTCGGCAGCCAGGAGAAGCATACCAAGCTGTACATGGGGGACACCGGAGCCCTTACCCTGGGCCTGATCCTCTGCTTCCTGATAGTCTCGCTCTGCCATTTTACCGGACGCAACGGCCTGTTGACCAACGGTAAATACTTTGCGATCCTGTTCTCGTCCCTCTGCATCCCCATACTTGAGGTCCCCAGGCTTTTCGTCACTCGCATCATTAAAGGCAAGAGCCCGTTCGAGGCGGACGCCAACCATATTCACCACAGGCTTATGCGCTGCGGCCTTTCTTCCCGCCAGGCCCTGTGGATTATTCTTGCGCTTGACGTGACGATAGTGGCGATGACCGCCGTTATGACCAGATTCCTGAGCATCACCGCCATATTCCTGATCGATACGGCAATCTATGTGATCATACAGCTTGCAATCGCCAGAAAAGTTAAACTCGACACATTACCCAAAGAATGATAATCAGAAGTAAAGCGCCGCTGCGGCTTGGACTTGCGGGCGGCGGAAGCGACGTTTCCCCGTACAGCGACATTTACGGAGGACTTGTGCTGAATGCCACCATCAACCTGTATGCTTACTGCACGATAGAAGAATGCGACGACGGTCAGATTCATATCGACTCCTACGATGCCGCTTGCAATCAGAGTTTCCCGCTGTCGGAAGAGCTGCCCATTGACGGCAGGGCCGACCTTGTCAAGGGCGTCTATAACAGAGTCGTGAAGGATTTCGGCATGCAGCCCCGTTCTTTCCGCATAACGACCTGGAACGATGCTCCTGCGGGCTCCGGCCTCGGCACCTCCAGCACTATGGTGGTATGTATACTCAAGGCCTTCGTGGAATGGCTCTCACTGCCTCTGGGCGACTATGAGATCGCCCGTCTGGCCTTCGAAATCGAGCGCCGCGACCTTGGCCTTTCCGGCGGCAAGCAGGACCAGTATGCGGCTGCTTTCGGGGGCTTTAACTTCATTGAATTCCTTACCGACGACAGGGTGATAGTCAACCCCCTGAAGGTCAAACGCTGGATTACAGACGAGCTGGAATCCAGCCTGCTGCTGTATTTTACCGGCAAGTCGCGCAGCAGCGCTCGTATCATTGACGAGCAGCGCAGGAATACCTCGTCAGGCAACGCCGAGGCCATTGAGGCCATGCACAAGATTAAGCAGAGTGCCCTGGATATGAAGGCTGCGGTGCTTAAAGGGGACATGAAGGAGTTTGCGCGCATCATCGGCAGCAGCTGGGAGAACAAGAAGAAGATGGCGGCCGGCATAACGAACGACAATATTCAGCACGCCTTCGACGTGGCTATGGCGGCGGGCGCAAGCGCCGGAAAGGTGAGCGGCGCCGGCGGCGGCGGATTCATCATGTTCTTTGTGGATCCTGCCCGCAAAAAGTCCGTGGAAGAGGCCCTGAAGGGCCTGGACGGTTTTGTGCTGCCGTTCCTTTTCACCGACGGCGGTGCGCACGGATGGAAAATATACGACACTGATACTATCAACAAATGAAAGCAGTACTCGACGAACTTATAGGGCGCTATCCTGCGCTCGAATGCTGCCGGGAGTCTATTCTCAAGGCTGCTGAAACCATGGTCGAAGCCTATGCTTCAGGGGGCAAGATGCTTATTGCCGGAAACGGGGGGAGCGCCGCCGACGCGGAGCACATTGTGGGGGAGATGATGAAGTCTTTCGTCATTCCCAAAAAACTCCCTGAAGGCTATCCGGAGGCCCTCGTTGCATGCGACCCTGAGCTGGGCGCATTGCTGAAGGACCACCTGCAGGGCGCTCTGCCGACAATCGCTCTGGACGGACATTTTGCCCTTACTACGGCGTATATGAACGATTGCGAGCCCCTTCTCTGCTTTGCGCAGCAGGTTAACGGTTACGGCCGTAAGGGGGACGTGCTTCTGGCGATTTCGACTTCCGGCAACAGCCGCAATATTCTGTATGCTGCCGTCGCCGCCAGGGCCCGCGGTATGAAGGTAATCGGTTTGACCGGGGCGCGCGAATGCAAGTTGGAGAAGTACACCGACGTCTGTATTAAGGCTCCGGAAAGTATGACCAACCGCATTCAGGAGTTGCATCTGCCCATTTATCACTGTCTCTGTTTGATGGTGGAGAAACACTTTTTTGGCTGACTGAAAAGTCAACAGTATGGAAGTAGCGATTCTGGCTGGAGGTCTGGGGACGAGGCTGAGGAGCGTCGTGAACGAGGTGCCGAAGTGCATGGCCCCGGTCGCCGGAAAGCCGTTCCTGTGGTATCTGCTTGAGCAACTGCGGGGATACGAGGTTGAGAGGGTGATACTCAGCGTCGGCTATCTGCGTGAGGCGGTGCAGGACTGGGTGGCGGCGCATGCCGGCGAATATCCCTTCGAGTTCCGTTTCGCCGTCGAGGAAGAGCCTCTGGGCACCGGCGGCGGCATACGGCTGGCGGCCTCCATGGCGGAAGGTGACGAACTGGTGGTGCTGAACGGCGACACTTTCTTCAATGTCGATCTGGACGCCCTTCTGCAGGCCAGGCGTGCTGCAGGAGCGTCAGTCGCGCTTGCCCTCAAACCCATGCGGGAGTTCGACCGTTACGGCACCGTGGATCTCGGGGCGGACGGTGCTGTCAAGGCTTTCCGCGAGAAGCAGCATTGCGCCGAAGGACTCATAAACGGGGGCATATATGCCCTCGACCGCTGTTCCGGTATTTTCGACGGCCTGCCGCAGAAGTTCTCCTTCGAGACCGGTGTGCTGGAACCGCAGTGCGCCCGCAGGCGGCTGTGCGGCATCGTTCAGGAGGGATTCTTTATCGACATAGGCGTTCCGGACGATTACGCGCGTGCCTGCGCCGACCCCTGGCCTCTGCGCTGCAGCGGCACTCTGGAGGAGATTGTGAGCTCGGTCCGGGGCTGCAATACCCTGCTGCTCGACCGGGACGGCGTCATCAACCGCATGCTGCCAGGAGATTATGTCAAGACGGTGGATGAATTCGAGTGGCTGCACGGAGTCAAACAGGCCCTTGCTGTTGCCGCCGGTCGCTTTGCCCGCATCTTCATCGTCACCAACCAGAGGGGAGTGGGCAGGGGACTGATGAGCCGGGAGGCTCTGGATGCGGTGCATTCCTGGATGACGGGCGAAATAGCGGCCGCCGGAGGACGTATCGACGGCATTTACGTCTGCACTTCCGTATCCGACGACGACCCCTGCCGCAAGCCGAAACGCGGCATGTTCGACCAGATCCTTGCCGATTATCCGGAGGTCGATCCGTCCCGCTGCCTGATGGTAGGCGACAGCCTTTCCGATATGGCCTTTGCGCGCAACTGCGGCATTCTTGGTTTTTTAGTGAATAATTGATTATATTTGTGATATGCTGGAAGAAGTTAAATCCCAAATCGAGAAGCTGATTTCGCTTTACGAGACAGAGAAACAGCGTGCAGACGCCCTTGCTGCGGAGCTTGAGAGCAGTCGCGGGCAGATACAGGCATACAAGGACAAGATTACCGAACTCGACGGCCAGATCGACAATCTTAAGTTGCAGTACGCGTTTTCCGGCGCCGGTGATCCTGCTCTCGCCAAGGAACGCATTACCAAATTGGTAAGGGAGATAGACCGTTGTATCAAGCTGTTGGAGAAGTAGTTATGGCACAGAATATAAAACTCAAGATAGCCGGGATAGAGTATCCTATGGTGGCGCCCACGCCCGAGATGGAGGAGGCGATGCGTCTGGCTGCGGACGAGATAAACCGCAAGTACAATGCTTTCGACGCCAAGTATCCCGACAAGACTCCGCTGGACAAGCTGATCATCGTGACGCTCAACGAGACTGTTAACCGTATCGCCTGCCAGAAGAGGATGCAGCAGCTCGGCGAGGAAGCGAAAGTGCTCCAGGACGACCTGGAGGCCTATCTTGCCAAGATAAAATAGAAGCTTAGCCGTCAGGCCAAAGTACTGAAAACAACAAGTTCACTACGAACCGGGTAAGCTCGGACCGGTGATGGCAGGCCCGCTCGACGGGATCCCAGAAACGGTACGGCCCCCAAATCTTTCTGCCAGATAATTTTCTGACGATTCGGCTGACGGCTATTTTTTGAAAGGGACTGACAACAACAGATTCTTTGTTGTCAGTCTCTATTTTTTTTGTAAAAAACGCGGAAATATGATATTTTTGTATGTTTAATACCTAAATCGATGATTTTATACTACATATCGGCAGCTATTGCAGGTGCGGTCATAGCACTGGCAATCTACATAGCAATTAGCCGCGCCGCAGCCAGGGGCCGCGCCGCAGCGATTATAGAAAAGGCGGAAATCGAGGGTGAGAATATCAAGCAGCAGAAGATCCTGCAGGCAAAAGAAAAGTTCATCCAGCTCAAGAGCGAGCACGACCAGAAGGTCAATCAGCGCAACAATGAGCTCCGCGACCGCGAAAACAATATCAAGAACCGCGAGAATCAGCTCTCACAGCAAGCGGCCGAACTCAACAAGCGTCAGCACGACCTGGACTCCCAGCGCGGGCAGGTCAACGCCCAGAAGGCTGTTCTGGAGTCCAAGATGGAGGAGGCCGAGCAGCTCCGCGCCCAGGCCAACCGCCAGTTGGAGGCGGTGGCCGGACTGAGCGCCCAGGATGCCAAGAACATACTCATGGAGAACATGAAGGCCGAGGCCCGCACTGAGGCCCAGGCCTACATCAACGAGACCATGGATGAGGCACGCCTGAATGCCGCCAAGGAAGCCAAGCGCATTGTTATCAACACGATACAGCGTACCGCAACCGAGACCGCCATCGAGAACGCGGTTACAACTTTCCCCATCGACAACGATGAGGTGAAGGGCCGCATCATCGGGCGTGAGGGCCGTAATATCCGCGCGCTCGAGGCTGCGACCGGTGTTGAAATAGTGGTCGACGACACTCCCGACGCCATTCTTATCAGCGCTTTCGATCCGGTGCGCCGCGAGGTCGCCCGCCTGTCCATGCACCAGCTGGTGATAGACGGCCGCATCCATCCCGCCCGCATCGAGGAGGTGGTGGCCAAGGTCAGCAAGCAGCTGGAGGAAGAAATCCTGGAAACCGGCAAGCGTACCTGCATAGACCTCGGTATCCACGGAATGAACCTGGAGCTTGTGCGTATGATCGGCCGCATGAAGTACCGCAGCTCTTATGGTCAGAACCTGCTGCAGCACTCCCGCGAAGTTGCGAATATCTGCGCCATAATGGCTTCCGAGCTTGGCCTGAATCCCAAGCTGGCAAAGCGCGCCGGCCTTCTGCACGATATAGGTAAGGTCTCCGAAGAGGAGCCCGAACTGCCTCATGCACTTCTCGGCGCCAAGCTGGCCGAGCAGTACAAGGAGCGTCCCGAGATATGCAACTGTATCGGCGCCCACCACGAGGAGATGGAGATGACTACCATCTATGCTCCGCTGGTGCTGGTCGGAGACGCTATTTCCGGCGCCCGTCCTGGTGCCCGCCGTGAGGTTATCGAGTCATACATTAAGCGCCTCAAGGGCATGGAAGACCTGGCTGCCTCTTATCCCGGCGTTACCAAGAGCTACGCTATCCAGGCCGGCCGCGAGCTGCGCGTGATCGTCGGTGCCGACGAGGTCTCCGACGAGCAGGCCGCACGCCTCTCCACGGATATCGCTCAACGCATCCAGGACGAGATGACTTATCCCGGCCAGGTAAAGATTACGGTGATTCGCGAAACCCGCAGCGTCGCTATTGCGAAATAGTTTAGCGCTTACGCTTTTATGATAATCCTGAGGCTGCCGTCGGCGGTGCTCAGGATTTTTTTCATCAGGGCCCTGTCCAGGGCGATACAGCCTCCGGTCCAGCTTTTTGCGCCTTTGCAGTGGACGAATATTGCCGACCCCAGCGGCCACGTGCCGGCTTCGTTGTAGTCGGTTTCCAGGCCATAGTCGTATTCCGGGCTGAGTTCCCACATGCGCTCGCCGCCGCAGTCAATATCCTGGACTATTTTGTTGTAGTACGGTCCCTGTTCGTCGCAGGCTATGGTGCCGGGGCGTACCCGCAGATAGGGGAGTGCACATCCCGGGTCGGACAGGATGCCGAAAGCGCGCAGCGGCCTCAATTCGCCGAGCGGAGTCTTTGCGTCGCCCTCGCGCTCCTTACCGACTCCGTTCTTTCCCACGTAGGCATCACATTGGCCGCGGAATCGCCAGCCTTTGCTTCCCTTTACATAATACCTCGCCACAGCCTCGCTGCCGCCTTTGTATTCCACCAGCAGCAGCTGTCCTGCATCGTTGTCCATTGTTTTCCAGTCCATGGTCCAGGGATTACTTTTTAATAAACAGGATTGCCATCAGCGGCAGGGCGATAATAGCCATCGTAGCGCTGATAGGCAGGTATATGCCGAAGTTTACGTATTGTACGACCAGATAGGTGATGAGCAGCAGGCCTATGCCCATTGCTGAAGAAATGATGTAATGTACGCGGATATCGGTTTTCTTGCAGACTATGCGGCTGAGATTCGGTACCCCGAGGGAGATGAATCCGATGGGGCCGCAGATACTGACCGCACTCGTGACCAGGAACATAATCGCCAGCAGGCTGAGCGCCTTGTGGATGTTGCTCAGTTCTATCTCGCCCCTGAAGTGGCGGGTAAGCTTGCCGCTGTCTAGCAGTGCGGCCGCCAGACCTATTCCGAACAGGCAGAGCGAAAACACTATGTCCCAGGTGGTTACGCCCTCCAGGCGGAAATTTGCCGCACCCCAGAGATAGTACTGCTTGAGCAGGTCGCCGTTGGGCGCGTTGGTCACCACGATAGTTCCCAGCGAGCCGATGAAGGTGCCGAACAGGATACCGAAAGTAATAAGGCTCTGGGTGTTTACGCGCAGGGTGACTAAAAAGCAGATAAGCGTGCAGACAAGGGTGCAGATGAAGCTTCCCACGGTAAGCGAACACCAGCCGGACATGGTCGCCGCGGCTGCTCCCAGGCAGGCGGCGCTGCCGAGTCCGAGCGAATACACGTCGCCCAGCTGGTTGCGCCAGAGATACTGCATCTGGATACCGCCTACAGGCAGGGCGATGCCGGAAATCAGGACGTAAAGAAGACTTAGCAGCATAACACCTGCAAGTTAGCTAAAAAATGGACATCATTTAACGCTTGCCTTGGGAATATCGCTCCAGAGCGTAGTGTAGTGGGGAGACTGGTGCTCCCGCGCCATCTTTATGTGCCCGTCGCCCTGAATGCCGAAACGGACCGTCCCGGGGCCGTAGCTGCGGGTGATTTCGTCTATGGAACGAGAGAGGCGGGAGTCGCGTTCGGCAAGCTTTCCGTCGGTGAAGAGCGAGCCGGTATTGTCTTCTTCTGCAATCAGTTTGGTTATTACGACGCCGGCCTTTTTATAGCCGTATCCCTTGCGGAAGAGTTCCCTGCAGGCTCCGGCTGCGGCTCTGACTATCGCGGAATGCTCCGCCGTGGCTTCTGGAAACACCACCAGACGTGACCCGAAGGTCTGGGGCGCGTGCTCCTTGAAACGGTTGGTAAATGCAAACACCGCCATCTCCAGGGCTAAGGAGTGCTGCTCGCGCAATTTCCTTACTACGGATTCGGCGAAGTTGGCCACCTGCTCGCAAAGCATCTGGCAGTCGGTGATTTCCTTGGCGAAGCTGCGGGATACGCAGATGCTCTGGCGGGGCTCGATACTGTCTTCGAACTCTATGCAGGGGATCCCCCTGAGTTCCTGCCAAGTCCTGAATCCCGGCAGCGCAAACAGCTTACGTACTGCGTTCTCCGGCAGTCGGGTATAGTCCCACGCCGTTCTTATCTGCATGCCCTCCAGCTTCCTGACGCTCCGCCGTCCTATGCCCCAGACGTCTCCGACAGGGAAGCGCCTGAGCACCTTCTCTATATCTTCCTGCCTGTAGAGATAGCAGCCGCCGCGCAGTTTGGGATACTGCTTGCAGAGCTTCGAGGCTACTTTTGCCAGGGTTTTCGTGGGGGCTATGCCAACGGAGACCGGGATAGCGGTCAGCTTCCTGCAGCTTGCGGAAATATCCCTTGCAAAGGCCGCCGGATCGGGTATATTCATCCCCCTCAGGTCCAGGAAGGCTTCGTCAATTGAATACTGTTCCACCGCAGGCGCGAAGCTGCTCAGCACCTCCTGGACGCGGCGCGACATGTCTCCGTACAGGGCGAAATTGGAGCTGAATACGGCGACTCCGTACTTCTCCACAATTCCACGTATCTTGAAATACGGGTCGCCCATTTTGATTCCCAGCGCCTTGGCCTCATTGCTCCGGGCTACTGCGCAGCCGTCGTTGTTGCTCAGCACGATAACCGGCCGCCCGTTGAGTTCCGGACGGAAAACCCTTTCGCAGGACGCAAAAAAGTTGTTGCAGTCGGCCAGGGCGAACATTGCTCAGGCCTTCTTGATGATATAGGTCACTACGCCCCAGACCAGGAATTCGTCCCCGGGGCCTACCGGAATCGGCCTGTAACGGCCGTTCTCGTTGCACGGTACCAGAATGGCGCCTCCATCCGTCAGCCTTACCTTCTTTACGGTGTATTCCCCGTCTATGAAGCACACGGCCTTGCAGCCGTCGTAAGGCTCGACCGACCTGTCCACTATGATTATGTCGCCCTCGTCCATATCGGCGTCCACCATGGATATGCCGTCGATGCGGAAAAAGAAGGTGGACGCGCTGTGGCGCACCAGCAGTTTGATCAGGTCGAGCTTTTCGCGGACCTCGCCGGCGGGGGAGGGGAAACCGGCTTTTACGTCACCCATCAACAGGGCTTCCAGGCTGCCGTCTTCCGATATTTCGTTTGGTTGCATAGTGTTTCTCAGTCAGCTTATTTGCAGACCTCGATGCCCTTTTCTCCGGCGAAGGCGAGCAGGGCGTCGTAGTTGTCGAATTCTGCGGTAGCGCTAAGCCAGAGTTTTACTTTGAACCCTACTTCTTCTGCGATGGCCTGGATGTTCTTGACCGTCTCGAATACACAGTATTCGGAAGCTATTCCGCACACGGTTACCTCGTCGCCGGGCAAGAACCAGTCTTGCTGGGAAGGAGTGATATCGGCAAAGGCTCCATACTGCTCAACCAGGGTTCCCTTGAGGTAGAAGCGCATCTTGCCTTCGTCCATGCCCTCCAGCAGGCAGTCCGGAATGGCCGCGCCGTGGGTGTGGTGGACGCAGTGCACAGGCCAGGGGCCGCCTTGCTCGCGGAACGAGCAGTGGCCGGCCGAATGCCAGTCAACCGTAAAGTAAACCAGATCATAATCGTGCTTCGCCGCGTTAATTACGGGGATTACCTTCGCAGCTCCCGGAACCGTGAGGGAGCCGTCGATAAAGTCGTTCTGCAGATCGACTGCCACTAAAATCTTTCTCATTGTAATTGTCCTTAGATGACGTAAAGATACTATTATTAATTGAAACAGTTGCAATTTCAAATATTTAATGTAACTTTGCATTCCCCTGGTGCGTTGGCCGAGTGGCTAGGCGCAGGTCTGCAAAACCTGTCACAGTGGTTCGATTCCGCTACGCACCTCCCTCAAGTGCCCTGGACATCTGTCCGGGGCACTTCACTTTTTTTTATTATATTCGCAAGCGATGCTGGCTTTTTCCGCGTCATTACGATTATGAACAGTAGCAAACACTCAATCAGGCGTTGGTCCTTTATTATCGCCGTTCTATTTATTGGCTGCGTTTCCTGTATTAGTATAGACACGAATGTCTATGACAGAATCTCAGACCTTGAAGAGAGGGTAAGCAGCCTGGAACGACTCTGCGGCGAGATGAATACCAACATTTCTGCTCTTCAGATCATTGTGGCCAGTATTCAGCAGGGTGATTACATCACCTCGGTCAACCCAATCGAACGGGATGGCAGGGTCATCGGATACACGATTACCTTTGCCAATAGCAATCCGATTACAATCTATCACGGAGTTGATGGAAAAGATGGAAGTGATGGACAAGACGGAGCTGATGGAAAAGATGGTGCTGATGGCCACACTCCTGTGATTGGCATTCAACAGGATACCGATGGTATATGGTACTGGACTCTTGACGGTCAGTGGCTGCTGGATGCAAATGGACAGAAGATTAAGGCGGTAGGCAGAGACGGTAAAGATGGCGAAGACGGTAGCGACGGCAATGACGGCAGTGACGGTGTTACTCCGCGGTTAAAGATTGTGGATGGCTACTGGTATGTGTCTTTGGACAGTGGCTTGACCTGGACAAAACTGGATAAGGCTACAGGTGCAGACGGTAAGGACGGAGTTGACGGTGATTCCATGTTCCGGAGCGTGACGGTAACGGAAACGGAAGTTACGTTCGTGACATCTGACGGGCAGACATTTGTTATCAAAAGGGCTTCAGAGTTAAGCATAGAATTCGACGCTGCAGATTTGATTGCGATGGATATATGCTCTACGCGTGACATTCACTACACAATAACCTCGGATATTGGCGATGTCTTCATAGAGGTGTTGAGTTCCGGCGACATCAAAGCAAATGTAATAAAGACAGATGACAAAACCGGAGTTGTCAGGGTAAAGACTGGAGAGGTTATCGATGAGTATAGCAAGGTTGTCGTATTGGTATCCAATGGTAACCGTGTCATTATGCGTACCCTCTCTATTGAGGAAAAGGCCATCCAGGTAACTGAAAACACTACCAAAGAAGTTGCCGACCAGGGAGGCACCATAAGTCTGGAGTTCTTTTCCAATATGCCATGCCACGCAGTGATACAAGAGGATGCCAGGGAGTGGATCGACGTTGTCCCCGATACTAAGGCGCTGGAAAGACAAGTAATCAATTTGGCCATAACAAAGAATACCGGCGCATCAAGAAGCGCCTCCGTGATTGTGCAGAATGAGGACGGCACTTTGCTCATACCGTATATTGTTGAGCAGGCTGAGTCCCACGATTACAGGTTATCAATTGAAAGAAGTGCCCTGATAGACCTTTACAACTCCACAGACGGCGACCATTGGGCGTATAATAGAAACTGGTGCAGTGACCTTCAGCCTGGATTCTGGTCAGGTGTTGCCACTGATGATAATGGACAGGTAACCCACTTGGACCTTGTGTGCTATGGCTTGAATGGTACCATTCCTGAAAGTATCGGTAACCTTGAAAAGTTAACATACCTGGGTCTCTATATGAATGGCTTGACAGGCGAGATCCCTGAGAGTATCGGCAATCTTGTCAACTTGACATACCTTGGACTAGGATACAACAATTTGACCGGAACGATTCCAGACTCTTTTTTGAACCTGAAAGAATTGGAAGATATGTCCATAGAATCCAACAGGCTGGATGGGACGCTGTCTGAAAAACTGTATTATTCGGACTGGTGGATTACCCGGTATTTCCGAATGGACCAGCAGAAAGGATATGGGCTTAAGTATGAAAACGTGTATGAGTCCACTGACTTTTCAAGGGATGGAGAGGTTACGCTCATACAGAAGCATACCAAAGGCCCGGGAATCGCCCTGGTAATTACCGCGGAAGGTTTTTCCGACAGAATGGTTGCTGACGGAAAGTTTGATATGGTTGTAAACCTTGCTGTAGAGGCTTTCTTCGAAGAGAGGCCATTAAACGCTTTGCGCGAGTATTTTGACGTCTATTCGGTCATTGCCGTTTCCAGAAATGAAATCATAGATTATGACCTGGCCTTTGAGACAAAGAGCCTTGGCTCAAGCGGAATAGAGATCAATGACGTCAAGGTCGATAGTTACATCAAAAAGGTACCGGCCCTTAATGGTAACCTCGCAAATGTTACAGCATTGGTCCTGGTCAACAAGAACAATGCATGTGTAGGTCCTTTTACTTATATGGAGGACAACAATTACGCCCTGGCTGTCGTCGGCGCAGTGGATTGTGATTATGTGAAGCATGAAGCTGCCGGACATGGACTTGGAAAGCTCGGGGACGAATACTCTTCCAGCAGAGTATATTCAGGGAGTCTCGAAGAGGACTACCATAAGCGAGGCTGGTATTTGAATATCGACGACACTGACGATCCGTCCAAAGTCCTGTGGAAAGATTTCTTGACGGACCCGTATTATCAGGCCGAAGGCATCGGTATCTTCCAAGGCGCCAAGTACAGCAACTGGTATAGGTCCACTCAGTACAGTATAATGTATAACGGCAGCTACGGTTTCAACCCTCCCAGCCGGTGGGCAATCTATAAACGTGTCAAGATGCTTGCAGGAGAGGATTGCTCATTCGAGGATTTCCTGGTTCTTGACAAGTCCACGCGCGGGTGAAACCAGCGACATGGTCATTGTCGTCTGAACCTGATTGTGATAGCCGGGGTAAAGCTTTTTGAAGGCCTTCAGATCTTCTGGGCAGACTGTGCCAAGAATGGTGTCGTAACCATAGATCTCCTTTTCTTTGAGACAAATGCCGAACCATCCGTTTTTCTCCAGGCGGATTTCTCCGACCTTGTGTTTATAGCATGCCTTTCCAAAAGATGGAGGGATAATATTTCCCAGCTTCCGTTCAAATCCCTCGGCATCCTCATGGACGAAGAGAAAATCGTCCAGACAGATAGATAGATTGACCGTTCTGTCCGACATCAGCCTTTTGAAGGCCTGCCCGGCACCGGTGTCACGGATGTCGAAGAGAAACGACTTGCCGTCTATCGTAACCTTTAATTGTTTGTCCTTCAGATTATCGTACTTTGGAGTCTCGCTTTCCGGCAGGCACTCCTGGGTGCCGCAATAAAGCTCGTGCCAATCTTCCCATTCCTTCGGATTCTCCTCATAGTCATGGGCTTTTGAGCCTTCTACGACAATGCTTGCGGGGGAGTGGGAGTCGTTGGCCATGATTGGGATGGTCACATCATAATTGTCCTCATCGGTTACGCCATAGCAGTACTCCCATCCGTCAATCAGGACCCGGTAGCGATACTGCTTCCAATCCTCGCCCGGCTCGAACTTGGTCCTGGGCACATATTCGTAAGTCAGGTTGAGCGCCAGCGTCGTCCCCTCCTGGGGGATAACATCAGTCACGCCTTCCGGAACCTTGATCTCATCGGCCACAACGTCAAAATACTCAACCCACCCCCAGCATCCGCTGAGGAGAAGGGTAGACAATAAAACGATTAATAATGATGGTTTCACGTATCTTGAATGCCGGTTAAGCTCGTTTCTTGCGTGGCAATAGCAAATGTAGCCATTATCCGAAAGAAATGCAAAGTTCGCAGACTCGATGCAGTTTCGCGGAAACCCTATTTCGCTAGAAACTTGCGATACCTGCCGATTTCCACTTCCAGGCACTCCTGATCGAAGTCGCAGTCCTCGCGGAAGGGGAGGACGGTGACTTTGTCTTTGGCGTAGGTCCAGTTGGCGACGACACGGCCGTCCAGGAGGACGACGGGCCAGAAGGTTCCGCTTTGGTCGTGGGCGTGATGCCGGTGCTCCAGGGGCAGAACTACGTCGCGGCTCTTGTAACTGATGAGGTATTCGTCGAAGGGAGGGAGCAGGATGCAGCGGCCCTTCTGGAAGCCTCGGGTGCGGGCGTCGTCCGTAAGGTAGAATTCCCGGCCGTGCCAAGTCTCCGTATGGAGCCAGTCGCCCAGAAGGGCGATGCCCCTTTTGCAGTCGCTCATGTTCAGGCCGCTCCACCAGGAGAAGTCCTCCAGCGTCGCGGGCTGACTGTGGCGGAAGTATTTGCGGGCGAAGAGCAGCAGGGCCTCATCCCGGTCCATCGGAATCGGTGCGGGCAATTTGTCGGAGGAGAGGGCGTAGGAGGCCCTCATCGGCAACAGGTCTCCGCTGCAGAGCACGCCGGCGAATTCGGCCATCCGCACGTGGTAGGACAGCCGGTGGTCGTCCATCCGGATGTCGCGCTCCGCCAGGCCCTGGACGATCTCTTCCTTGGTCGCGCTCCGTCTGTCGGCCACTATACGGCAGATATGCTCCCGTATGCGGAAGAGTTCATCGTCCGGAATGCTGATGCGGTTGCTGGCCATCCAGCCCTTGGTGACGGCGATGGCCTTGGGGGCGCAGAGTTGTAGGAACGGCCAGTAGTCCTCGGCCGCCACCAGCTGCCAGGTGCCACGCATCAGATGGAAGCGGACGATTTCGCCGGAATTGAAGGCCTTTTCGAACGCCTTGAGCGACGGCCGCTTCGTCCGCATCGCTACGGCCCAGCGCATCCCCTTATGGTCCTGAGCCTGCACGGCCCCTATCCAGCTCACCACCTCCCTGGGCGAGGCGAACTGCGGGCAGATAAGCTGCTGACTCAGCAGGCGTTGGGATACAGGATTCATGCGGACGTTTCTTTCGCTTACGAAGTTACGGATTTATCCCGGTACTGCAAAATTGCAATCCTTTTGTGCTTTTAGTGCCAATTAATCATATATTTGCAGTAGAATCGTAATAGTATGGAAGATTATATCCTCAGAGAGATTGACCGAATAGGGGAGATGCTGATGAAGATAGCCCGCAAATTTGGCCTGTTGGACGGTAGCACCCAGGATTACACCATGACCGACGTAAAGGAAGAATTCAGCCGGGCGAGTCTTCCTTTCGACCTGGAGTCTGTGCTCCAGGAGGATAACCCGATCCTGTATCTCGTGGAGAAAGTGGAAATGTCCGCCCAGGGCCTCGAGTTATTCATCGACATCATCTTCCATTCAGACCTCGACGAGGCCGTTAAAGACGCCTTGCTCCATGACGCCCTTGCATACCTGGACAGCAAGGGGTATTACTCATTCAAGCTGCATTCGCTGATTTGAATTAAGAAGTAGCCACTAATAGTACATGATATGAACAAAATGAACATTCCCCTGATGGCCACACTGCTGGTGCTGTCAATCATAGTTTGTCCCCTGTTGTATTTTACCGTGGGGCCGGCCCTGGACGGAACTCAGCTGGAAACGCTGAAGGTTCTGGGCATTATTGCCGCATGCAGCGCTGCGTTCTGCTTTATTGTCGGAGAATTGACAGGAAACAATTCCCAGATGGACAAGCTCTGGAGCCTGCTGCCAATAGCCTACACCTGGGTGATCGCCGCAAAGGGCGGGATGAGTACCCGGCTGGTGGTAATGGCCGTATTGGCCACTCTGTGGGGTATTCGGCTTACCGTCAACTTTGCCAGAAAAGGGGCATATAAACTCAAATTCTGGGAGGGCGTAGAAGACTACCGCTGGGCCGTTGTCCGCTCAGGCCCCGCTTTCCGAAATCGCTGGGCCTGGATGGCCTTCGACCTTGGATTCATCTCCATCTACCAGAATGCGCTGGTCCTGATGACAACATTTCCAGCTTTGGTTGCGATGACATCGGACGTGGCTTTCGGCTGGGTGGATTGTATTGCCGCTATACTGATGCTGGGTTTCATCATCTGGGAAACCATTGCCGATGAGCAGCAGTGGGCATTCCAGACAAAGAAATGGGCGATGATTGCCGAAGGCCGTAAACTGGAAGACCTTCCGGCACCATACAACAAAGGGTTCAACACCACCGGCCTTTGGTCCCGCAGCCGCCATCCTAATTATTTCGCAGAACAGGGTACTTGGGTAGCTTTCTACATCTTTTCCATCGGTGCCGGAACGGGAATCATTAACTGGAGCGTCATCGGCGCCCTGCTCCTGATGGTCCTCTTCCAGGGCAGTTCATCCTTGGCAGAAGGAATAAGCAGCAGTAAGTATCCCGAATATGATACTTACTGCCGGAGCGTGCCCCGTTTCTTCCCCGGAAAGAAGAAATATGTCTAAACTCGCAGTTGTCGAGTTGTAGTATCAGTCCATAGGTCAGATACAAAAAGTGCCCCTCACTTTCGTGAGAGGCACTTTGGGGCGGTGCGGAAGGGACTCGAACCCTCGACCTCCGGCGTGACAGGCCGGCATTCTAACCAGCTGAACTACCGCACCAATTGCGCTGGTCTGCGTCAAACGCGGATGCAAATATAAGGCTTTTTTCTCAATTTGCAAATTCCGTTTGTATTTTTTTGTCTATATTTGTTTCCGGTTCTGATTCGTCAGATTTGTCAACAATCGAGAAAGTATTTGAGTATGAAAACCAGGGTTCTTTTTGCAGTTGCAGCACTGCTCGCAATGTGCTCCTGCTCACCGCAGATATCCAATAACGTCTCGCGCCAGACGGAGACCGTGTCCGACTCCCATCCCGATTACGCTGTAGTCCATATCTACCGTCCGGGCGGATACGTATCGACCCCGTACGATGTGTATATCGGCAGCGAGAAGGTCTATCGCTCAAAGAAATACTCCAAGAAGGACATCAGGATTTACAAGTCCGGCCCCATCGAGATCTGGGGCGAGACCGACACCAAGGAGGCGATCCAACTCGATGTGGAAGTCGGCAAGGACTATTACGTAAGGTCAGACGCTACCATCGGCACCTCCGACTGGCGCCCCAACTTCACTGTCGTGGAGGCAGAAGTCGGCAGGGGAGAGTGCAGCAGAATTCAGGAGAAATAAGCTAGCGGGGCAGCCAGATCGCACGTTTTCCGTGTACGATCTTCTCCCGCCCATCGAGGGCCGGGTCGTTCACTTTAGCCTTTCCAACATATATTCCGTCCTGCGGAACCGGGGCGTCGTCGGTCAGCTTGACAATCTTGTTGTCGATAAATACGTCCATGTTGTCGGCTCTGCTCAGGCCCTGGACATATACCGTCTCTCCGGCCGGAATGTCCTTGCTGAGCGAGGCGTAGCCAGTGAAATCGTTGATGCCCGGCACCAGGGGAGAGAGAAGCAGCACCGCGGCGGCGAAACCGCAGGCCAAGGGCGCCGTGCGGACAACCGAGTTCTCCCGCACGACAATGGTAAATACAGCACCAACGGCGATGGCTGCGCCTGCAACTGCCATCCAGGGAGAGTGGACGAACTGCATATAGGGGGCCAGCGAAGCAAGACCGTCCAGCAGCGGAAATGCCGCGGCCAGGAAGAGCGCAATGCCGAATAATCCGGAAAATACGGCCGGGATAATCACGGCATAATTCATCCAGCGTTTCCATCCAAGGCGGTGCAGTGCCACCGGAATCAGATAAATCGCAAAAGGAATTATCGGCGCCAGATAGACGTTAAGCTTGGAACTGAAGCAACTCAGCACGACCAGGACGGAGAGTACCGTACACCTGAACAGCTTTTCGCTGCGTGAAGCCTCGTCGTCGCCGGTGGCGGAATTTCCCCTGCGTATCAGCGAAAATACCAATGTGCCCACAGCCAGCAGGCACCAGGGGAACAGAACGATCCAGATGCCGACCAGGTAGTGGTAGAAAGGAGCTTTATGGTTGAATGAATTGACCGCCCTGTCAAAAGTCTGATGGAACAGCAGGTTGCTGAGATACTCCTTGCCGCCGTCGAGATACACGCCCGTAAACCATATCGCGCAGAGGCCGGCGAGCAGCACCCAGAAACGCCATCCCAGCCAGTGGCCAAGTCTGTTCCAAGGCGTGCGGACAAGAGCCCCGCCGCTCCGGCGTGCGCATATCCGGCAGCTAAGGCAATAGGTCAGCACCGCCAGCACGGGCGCTAGCAGGCCGACCGGACCTTTGGTAAAAAGCGCCAGGAAAGTGAAAAAAGCAAACAGCCAGGGCCGGTCACGGTGCCAGGAGTAAAGCGCAAGCACGATGAACATCGTCATCAGCATATCCATCCTCATAAAGACGGCCAGGCCGGCGAATAGGGCCGATGTGAACAGCATTAGCGCCATTGCCGCACGTTCCGCAGCCGAAGCAGGCGCAGAAGCAGAGGCCGCCGCGGCGCCGCGCCCGCCGTAAACCCATTTGTCCATAACCAGCACGGTCACGGCCGCCGGCACGAAGGACAGGAGGCAGATCAAATACTTCACGTAGCTGCCGAAAAGGATCCGGGAGAGCATGATGGCCCATAGGTACAGCGGCGGTTTGTCGGCGTACGCGACACCGTGGTTGAAGAAAGCGAAAAGGTGCCCCTCACGCAGGGCCTCTCCTGCGATGCTGAGATAGCGTAGCTCGTTGGCCGGAGTGTAATCCCTCATCGCCATCAGCGGCGACAGGCATGCCAGCAGCAGTATCAGGACCGTCCAAACGGGATATTTTTCAAAAAGTCGCTTCATCTTCCCGTTTTTTGGATGAAAAGTAAATCATTATGTTGCGTATCGAGGCGAAAATCCCGAACTGGCCGATAACCAGCACCCAGTCGTGACGTATGATTCCGTAGATGATAATCATCAGGGAACCGGTGACGGCAAGTATCCACATGCCGAGGGGAAGGGTGGACTCCCCGCGACGGCTGCTGTAGATAATCTGGTAGATGAAGCGCGACTTGTATATAACCTGCCCGGTGGTGCCGAAGACCAGAAGCGCCAGCGGCATATTGTCGCCCGGCAGGAACATCTCCGAGAACTGGGGGAAGTCCTTGAGCATCAGTCCGATAATGACGAGAGGGAAGCATGCCTGCGCCCATATCAGCGGCCGGGGGACTTTTTGGTAGAGTCCCTTTGCGTTGATGTTCCACATGTAGATATAGTAGGACAGCAGTTCCCCTATGATTATGCTCAAGTCGTGCCGCAGATAGCCGTATAGGAACAGTATCATGGAGCCGACGATGCTGAGCATCCAGAATATGCCCGGCGACTCCACCCTGTGGTGCTTTTCGGACAGATACCACTGCACAATCACTCTGGCAGTGTAAAGGCACTGGGCGAAAAAACCTATGAGGTATATCCAGAGGGGGCTGTCCATGGCCTACAGGTCGCTTTCCTTAACTTTGTAGTTGATGTAGCGCGGACGCATCCAGCGGTAGGCGAAACAGTCCATGAAAGGCCCTGCCAGCCTGTTCCAGAGGTGGAATTTGGACTTTCCGGCACTGCGGGGGAAATGCCTCACCGGCACCTGTTTGTAGCATCCGCCGTCCTGCAGCAGCACCAGGGCCGGCAGGAAGCGGTGCATACCTTTGAAAAGAGGCAGCCGGCGGGCTACATCGGTGTGCAGCACCTTCAGGGGACAACCGGTGTCTATCGCCCCGTCGCCTGTCATCATGCGCCTCCAGCCGTTGGCTATCTTGCTCTGTATCTTTTTGAAGACGGTATCCTTGCGGGCGGTCCGTATTCCGACAACCATCGAATAGCCGTCTATGTCTTCCAGCAGCAGGTTGAAGTCTTCAGGAGCGGTCTGCAGGTCTGCGTCCATGTAGCCGACGAGTTCCGAGCTGCAGTAATCGATTCCGGCCTTGAGGGCGGCGGACAGCCCGGCGTTCCGTTCGAAGCTGATGTAGAAGAACGCCTCGTTACGGGCGCAGATTTCCTTGAGCAGGTCGAGACTGCCGTCGGTGGAGCCGTCGTTGACAAACAACACGCAGGCGCTCACGCTGCACGTCGGCAGCCAAGCGCCGAGGCGTTCCTCAAGTGTCTTGATGTTGTCTTCCTCGTTGAAGACGGGGACTATAATCGTAAAACGATATGCGGAGGTGCGGTTTTCCATCGTCACAAAAATACATTTTTTTTCTCTGTGCTACAACTATATTGTGTATCTTTGTGCTTGCAATGGAAGGACCGGATACCGAAAGAATCGAACAGCTCTTCGACTCGATAGCAGGAGATTACGACCGGCTGAACCATATTCTGTCGCTTGGTACGGACAGGGTATGGAGGAGGCGTGCGCTAAAGGAGATAGTGCGGGCCGGTACCGACAGCCGGATATTGGACGTAGCCTGCGGCACCGGCGATTTCAGTATCGCCATAGCTGAGGCTTCCGGCCCCGGAACCGTGGTCACCGGGCTCGACCTTTCCGCCGGAATGCTTGAAGTCATGCGCCAGAAAGTAGCCCGAAAGGGCCTTGAAGGCAGAATACAGATGATTCAGGGCAACTGTGAAGCGCTGCCTTTCCCGGACGGAAGCTTCGACCGCGTCACCATCGCCTTCGGCATACGCAACTTCGAGCACCGGGAGACGGCACTTAAAGAAATACTCCGGGTGCTGAAGCCCGGCGGCAAACTGGTGATACTTGAGCTCTCCGTCCCCGAGCAGAAGCCGCTCCGACTGGCCTACAATCTGTATTTCAAGAACATCCTGCCGTGGATAGGCGGGATGGTATCGGGCGACAAGGCGGCCTACCGCTATCTGCCGGCATCGGTTCTCAAGTTTCCCGGCCGTAAAGAATGGACCGCGACGATGGAGTCCTGCGGCTACGGGACGGTAGAACATAAAGCATTCACTCTCGGCATCTGCCGGATGTACACAGGAAAGAAATGAACTTCAAAGCGTGTATAAAGTCCATGCGTCTGAGGACGCTGCCTCTCTCTCTGGCAGGCTCCGTAGCCGGATTATTCGCCGCTGCTTCAGTAACGGTAATCTCCTTCTGGACAGTGTTTACGGTGTTGCTTACTACAGCAATGCTTCAGGTGCTTTCCAACCTGAGCAATGAGTTGGGAGATACACTGAACGGCACCGATACCGAGGAGCGGCAGGGGATACGTTATTCCCTGCAGGACGGGGATATGACCATACCCCAGATGAAGAAGCTGATTGCCGGAGCCGCCGTCGCCTGTTGCCTCAGCGGCCTTGCGATGATATATCTGTCCTTCGGCACCTTGCTTGCCTGGGAGCCGGTTCTGCTTGTCCTGCTGGGCGCCGCTGCAATCTGGGCGGCGATGAACTATACCCTTGGCAAGCACCCGTACGGATACAGGGGACTGGGCGACATCTTCGTATTCATCTTTTTCGGTCTGGTATCCACCTGCGGAGCCTGCTACGTATGCGGCCACGCCGCCGGCATCCAGCCCTTGCTCAGGGCTTCGCTGCTTCCGGCCTGCAGCATCGGCTGCTTCAGCGTGGGAGTCCTGAATCTCAACAACATACGTGATATGGTGACGGATGCGGCCACCCGTACTACCGTGGCAATCAAACTGGGGGGCCACCGTGCCCGCATCTATCAGACAGTGCTTATCTGCCTGGGCTGGGCGCTGATGATATCGCACATGCTGCTGGTCGCCGGTCCGTGCTGCTGGAGGCGCTGGCTGTTCGTCATTACCCTGCCCCTGTACGTCAAACACCTCCACGGAGTATGGACCAGGGACGGCCGTCCGATGGATCCGCTGCTGCCCCTGCTGGTGATAAGCACCTTCGTTTTTGCAATCCTGTCCGGAATCGGAATGCTGTAAATACCAGCTTTTTCGTATATTCGCATATTATGCTGATAAAGGGCGCAAGAGTCAACAATCTTAAGAACGTCACGCTGGAGATTCCCCGTGGCAAACTGGTGGTCGTTACCGGTATATCCGGCAGCGGCAAGTCCAGCCTGGCCTTCGACACCCTTTTCGCCGAGGGCCAGAGGAGATTTGCGGAGAGCCTGAGCTCTTACGCCCGACAGTTCCTTGGTCGCATGACCAAGCCCGACGTGGACGGCATAGAAGATATTCCGCCGGCGATCGCCATCGAGCAGAAGGTCAACATCAAGAATCCCCGTTCCACCGTTGCCACCACCACCGAAGTCTATGATTACCTGCGGCTGATCTTCGCCCGTATCGGTCGGACCTACAGCCCTGTGTCCGGCAGGGAAGTGCGGAAGCAGGGCGTGGGTGACGTAATGGAGTACCTGGAAGCGGCCGGCAAAGGAACGTTCTACGTTCTGGCCGACCTTGGATGGCAGGCGCGTTCCGACCGCACCGAGCTGCTCCTGCAGCTTAAGGAGGATGGATACAACCGCCTCTGGGCGGAAGGTAAGGCACTGAAAATCGAGGACTTGCTCCAGTCGCAGCGGGAGCCGGACGACGCCTGGCTGCTGATAGACCGGGTACGCGACCTGAGCGACCGCGACCGTGTGCTCGCCAGCGTTTCCGATGCCTTCTCCCGCGGCAACGGGCTGGTCCGCATCGTGAGCGAAGAGTCCGAGGTGGACTTCAGCAGCCGCTTCGAGCTCGACGGCATAAAGTTCATAGAGCCGGACGATTTCCTCTTCAGCTTCAACAGCCCGCTGGGAGCCTGCCCCGTCTGCGGCGGCCTCGGCAAGATAATAGGCATAAGTGAAGACCTCGTAGTGCCCGACAAAAGCAAGAGCATCTACGACAGCGCCATCGCCTGCTGGCGTGGAGAAAAGATGGGCTGGTTCAAGGATCATCTGGTCCAGTATGCTCCCAAGTACGGAATCGACGCTTTCAAGCCCTGGTGCGAACTCAGCGACAGGGAGAAAGACCTTATATGGAACGCCCGGAGCGTACCCGGCGACGATACCAGTCTGGTGGGCCTGAACGAATTCTTCGAGTGGGTGGAAACCCAGCGCTACAAGATACAGTTTAAGTTCATGCTGAGCCGGTTCAGCGGCCGTACCACCTGCAATGCCTGCAAGGGCTCGCGCCTGCGCAAGGAGGCCCTCTATGTGCGTGTAGGAGGCAAAACCATAGCCGAACTGCTGGCGATGAATGTCCACGAGCTGCTGGAATTCATGGAGAAGTTGGAGCTCAGCGAATCCGAGGCGAAGGTGGCGGCGGAGCCGAGGGCGGAAATCATTTCCCGGCTGCGCTGCATAGACGATGTGGGCCTGGGTTACCTTACCCTCGACCGCGCTTGCAATACCCTTTCCGGAGGCGAGAGCCAGCGCATCAACCTGGTGACCGCCATCGGTTCCAGTCTGGTGGGCTCCATGTACATTCTGGACGAGCCCAGCATAGGCCTTCATCCCCGGGATACCGAACGGCTCATTAATGTGCTCAAGCGTCTCAGGGACCTTGGCAACACGGTCATAGTGGTGGAGCACGACGAAGAAATCATCCGCACGGCCGACTGGCTGGTAGACATGGGACCGAGAGCCGGAGAGTTCGGCGGCGAAGTGGTGTTCCAGGGCCCTCCGGACAAGTACGGCAAGGCCGACATAGACAAATCCCTCACCCTTCAGTATCTGGAGGGGCAGCGGGAGCGCTACGTCCGCCCGCGCCGGCCGTGGGAATACAGCATCACTGTGCTGGGCGCCCATGAACACAACCTCAAAGACATAGACGTCCGCATCCCCCTGGGCGTGCTCACCGTAATAACAGGCGTCAGCGGTTCCGGCAAATCCAGTCTTGTGGGAGACATACTGTATCCCGCCCTGAACCGTATGATCAACGATTCCGGCGACCTTCCGGGAGTGTTCCGCGGGCTTGCCGGAAACCTGGACCGCATAAACAGGGTGGAGTATGTGGACCAGAATCCCATCGGCCGCAGCAGCCGCTCCAATGCCGTCACCTATCTGAAGGCCTACGATCCCATTAGGGAACTTCTGGCACAGCAGCAGTACGCAAAGATCAATGGATTCGGGCCCAACTGCTTCAGCTTCAACCAGGAAGGGGGGCGCTGCCCGGAGTGCCAGGGAGAGGGGATAGTGAAGATAGAGATGCAGTTCATGGCCGACGTTACCATGGTCTGCGACGAATGTGGCGGCAAGCGATTCAAACCGGATGTGCTGGAGGTACGCTACCGGGGCAAGAACATTTACGACATACTGAATATGAGCGTTTCCCAGGCGTCGGAATTCTTCGCTGAAGGGGAGGAGCCCGAGGCCCGGGAAGTCGTGGAGAAGCTGCAGCCCCTGCTGGACGTCGGCCTGGGCTATATCCGCCTCGGTCAGAGCAGCAGCACCCTTTCCGGAGGCGAGAGCCAGCGTATCAAGCTCGCCTACTTCCTCAGCCTGAGCAGACGCAACAAGAAGGCGGAGCGCATACTCTTCATCTTTGACGAGCCCACCACGGGCCTGCATTTCTACGACATAGAGAAGCTGCTGAAGAGTTTCGACGCCCTGCTTTCCGCCGGCCATTCGCTGGTCGTGGTGGAGCATAATCCCGATGTGATACGCAGCGCGGACTGGATAATCGACCTCGGCCCGGATGCCGGAGACCAGGGCGGCCAGGTGGTGTTCGAAGGCACGCCGGAACAGCTCAAAAAAGCCGATACATTTACATCCAAGTATATTTAGATGCAGAACGAAGCGACGATATACGATCCCCTGCGCCGCAGACAGGTAGCGGCGACTCCGGAGGAACAGGTGCGCCAGTGGTTTATAGGCGTGCTGGCTTCCGCTGCCGGAGTTCCGTCGCATCTGATGATGAGTGAAGTCCCCATGAAATACGGGGCCAAGAGCTGGCGTGCGGACATCCTGGTTTACGACAGGAACGGCTCGCCGCTGGCGGTGGTGGAGTGCAAGAGGCCGGACGTCGCCGTGGATGCCGTCGTCGCCGCGCAGGCCATGCGGTACAACCTCGTGCTGGATGTAAAGTGGCTCATACTTACCAACGGCAAGACTACCCTGGTGTACCGCAGGGCCGGAGACGCCTTCGAAGCTTGCCCGGAATTACCCGATTACGAAAAGATGCTATGTCAACAGTAATGCCCCAGTTTCTCAGCCGCCCCGTTTTCCGGCTGATAAGTGAAGTCGCCGCCGAGAGGGGAGTGAAAGCCTTCGT